>OASQ01000258.1_pt1 | contig 26235 bp, 29 predicted proteins | sample 1475771 | NCBI WGS metagenome assembly OASQ01 (sample SAMEA2579910, study PRJEB22360) | human gut metagenome | reverse complement strand
TTTGTGTGTAATTGTTTGAGTGTGGTAACTTAACAATATAACATATACAAAAAAACTGCTACTTTTATTTTTGAGAAAAAGTGGCGACCTTATTGTACGTAACGCTAGCCATCGCGCCAGCGATTTGGTACAATTGGAAACGACACAAGTGTATGCTTGATAACGAACAACACAAGTGTCTTTTTTGTACTCTTTTTTAACTAATTACACTTGCGATTTCAGCTATGATCATCTGCATTATGTGTCCAGTCATGAGTCTGATTGCAACTGTACTTTTCAAAAATGCTGGTTCAAACATTATTTCGACATGGTTCCAGACCACGTTTTTCAATTTTCCTGTTGCATTTTTCTGGCAGATATTCTACTGCGGACCATGTATCCGTTTTATCTTTGGAAAAATGTTTTCAAATAAAGAGAATGCAGTAGCGAAAAATGTTGTAACAGAATAATTTTTACTAAGTAATCTTTTATCGTATGCCCGGCAGCTAGAAAAGGTCAGTCTGCTGAATCTTTTTATCATATGCCTGTTATCAAAAAAGCGGGTAGTTGGTTAATCATGTTATAATTAACCTCTACTCGCTTTTATTTTCTCTCACCGTTGCTTTTCTTTAACTGTTTTTATCAATTTCCTCTTTCACCAGCAATGTCGTATAGTACGTCGCCTTCTCCGGCATTTCTTCTACACTGTGATAGATTTTTTCTTCTTCCATGCCACAATTTTCAATCATCCATGCCTCCTGCCCCTGTTCTTTCAGAACTTTCTTCACATCCGACAATTTTGAAGCTGCCTTCATAAGAATCTTATTTCCCGGAAGCTTCAACGCCTCTTGGATATCATAGTTAGATGGAATAATATGAAGCTGCTCGGATCGGTCTGCAAGGCTGTCTCCCAGTTTGGCTGCAACTGCACAAAATGATGGAACTCCATTAATAATCTCTGCATCATATCCGCACTTTTTTACAATACGCTGGATATAAATATAAGTGGAATAAACCGTTGGATCTCCAAGTGTCAAGTATGCCACATTTTTACCTTCATCCAGTTTCTTTATGATTTCTTCTGATACTTTTTGATAATTCTTTTCTAAAATTTTCCGGTCTTTCGTCATCGGTGAAGACAGTCCCAGACATTCTTTCTGATCCATATTCTTCACAATTCCAGATGCAATTTTATAACTGATTGCATGTTCTTTTCCATCAGCAGGCACTGCGATTACCGGACAATTCTGAATCGTCTCCACTGCCAAGTACGTCATTAACTTCGGATCTCCCGGACCGACACCGACACCATATAATTTTCCACTCATTTTTTATAATTCCTCATTCATATTTTTATTCCCACCTAATTCTAGGTCCAATCAGGGACACCCTGATTCTCAAAAAGGACGCCGCAAAATACAATTGGGACGTAGCATTTTAACATTTTACTACGTCCCCACCCTATTCATTTTTAACTTAATATTCCATCCATGAATGCGATAATTCCTGCCTCGACTTCATTTTTTATCTCTGCGTAATTATGGATTTCATGACGATATCCGGAATATAGTTTTGTTGTTACTGTATGGCCGGTCTGTATCAGCCAGTTACTTACCTGGTAGACGCCTACTCCGTATTCGCCGACTGGATCCTGGTCTCCTGCGATGTTGTAAATTGGCAGGTCAATTGGAACTTTATCTGCCCACTTGGTTCCTTCGATCTGTTCCATCATTTGTATAAAATCATAGATTGAACGATTACTGGTTAGTCTTGTAAATGCGTCAAATGGGTCTTCTGCATGGTCGCGTTGTACATAAGGATCTGCGCAGATCCACTCATTTCCGATACTGATCTCGCCGCACCGCTCGCACATCCAGCCCATCAGTTCCCCTGCAAATTCTGGATTAGATTCCTCGCCGTGTCCGGCATCAATTACTTCTTTCAGCTTTTCTCCCACTTCTTTTGCTCCGCGGAAGATTCCGGTTGTACCGCAAATAGTAGCTCCTGTCAGTTCATCTCCATATTTTGCAATGAAATCTCTTGTTATAAAGGATCCCATGCTGTGGCCAAATAAAAAATATGGCAAGTCCGGATATTTTCCACACACAATTTCTTTTAATGTATGCTCATCTTCCATCATGGTATGCGGACCTTTATCTCCCCAGTCGCCCCATACCTCATTGACCATAGCTGTCTTTCCATGACCGACATGGTCGTCTGCTGCCACAATATACCCTGCATCTAAAAATGCAGAAATCATATGTAGATAACGTCTGGAATGTTCTCCGAATCCGTGGATTACCTGAACAATTCCCTTCGGTTTGCAAGCTGGAACGTAAATCCACCCCTGAACCTGATCGCGTCCGTTAAAAGACGCAAATGATACTTCATGTAACATAATGACATACCTCCTTTTATCTGATCCGCACATACATTTTTTATTTTCCGTGCAGTCATACCCCAAGATTTCAGGACTTGCTCATAAGTCCCGTGGAAGCAATCCGAGTCTGTCTGGCATGTCAAATCCATCTGACAGACTTAGATTTATTGTTGTTCCCATATAGCATATATCAGATGAAAGTTTCCTTCCACCTGATATACATTCTCATTCTAATGGTTTTTATTTCATAATTGGCTTTAACGCCTCAGATAATTTATCTTTTTCAGCCTGCGCCTCCGCAAGATCCTTACCAAGCGTTGTGTAATAAATCTTAATCTTCGGCTCCGTTCCGGAAGGACGAACGATAACTGTCTCGTTGTTCTCCAGCTTATAAATAAGTACATTTGCAGCCGGAAGGCCTGTCTCTTCTGGTTTCTTATAATCCGTAACCTTCACAACTTTATATCCAGCAATCTCCTCAAGCGGCTTGTCTCTTAATCCCTGCATGATCTCAGACATCCGATCCATACCACTAAGTCCCGGGAATTCAAAGCTGTCGATCTTATTCAAATAACGTCCATACTCGGAATAGATTTCTTCCATTCTCTGCTTCAGAGAACTTCCGATGCTTCTATAATAAGCAGCCATCTCGCAAATCAACATAGATCCGATAATAGCATCTTTATCACGTACATATGGACCAGCCAGATATCCATAGCTCTCCTCAAATCCAAAAATGAAACGGTCAACTTCGCCTGCTGCCTCAAGACCTGCAATCTGATCTCCAATCCATTTAAATCCTGTCAGTACACTTCGAAGCTCTACTCCATAATGCTCTGCAACTGCATCTGCAAGTGGTGTTGATACGATAGATTTCACTGCTACCGGATTCTTTGGCATCGTACCTTTCTCTATACGTCCTGCACAAATGTAGTCAAGAAGCAGAACTCCGACTTCATTTCCACTGACGAGTTCGTAAGAACCATCCGGACACTTCATTGCAATACCAACACGGTCTGCATCCGGGTCAGTTGCAAGCATCAAGTCTGCGCCAGTCTCCTTTGCAAGGTTCAGTCCCTTCTCAAGTGCCTCGAAAATCTCCGGGTTCGGATAACTACATGTTGTGAAATATCCATTTGGATACTCCTGCTCAGGAACGATTGTGATGTCTGTAATTCCAATGTCTTTCAATACCTGTGTGACAGGAACAAGTCCTGACCCATTGAGCGGACTATATACAAGCTTCAATCCTGCTGTCTTGCAAAGTCCTGGGCGAACCTGTCTGTCCTCGATTGCATCATAAAGAGCTCTCTTACAATCATCGCCCACAAAACGAATCATCCCCTCTTCAACGCCCTGTGCAAATGACATGTATTTTGCACCAGTCAGAACATCTGTCTTCTGAATCTCTTCATAAACAATTGCTGCCGCATCATCTGTCATCTGACATCCATCCGGACCATATGCTTTATATCCATTATATTTCGCTGGATTATGAGATGCTGTTACCATAACACCTGCATTACAATTATAATAACGTGTTGCAAATGAAAGAGCCGGTACAGGCATCAATGCATCATAGATCCGAACCTTGATTCCATTCGCTGCCAGTACACTTGCCGCATTCTTCGCAAATACATCACTTTTAATACGGCTGTCATAGCTGATTGCTACTGTCTGCGTTCCACCCTGTGTCTTTACCCAGTTCGCCAGCCCTTGCGTAGCCTGACGTACAACATAGATATTCATCCGGTTCGTACCTGCTCCAAGAACACCCCGAAGTCCTGCAGTTCCAAACTTAAGCGCAACTGCAAAACGCTCCTTGATCTCCTCGTCATTTTCTTCGATTCTCGCCAGTTCCGGCTTCAGATCCGCATCCTCCAGATCAGCCTCCATCCAACGTTTGTAATCATCCTGATACATATTCTACCACTCCTGACTCATATTCTTTTTTGCTTCTTTTCATATGTAAGATGCCTACGGCATCAGATAAGTTAAATATACCATATTTCCGGAAAGACATCAATTAAAGGCGCTCATTTAGGGACATAGTTTTTAGCAAACTATCCGGGTAATTTTCACTTTTGATTCTTCCCAATCTGACTTGCACCTTTGATAATCAAAGGCTTACCTCACTATTTTTCCATTCTTCAAATAATCATCTATTTTCCGTCTCAAATACATACAATTCACCCTCATATACTAAGATTACATACTTCGCTGTTTATTCAACGCATTAACAATTTCATAAGCGAATCACATGCATCACACCCCACGCCACATCCCCTCACAAAATTCAATATTTACGCACAACTAAAAAGCACGCAGATAATTGTGTGATTTTCGTCATGACTGCGAGCATAGCTTGATTTTCGCAGCTTTGTCCGAGCCTGTCCTTTAGGCGAGTTTGCGTAGAAAATCAATAATATGCGGCGCAGCAGTCATAGAAAATCATTCATATCTGCGTGCTTTTAGTTGTGCAACTTATATTAAATTTTATCCTAGATGTATCCCATCAATTTCGGCAGCCACAGGCTTAAGTTCGGGATATATGTTACGAACATCAGTACGATAAAGATTGCTGCGAAGTATACGAGCAACTGTCTGAATACTGTCTCAATCTGTACTTTACCGACTTTAACACCAACAAACAGTGTTGTTCCAACCGGTGGTGTGATTGTTCCGATACACAGGTTGAAGATCGTCATGATACCAAAGTGGATAGTGTCCATTCCAAGTGCAGTACATACCGGCAGGAAGATCGGTGTGAAGATCAGGCAGGCCGGTGTCATATCCATAAATGTTCCGACGATCAGAAGGATAATATTGATCAGGAACAGGATAATAAACTTGTTGCTGCTTACGGAAAGCAATGCTGTAGATACCAGTTCCGGAATATTGGTAAATGCCATAACCCATGACATGATGCTGGATACACCGATCAGGAAAATGATGGTACCAGTCATCTCAGCACTGTCCAGAAGAATTTTCGGCAGTTCTTTGATCTTGATTGATTTGTATACAAATAATGACAGAAGCAGGCTGTATACTACGGCCACTACAGAACCTTCTGTTGCAGTGAAGATACCGAAGATGATTCCACCGATTACGATTACAATCAGAAGCAGACAAGGCAGAGCCTGAAGGATGATCTTACCAGCTTCAGATGCTGTAAAACGTGTTTTTGCACGGTAGCCTTTTTTCTTGGCAATCACATATACTACTAACATACAAGCAAGTCCCCAGAGGATTCCCGGAATGTAACCAGCCATGAAAAGTGCTGCTACGGAAGTCCCTCCGCTGACCAGTGAGTATGTGATCATTACGTTACTTGGCGGGATCAGAAGTCCTGTCGGTGCAGTTGCAATATTAACAGCTGCAGAGAAGTTCGGATCATATCCCTCTTCTTTCTCGATTGGTCCGATGATAGATCCCATAGCAGAAGCTACTGCTGTACCAGATCCGGAAATAGAACCGAATAACATATTTGCAAGGATATTTGTCTGAGCAAGTGCTCCAGGAGCGCGTCCTGTAATTAGTTTTGCAAGGTTAATCAGTCTTACGGCAATACCACCTTTATTCATAATATTTCCTGCAAGAATAAAGAACGGGATAGCAAGCAGGCTGAATACAGAGATACCGGAGAAGATTCTCTGGCATCCGGTCAGTACGGCTACATTCAAATCCATGATTGGAAGAATTGCACATACGGAAGATACACCAAGTATTTCAAACTAAAAAAGGTCCACCGGACCTTTTTGTCGTATGCTTGGCAAAAAAAAGGCAGTTTCGGTAAGTCTGCTCTATTTGGCTGACTTTTACGAAACTGCCTTTCATACTTAGAACTTTGTAAATATGTGAAATTATCAAAGTACTATATCATTCTCTGTTTTTATGTCTTTTTTGTCTTTTTTATTCTTACAACTTACATACGTTGACCGGCTTGCCGTCAAGATAAGCGGTCACGTTATCGAATACAATCTTTGCTCTTCTTACCATAGACTCCTCGGAGATAAATGCCTGATGAGGTGTCAATAATGTATTCTTAGCCTGAAGCAATGGATAATCTGCCGGGATCGGCGGTTCCATATCAAATACGTCAACGCATGCATATCCAAGCTTGCCATCATTCAGCGCTTTCGCAAGTGCCTCGTTGTCTACGATCGGTCCTCTTGCACAGTTGATGAAGATTGTGTTCTCATTCATAAGTGCAATCTTATCTGCTGACAGGAATCCTCTCGTCTCTGCATTCAGTGGAAGGTTCAGTGATACGATATCACTTGTTGATAATACTTCCTCTAATGATTTATACTCGATTCCAAGTGCTTTTGCTTCCTCAGACTCACTTCTGTTGTAAGCGATAACTTTAGCGCCAAATGCCTGGAATAATTTTGCTGCCATGAGTCCGATCTGTCCAAGTCCGATAATTCCGACCGTTCTTCCGCAGATTTCTTTTCCTCCAAGGCCTGCACTTGTTCCACCATTTCTTACAAGTCCGTCAGCTTTTACTACATGTCTTAATGCGTCAATCGCCATACCAATGATAAGCTCGGCAACTGTCTGGTTTGAGTACCCTGCTGCATTACAGATCATAATATTTTTCTCTTTACACTTGTCTGTTCCGATGTGATCAATTCCTGTAAATGCTACAGATAACATCTTCAGTGCGTCCGCTTTCTCTACAACCTCTGTCGGATACGGATTGTTAGCGATCATAACAATGTCGCAGCCTTCACTTCTCTTGGCAAGTTCTGCCGGATCTGTTGTTTTGGTATCATAATATACGAATTCATGTCCCTTTTCTGTAATCGGTGCTGATAACTCATCAATAACTTCTTTTGATACTCCAATTGGTTCTAATAATGCGATTTTCATTTTTTTCACGCTCCCTTTCTGTCTGTATTTTATAAATATTATAACCTCATGTCAATACATGGATATACTAAAACTTAAATACATTTTTATCTATTTTTTTCAGGCTTTCTGTAAATCCACTCATAACGAAGCATAATTTTTACTTTCCGGTTCTTGCCATCTCTCAACACTTCAGCTTCAATTTGAAATAATTATGTCCGATTGCCGTAAGCCAGTCTGCTATGTGGCTCATAAATCTCTCCTCTCACACCGGTATTTCTGCCGGTGTTATTCCTGTTCTTTTATATTAAAGCCCCGTTTTTTATACTTGTAAAGTACCTGAAGTAATTTTTCACCATCTACAGGTTTTGTCAGATGTTCATTCATACCTGCTTCATAAAATGACATTGGGCAAAACCCATCATCAACCACCACGCGGAGTACCGGAGCACTCTCATCTGTCACTTCCTGCCTGACTTCTACGACTGGCTCTTTCGCAAATACGCCGATCTGGACTGCGGTAAAGAAAAGCGGAATACAGGTTCCAACATTTAATTTCATCAAATTTTTAAATAACAGGTGCATTTTCCCCGAAAATATGGTTCAATAAATTCAAGTCGAACGTTTTTTATTATTGCCAGGAGAAAACTGGCATTTGGAGGTTTTCATGACAAAAGAAGATATTAAATATCAGGCATATATCCAGATATTAAAAGAAGAATTAATACCGGCTATGGGGTGTACCGAGCCAATTGCTCTGGCTTACGCTGCTGCCAAAGCCCGTGAAGTGCTGGGCTGCATACCGGAGCGCGTACATATCGGAGCAAGCGGAAGCATTATTAAAAATGTAAAAAGTGTAATCGTTCCGAACACGAATCATTTAAAAGGAATCCCGGCCGCTGCTACAGCCGGAATCATTGCCGGAGATGCTTCTAAAGAACTGGAAGTTATCTCTGATGTAACAGAAGCACAGACAAAAGAAATGGCAAAGTATCTCGAAGAAACTGAGATTACCGTCGAGCATATTGATAACGGCTGTATCTTCGACATCATCGTTGAAGTATTTGCCGGAAAGGATTCTGCTAAAGTCCGTATTGCCAACTATCATACAAACATTGTAAGAATTGAAAAAAATGGAAAAATCCTTCACTATGTACCAGTTGAAGGTGCAAGCGAAGAAGGACTGACTGACCGTACTCTTTTGGATGTAAAGTCTATCTGGGATTTTATTAATATGGCTGACATCGACGATATCCGTGAAGTCCTGTCCCGTCAGATTGAGTATAACAGCGCAATCGCCGATGAAGGACTCGCCGGAAATTACGGTGCAAATATTGGAACTGTACTTCTTAATACTTACGGCAACGACGTCCGCACACGCGCAAAAGCTCGCGCTGCTGCCGGATCTGATGCGCGAATGAACGGCTGTGAGCTTCCGGTCGTTATCAACTCCGGAAGTGGAAATCAGGGAATGACCTGTTCTCTGCCTGTTCTGGAATATGCAAAAGAGCTACACACTAACGAAGATAAGACTTACCGCGCACTGGCACTTTCCAATCTGATTGCAATCCACCAGAAAACCGGAATCGGGCGCCTCTCTGCTTACTGCGGAGCTGTCAGCGCCGGAGCCGCTGCCGGAGCTGGGATCGCATACTTGTGCGGCGGTGGATATGAAGAAGTGATCCATACTGTTGTCAACGCACTCGCGATCGTATCCGGTATGGTCTGCGACGGAGCAAAAGCTTCCTGTGCAGCCAAAATCGCAGCTTCCGTAGATGCCGGAATACTTGGTTACAATATGTACCTGCAGGGGCAGCAGTTCTATGCCGGTGATGGCATCATCACAAAAGGAATCGAGGGAACCATTGATAATGTGGGACGTCTCGGAAAAGACGGCATGAAAGAGACAAATGAAGAAATCATTCGGATTATGATCAATGATTAATAAATGGAATTCATCTCAGGTAAAGATTTCAATTGACGAATCGATATGGAAGTAATATCATCAAAAGCGCAGGAAAACCGTTTCATTTATATGAGCGGATATCCTGCGCTGTTTAGTTTTACACCAGGGAGAGATATTATGACACAGGATATGACGAAGGGTAAGATTATGCCCATGCTTATTAGATTTACAATTCCACTTGTACTGGGAAATCTGTTCCAGCTTACTTACAACGCCGTAGACAGCATTATTGTGGGACATTTTATCGGAAAAGAGGCACTGGCTGCGGTCGGTATCTGCAATCCGGTCACGACATTGGTCATTCTGTTTCTGAATGGTCTGTGCATGGGCGCGAGTATTCTGATCGGCACGTATTACGGGGCGAAAGATTACGATACTCTCTCACGCCAGATCAGTACGACTATGATTTCAGGATCTGTATTTTCTGTAATTCTAACCATTCTCAGTATTGGAATTGCGAAATCACTTCTCAGATTGCTACAGGTAGACGCATCTATTTTGGATATGACGGCTTCTTACCTTCGCATCATATTTGTAGGACTTATGTTTACATTTTTATATAATTTTTTCTCCAGTACATTAAGAGCCCTCGGAGACAGTAATTCACCACTGTATTTTTTGATCATAAGTGCGATTCTTAATGTTTTCGGAGATTTGTTTTTTATCATTGTACTGAAAGCAGGAAGTAATGGCTGCGCTGTTTCCACTGTTATCAGTGAGGCACTGTGTTGTATTTTCTGTATGATCTATGTGCAGAAAAAAGTACCGCTCCTTCAATTAGGAAAGAAATGGCTCATTTTCGACCGTTCCCTGTTAAAGCGTACAATTGCATACGGCTGGGCATCTGCAATGCAACAGGCAACTGTACAGCTCGGAAAAATCGGTGTTCAGGCAATTGTTAACACTATGGGTGTGTCTGTTGCCGCTGCATTTACCGCGGTCAACCGGATTGATGACTTTGCCTATACCCCGGAGCAGAATATAGCCCACGCCATGACAGCACTTATGGCGCAGAATAAGGGGGCGAAAAGAAATGACCGGATGCGTGAAGGCTTCCGATGTGGACTGGTACTGGAGACCATTTACGGCATCCTCATTTTTATTGTCTGTTTTGTTTTTGCAAGACATCTGATGATGCTCTTTGTGAAAGATGAGGAAGTTATCGGGCACGGTGTTACTTATCTGCACCTGATTTCCATAATGTATATCTTGCCGGCTATCACCAATGGACTTCAGGGATTCTTCCGTGGAATCGGTGATTTGAAGATTACCCTGATCAGCAGTTTTGTCAATATGGGGCTTCGGGTTCTTGTTGCCGCACCGCTCGTTCTTGTATGGGGATTTGGAATTGAAGCACTGCCATTCTCCTACCTGGCAGGCTGGATTGGGATGCTGGTGGCAGAATTACCACTGTTGATACATACTTACAGAGAATCAAAAATCACCGACTAATATTTTAGGCTATGCAAGCACTGCTTTCTCATTAGCAAATCAGGAAGGACTTCTAGTATAGAATATTTTTGCGACCGACATTCATGCCGGTCGCATTTTAATATTAGCAAATTTACATCTGCTGTATACTATTTTCTTTTCTTAGCAACTACTGTAATACCTGCCATTCCTGCACAGGAAACTACAAAGAGTGCAGCCCAGAGTAATACATTGTTTGTATCTCCTGTCTTAACTGTATTCACATTTGCTGCAGTCTTAGTTGCTGATGTAATCTTTCCATTATTTCCAGAATCACCACTATTACCTGTGTTACCATTGTTTCCGGAGTTACTATTATTGCCAGTATTTCCGTTGCTGGAACCGTTATTTCCGTTATCCCCGTTATCGCCATTATCGGAACCGTTATTTCCGTTATCCCCGTTATCGCCATTATCGGAACCATTATTTCCGTTATCTGTTGTTGTAAATTTTTCTAATGGAGGCAGTACATTAATTCCAGCTTTCCAGTACAAATCGGCTAACGGATCATTCTCAGCACCGCTGATCATTGTTCCGTCTTCAATATGAGTGCTGGAACTGATAACTTTTACATCTCCATCAATTGCTTTTCCAGCCTCTGCTTTGTTAGATGTATTAGCGGTTGCTCCCTGAAGGAATACTTTTTTCGTTGCAATTGTTCCTTTTCCGGATACAGCATTTCCACCATTTCCCCAGAGAACATCTCCACCGATTGCAACTAATTTTCCATCTCCTGTAATCTGGCTGCCTTCTGTAATGTCAATGGCTGTTCCACCGTCTGTATAAAGCAAAGTCTTTCCGCTTCCGCCGTAAGCTACAAGTGTTGTGTCCTTATCTGCCAGAGTTAATGTTCCATTTACACGGAGTGCTGTCTGTCCGATATCGCTTCCGCCATCATCACCTAATATAGCTACCGTACCCTTTACGGTTACATTTCCATTTGCCACTACAACCGGCTCAGAAGTTGTACGGTCTGTCAGATCTCCGTTTGCAAGATAATTTGCGTGAGAGTAAATTGCTGCATTTTCCAAAGCAGCACCGTCTGCAAGACGAAGTTGTCCACACAGAGACGCTCCTGTTGTAAATTCGTTGTTGAAAGAATCATAGTTCATAGAAAATGTTCCTCCGCTCTGTACATCGATAATTCCCTGTACAACAGAATCAGAAAGCGTCAGTTTACCACCATTTTCTACAATAATATGTACACTGCTGAGTACTTCCATATTTGTCAGTGTCAGATTGCATCCACTCGGAATATAAAGTGTCTGAGGAATATTTCCAGCTACGACCTGCTTCCACGGAATGTCATACCCCAGATATCCGTAAGTTCCGCTCTCGTGGGAACCGAACCATGCCTCCAAATACGCTGGCACACGGACGCTCTCTTCCTCACCATTTACATTACTTCCAAATTTACTGATTGCCCATGGTTCCATAATATCCCATGCATAGAGTCCATTTCCATAATCTTTAAAATTCTCTTTCTTCATCTGGTCTGCAAGCGTTTCCTCGCCGCTGTAAATTCTGAATGGCAGTGTGTTGCTGACTGCGCTGCGTCCCTGCTGATCCTCAATAGACACGGAAACCAGATAACTTCCAGGATCTTTTGGCGTACCGCTAAGTGTCAGATCACTGCTGATCGTCATATATACGCCCTGCATACCGCTGTCACTGTCTGCAGATGTTCCTTTTTCTGTGTCCGGAACGATGCTAACACTGCATTTGCTTCCATTCAATTTAATCTTAGCCATATTATCCAGCTCTTCCCAATCCTTGTCAGCAACGTCTTTTCCTTTTTCTACCAGTGCGCCGTATACTTTCACTGCACTGTTCTTATTGCTTGAGGAACCGCCGACGCTGGCACTGGACACTCCATCATAATCTTTCTGTCCTACGATTGCCGCCTCAAATTCTCCTTCGATTTTTACATGAAGCTCGTATGGATCTCCCTTACCATCATCTTCTACAAGAGAAGCATTTCCATTTGTATCAATGACAAGCTTAAATGTCAGATCATCATATCCATTTGCCGAAATTGCAACTACATCTCCGCTCTTCAATGCTGGAATTTCAGGATTAGCGACAAAGTCTTTTGTTGCAAAGATAAGTTTATTGTTATCTGTATCTTTTTTGTATGCTCCACCTGCTGACAAGCTATAGGACTTCTCTTCCCATGCTGTAGTATTTACCTTCACATCTGTAATTTTCCCTACATAACCATCTGCATTTTTGAATTCAAGTTCCCAGTTATTCCCAAAGTAATCTGTTCCAATGCTGACCTGGCTTAATTCAATTACACCATTCTGTACCGGTGCTTTCTCCTTAAATGTCGCGGATACTGTGACATTTTCTGCCGGCATTGTAAATGTATAAGTTTCTCCAGAACCGGTCACGTCAACATTTTTATTGTTCTCAGTTGTTACTGTCACTGCATCAATCTCGTAGTTTTCAGCCGGTTTTGCTGTTACAGTCACTGTATCTCCTGCTTTCAGGTCTTTATCTTTATCCAGTGCTACTGTACCGTTAGAAGCTTTCTTTGCCATCGCTGTGTATGTAGCCTCTGTATTTCCGCCAGTTGTATCTTTCTTTACAGTTGCTGTGTACACATACGGATATGTTGAAGTATCTTTCGTCACTTCTAAGTTTAAGTCTTGATGCCCCTCTGCTGTTATCTTAATAGTCGCCGGATAAGAAGGGTTGGTAAGTTTTAACGCGGTATAACTTCCATATCCTCCCATAACACTTCCTACTTCCCATAAATTTCCACTGCTTCCCCAGCCAAGCGTACCTTTTGTATAATCTATCTCATTTACTGTGACGCTGCTGATCTTATTCATCCAGTCTGTATCTTCAAATTCCAAAGCCATATATTCTGGCATAAAGCCAGTTACCGTACATGATTTTACTTCCGTCGGTGCTGCTTTCCCCTCTGCTGCCATTACAGGTGTAACTGTCATGGACAGTAAAAGTAACACTGACAGAAACAGTGATGCAATTCTTTTCCAATTCTTTTTCATTTGTCTCTCCTTCATTATTTTCTGAATTTTGTTGATAATTTTTTTCGTTTTAATCACACAAAATATATTGCCGTAATCCTCCTTTCATGCTATATTAATCAAAGCTTTGTTAGTAGATTCTAACTGTAATACAAAATGCTACCAATAATTCCCATAACTGTCAATTTTATATTTATTTATTGATAATTATTCTTAATTAAACATATATATTTCTTTATTTATTTTGTAATTTACATTGTAATAATATTATTTCGTTTTATTTTACTCTAAGGAGACGTGACATGAAAAAGTGCATACCTGTGTTACTTATGCTTAAATATTAATATGTGGATGTTCCAAACAGGCTCAGGAATCAACATCTGAGCCTGTTTCAGATACATTTTTCGCCATGGATACGACTATGGATTTTCGTATTTACGGTGATAAAAGTCTTTTACAGGACGCACAGAATGTTATCACAGATCTGGAAAAGAAAGTGTCTGTCACAGATTCTGACAGTGAGATTTATAAAATCAATGAAAATGGTTCCGGAATTCTAAGCGGTGAAGCTGACACTCTGATGAAAAATGCTCTTGAAATGTGCCGGCGTACCAATGGTGCTCTGGATATTTCCATCTACCCAATCGTAAAAGCATGGGGATTTACAACCGGAAGCTATCAGGTTCCTGACGAGGAGACAATTCAGACGCTTCTGACTAAAGTAGATTACACACAGATCCAATATGACGAAGCATCTGGAAATGAGCGTTATTTTGAACAGGACGGACATACTTACTGGCATATTATGGATCCTGCTACCGGACACCCTGCCAAGAGCGGGCTTCTGTCCGTCACAGTCGTAGGGGACAAAGGAGAAATTTGCGATGCCCTCTCCACTTCGCTATTTGTTATGGGTCTGGATAAAGCCTATGACCTCTGGGCGAAAAGTGATGATTTCGAAGCCGTGTTCGCAGCAACCGATGGAACTGTTTACATCACAGATGGATTAAAGGATATATTTTCATTGGCGCAAGGATATGAAGATACATCTGTAAAGATTCTGACGCGTTAAAAACATATCAACATTGCTATAGTAAAGCAACCTGTTTTCAAGTAAAATATCTCATGATTTTGTCATACCTGTTCCCTGTGAGCAGGTATTTTTTTGTATAATCTTACATTTTTTTATTCTTTCAATAAGATTAAATTGTAATTCTGGTTTTAACGTGACATAATAGAAAGGTAATGTTAAGAAAATTTAAAAAGAAAGTTAAGTATATGTAAATAACTGACGACAAAGGAGAAATTATGGGAATATTTTCTATGGTATTGTCATTGTTAAGCGGAGTTGCTTTATTCCTGTTCGGTATGTCTTTGATGGGGGATGGACTCAAACTGGTTGCCGGTAATAAACTGGAATCATTTCTCTACAAAATGACCAATACGCCACTGAAGGGAGTCGCACTTGGTACAGCCGTTACAAGCGTTATCCAGTCTTCCGGAGCAACGACTGTCATGGTTATCGGTTTTGTTAACTCTGGTATGATGAAGCTTCGCCAGGCCATCGGTATCATCATGGGAGCCAACATCGGAACCAGTATTACCGGTTGGATCTTATGTCTTTCTTACATAGAAGGATCTAACGGAATTGCAAGTATCCTGTCATCTGCCACAATCGCTGCGGTTGTAGCAGTTATCGGTATTATTCTTAGAATGGCGAGCAAAAGAACCGTCCACCGGAATATCGGGGACATCATGCTTGGATTTGCGATCCTCATGACCGGTATGCAGACCATGAGCGGAGCCGTCGCACCGCTTCGAGAAAGCAAAGTATTTATGGATCTGTTAACAACATTTTCAAACCCAGTCATTGGTATCCTGGTAGGTATTGTATTTACCGCCATCCTGCAGAGTGCCTCAGCAACAGTCGGTGTATTGCAGGCTTTATCTGTAACAGGACTGCTTACATTTTCCAGTGCATTTCCAATTATCCTCGGTATCGGTGTCGGAGCTTCCTGCCCGGTTCTGATTTCCGCAATCGGAGCGAATAAAAATGGTAAAAGAACTGCTCTTGTATACTTGCTGAATGATACCTTTGGAATGTTGCTTTGGTCAATCGGATTCTATATCATCCATGCATTTGTACATTTTTCATTCCTGAATACGATTATGACGCCAGTGTCCATCGCACTTTTAAATACGGTTTTCCGTCTTGTAACAGTCTGTATTTTGTTTCCATTTATCCCAAAACTGGAGCAGCTTGTATGTTGGTTCGTGAAAGACAGTGCGGAAGAACTGGAAGATGAAGCAGACTTTGATCTTCTTGAGGAGCGTCTTCTTGACTACCCTGCACTTGCACTCGGACAGTGCCACCGTGCTATGAGCGGTATGGCAAGAAAACTTCGTAAAAATGTAAACCGCGCCATGAACCTTTTGAATGATTTCCAACTTGGCAAGTTCGACAAAGTACAGAGAAAAGAAGATCTGATTGACCGCTATGAATCCCGTCTGGGTGACTATCTGATTAAGCTTACCAAGCATCCGATGAATTCTGTTCAGACAAGACAGGTTTCTCTTTATCTACATATGATTAATGACTTCGAACAGATTGGTGACCATGCTGCATGCATCGCCCATATGTCTAATGAGATGAATGAGAACAAAACACAATTTTCCGAAGAAGCATGGGATGAACTGAATGTTGTTATGGAAGCGGTCCGCGAGGAGATTAATACAACTTGCAAAGCGTTTTTGGAAAATGATAAAGAACTCTCCCAGAGAGTTGCGCCACTTGGAATGGTCATTACAACTTTGTGCGATGAACTCAAGATCCGCCACGTTGAACGCATGAGCAACGGAGCCTGTGGCCTGGAAGAAGGGACGGTATATTCGGATATTCTGAACAGCTTCACACGTATCTCTGCCCACTGCGCAAGCGCAATGGTAGCACTGTCAAAGAATAGCGAAAAGCCTGTGGATATCCACATTCACAACTCAAGAGTATATCCTTCCGACACTCAAGAATATAAGACCTATCTGGCAGAATATAGTCAGAAATATGAACTCATAAAAATTGAGGAACATATTCGAAGCATGGAACCGGAAGAAGTTGAATAAATAATATTAAAAAAGGACATGCAAAAGGAAGGTTCTTCTGCTATAGTAGAAGAAATCCTTCCTTTTTTAATATCCAATGTCAGGGATCAAGAGCTCCCTCCTATGATACCCACGGATTGTTCGCAAGCGTACTCCCACAATCCTATAATCTCTCCATCAAGGCATCATAAATTTCCTTTGCAACCGCCAGCTTATAAGCAAGTCTTGTAGGCTGTGGCTGCAATTCAAGATAATAAGACATAACCTCTCCATTAAGTTCAATTGCAAAATATACCTGCCCCGGCACAGATGCTTCCAGATTCGCCGGGTCTGCGTTCCCCATTGTTCCGGTCACACCGATTCCGATATTGGCCTTATACGCTTTTGTGCAGGCCTTCGCCATTGCTTCTGCGGTCTCTTTCGAATATACCGTATACTTCTCCAGAATCTCGGCAGGAACGCCCTGCATGATTTTTGCTTCGTTGCAATAGGTGACAAAAGCTCCTTTTAACACTGCCGATGAGCCTTCGGTGTCCGTAATCAGTGACGCAATCTGCCCTGAAGTCGCAGATTCCATTGTTGTAATCGTCATACCCAGCTCAATTAAAAGCTTTGTCAGTTTTTTGTAATCATTTCTAATGTCTGATTCATTATATATTTTTTTCATTATATTCATCCTGACTTTTTATTCCTTCCTGATAATAGTTGCATTTATCCTGCTAGCATTAATTGTATATTCATTGATTTCATAACAAAGTTAGCCAACCTGCCACAGAAGTTCCATCTGGTAGATGATCCGGTACTGGCAAGTTAGGGCATTCGTTTTGTGATAATCAATAATTATCCTGCCTTTTATACGATTGATGAAGAAAAACAGACTGTAATCATCGTCCGTTTTCTTTATCAGAAAAGTAACTGGACTTCTATTCTTCGACAGGGATTTTCCTCCAACAATCTCTATATTCCACCTTCCGAATTTTGACCTCAGTGGTGTCACAATTCCATTTTTGCCATTTTAACAAGAATTTATAAATCTTTTTCAAAATCAATACAGTTTAATTGTATCAAGATGCTAATGCTTCGGCTAGCCCTAAGTACGTGAAATTTCTACTTTTTTCATAAAAATAGCAGTTTTTTAATTTATGATGTATTGTTAAGTTACCACACCAAACAACCTCATAACCTCAAAACTGCTACCGTAATAAAGAACAGTGGAAAGAATTAACCCTCTCCGGGGTTGAGTTTTTCCGGCGCTTTCTGATGCATGTGCCACCAAAACGTTTTGTGCGGATCCACCATACTTTTTTATTTGAACCGAAAGTAATCTCATCAGGTTTAAGCGGTAAGTTCTTCTCTGACCGCTCAGGAACAAGTTCCGGGCGTACTTCTGCTAAACTGTTATTCATAGTCAAACCGAGGCCTCCTTGTTCTTAGAGTATATGAAGTTTTAGCTTTATCTTGTAGTATGCGAATATCTCTTGTTACAACGCTTCCTGCACCAATTACACACCCTTCTCCTATGGTAACACCACCACATACAACTACATTAGATGCCAGCCAACAATTATCTTTTATAGTTATTGGTTTCGCATATTCAAGATTATAAAAACTGCCATCTTCTCTCTTTCGGATATTGCGTTCTTCAGGTAATAATGGATGTATAGGAGTTGCCAATGTAACATTTGGACCACTCATCTCATTATCGCCTATATGTATTTCACATACATCTAAACATGTAAAATTAAAATTAGCAGAACTGAAAGAATGTATTGCATCCGTAATCAAAATAAACAGGTGCCTGCAGATACGGAAGCTCCTCTGTTTTTGGCAGTAATTCTTGTAATATCTGCGCTTGCTCTTCCGGCTGATCTTCATCTGTCGAATTGTATTTTCTTTCTAATTTACGTGCATTCAGGCGTAATTGCTCCAATTCTTTATCCGTTGGATTGTATAACTCCCCACTTAGCATTTTTTCTTTTTCAGTCATTTCCAATAGCCTCCAAATTTCGATTGAGATTTCACCTGTTTTACATTTTAAAATTTACTGTAGCCTTTCCGCAGGGCTCTGCCCCGCAGATCTTTTCTTGTCTGTGCCATAAAAATCCTCTTTCAAATAAAGGAAGGACTACATATTATTCAGGTCTGTTCAATACTTTTTCCAGTCCCTATTTTTCGTCCTTCCACATTTTTTTTCTGTTCCCTACGCAATCCGAAATGTCTCCAGATATTTTTCAAATATCTCACAGTTTACAAGAGCAACCTTTTCAATCTTATACACTGCTTTAGCCTCTTTCACCAACTCCTGGAATTTCGTCAGTCCAATGCTATAAAGCTCTGCTCCTTTTTGATAGCGTACAAATTTTTTTTGCTAGTTTCTTTGTTTTCTCTACATCTTTACGTGCGTATCCCATACACGGCAACTCCCGTTTTGCATGAAAAAAGCAACTAACCTATTTTTCATAGACTAACTGCTCGTGTTAAATTCCATATTCAGTTTTATTCTACAAATTCGAAAGTGAAACATTCCATAACGTCTGGATAATGGCTCTATTTCATGGGTTTGAAGACTCGGATAACCCGGATCAGCCGACAACAGCTTTAAAGCCTTTCCCCATTTTTTATACAACTGTTCTTCCTTCTTTTTTATATTACCGGAACGATATTTCTCCTGCAGATCTAACCAAAGTTCCTGCATTTCAGGAATTCCCATTCGTATATTAAACATCTCTTATTCCTTTTAAAAATCTGACAGGTCAATAGCCGGGGAAACATCGCCTCTCTTAAAGTTACTTACTGCACGATCCATATCTGCCAGAGTTCTGGCTGAAACGCTCTCTGGCACTGCCAGTTCCCGAGGTTCCAGAATAATGCATCCATTTCCGTATTCTTTTACATTGTAATACTGATAAGCAGCTCCTCTGAGCGTAATTCTTTTTTTGTTATCCAGATGGGCAACATAATCTTTCATTACTTCCATTACCAACACCTCCAACGCAAGCATTTGTGTGGGAAATCCCACCTCTTATTATTATAATACGCTTTTCTATATTATCTGTCAATCTACTTTTACTTGCTCCTGATACTTGAAAAATTCATGTACCGGCAGACGGCAAGTAGCAGATGGAATATCTATAAAAATCTGTATTTGCTTCGATGACTATGCCACCCATCATTCTTTTAATCGAATACTATTCTCCTGCTTTTCATTTACTTGGTACTCCAACTCATTCTTCATCCGGCTTCTCACATCACGCATTGTTCGCCCGGATATTTCCTGCTCTGAATCGAATAATCCATCCCTATTTTTTTTAAGGTACTGACATATAAAATTCCAACTGTTATTTCCAGATCCCGTGTTATTTCCTATAATATCAATGGTATCTGCAAGATGAATAATCCTTGCAAACAATGGAATTTTAGTAACATTTTTTCACCATAAATACAATGAAGATTTGTTTTTTTCTCGGATAAATCTTTTTTACAATTAATGACGGAATCCTTTTTCAGTTCTTCCGAAATATATTGTGTCAAAGCATTATCATGCAGTAAAGCACACATGGCTAAATCTTGTAATTCATCACCTTAAATTTTCCAATATTCAGCCATGCATATACTTATATAAGCCACTCTTTTTCCATGTTTGTTTTTGATATTTACCAACTCTGCTTCTATACAGTCCAAAGCATAAGAACAGGCTCCTGCAAGTCCGATGATATCTATACTTAGTTCTTCTTTCATTGGTATAATCCTATCATAATACATTTATACTTCTGAGAACTGGTCTTTTCCTACAGAGCATAACGGACATTCAAAATCTTCTGGAATATCCTCCCACTTTGTACCAGGTGCAATACCACCTTCTGGATAGCCCTTCTCCTCATCGTATTCCCATCCGCAAACATCACATGCGTATTTCATTCGTTGTTCCTCCTTGTAAATATATTAATACACAGCCTATATTACTGTTATATTTGTGTTGTTCTGTAGCCTTAATATGTATAAATGCTTTTAGCATTTCCATAATCCATGCAGGTTACAATATGCATATACTTCTTCTACCTGTTCACCATCGCAGAGGCAAAAATCCGCTACCGGCTCCTGACCTGGATTTAACTGTTTTCTGTATATTCCCTGGTTTGTATTTAATGTAATCCACTCAATGAAATGTTCTTCAAGCATTGGATGTTTTGTCTCTCCGACCACGACATGAACATGACTGCCTTCTACCGTATATACAGGTACATGCTTCTCAACAGCAGCATCTGTCACTCCGGCTTTTAATTCCTGCATAGGTTCTCCGCAACAAATTACAGGTACACCCTTATCCTTTACCTTTTCAACAATGTTTCCACAATGCTTACAAATACAGTACCTTACTTCCATGCCTTTTTCTCCTTCCTTGTGTAAAATTTATAATTCAATTGTCTCCATAATCTTTTTCAATGAATCTGCAGATTCCTTAAGCTTTAACGCTTCCTCGCCACTTAAATTAATAGGTATATCCGACTCAATACCATCTGCACCTACAATAGCTGGCATACTTAACGATACTCCGTCAATATCATATACTCCATGAATCATGTGTGATACAGGAAGTATTGATTTTTCATCTCTCATAATCACTTCGCAGATTCTTTTTACAGACATTGCAATTCCATAATATGTAGCGTGCTTTTTGTTTATAATCTCATAAGCACTGTTCTTGACTGCTGTAGCTATTTCTGCCGTGTCTTCCTTGTGCTTGTAATGTCCACGCATTTCACACATTTCACTTAATGGAACACCAGATACATTGGCTGATGACCATGCTACAACTTCGCTGTCTCCATGCTCACCTACTATAAATGCATGAACACTCCTGCTGTCCACAGATAAATGCTCACCAAGCTTATATCTTAATCTGGCACTATCTAACACAGTACCCGATCCAATAACCCTGTTTTCTGGAAGCCCTGATAACTTTATGGCTACCTGAGTCAGAATATCTACCGGATTCGCAACTACAAGCATGATACCTGCAAAATTTCTCTTTGCTATTTCAGGAATGATGGACTTAAATATTGCTACATTTTTATTTACGAGATCAAGCCTTGTCTCTCCCGGTTTCTGTCCCGCTCCGGCAGATATGACAACAATTGCAGCATCAGCCACATCATCATAATCTCCGGCATATATTTTCATCGGACTCGCAAATGGAATACCATGACTGATATCCATCGCTTCTCCTTCTGCCTTGTTCTTATCTGCATCGATAAGGACAATCTCTGTAAACAAGCCACTCTGCATCAGAGCAAATACCGATGCAGAACCAACAAAGCCACAGCCTATCATTACTGCTTTTTTTGAATTAATCACTTTCTTCTTCATAATAATCTCATCTCCTTAATAATTCTCTTCTTCATAATAATCTCATCTCCTTAATAATTCTCTTCATGTACTTCAAAATAGCTCTGTGGATGATTACATACCGGACATACTTCAGGCGCCTTAGTTCCTACCACAATATGTCCGCAGTTACGGCATTCCCATACCTTAACTTCGCTCTTTTCAAATACCTGTGCAGTTTCAATATTCTTAAGAAGTGCACGATATCTTTCCTCATGGTGCTTCTCAATCTCACCTACTGCCCTGAATTTTGCTGCAAGCTCAGGGAATCCTTCTTCCTCAGCTGTTTTAGCAAAGCCTTCATACATATCTGTCCACTCATAATTTTCGCCTTCTGCCGCTGCCGCCAGGTTTTCCTTTGTATCACCAATTCCTGCTAATTCCTTGAACCACATCTTTGCATGTTCTTTCTCATTATCTGCAGTCTTTAAAAACAATGCTGACATCTGCTCGTAACCTTCCTTTTTTGCTACAGAAGCAAAAAAGGTATACTTATTTCTCGCCTGTGATTCCCCTGCAAATGCCTCCTGTAAATTCTTCTCTGTCTGTGTTCCTGCATATTTGTTTGCTGCCATCTCTTTTACCTCCGTTTTCTTTACTACTTTTTCAAAATCTGATGCCGGGTGCTTGCACAAAGGACATATAAATTCATCTGATAATTCCTCGCCTACATATTCATATCCGCAAATTCTGCAACGCCATATTGTCTGACTGTCCTCTGTTTTTCCAACCTCCTGTGGCTTAGGCTTATCCATGCTGTTTCTCCTTTACCTTCTCCCTGCATTTCGGGCAAATGCCTTTAAATGAAATATCATAATCCACAAATTCAATTCCATGAGTGTTATGAATTCTTTCCAGCAAATCCGGTATTGGATCCATATCCACATCAAAAACTTCACCGCACTTTATACATCTTACATGGTAATGATTTTTCAATGTAAAATCAAATCGGTTCGGTCCATCCGGAACTTCAACCTTTCTTAATGCACCTTCCTCTACCAATATATCAAGATTTCTATATACAGTTCCTTTTCCAATTGCTGGATATGCTTCTTTTATAAATTCATACACTTCATTTGCCGTAACGTGTCTTCTCATTTCGTATACGGTATTTCTTACAAGATCTTTTTGAATTGTATTTCTCCTACTTATCATTAGTCCTCCTTATTAGGATTAGTTCTTAATAAGGATTGTATACCATTATTATCTTGTTGTCAATAAAAATAGTAATAATTCTCATTATTATAAAAGCTGCCAAACTGAGCATCTTTTACCTGAATCACTATTTTATTTTGCGTTCAAATACATATTCTGAATCTGAAGATAAATCAGATCTAAACGAATATCCGAGTCTGTCAAATTTCTGAATCTCCACCGGATTTTCAATATTATTTTCCGCTATGAATCTGACCATTTCACCACGAGCCATCTTGGCATAGGTACCTTTTGTTACCAATTTATCTCCGGATAACTCACAAAATACAATCGTAATATATCTGTCCTGTGGTGTCAGATACTTTTCTATACATTTTGAGTATTCTTTTGATGCAAGATTAATGATAATCCTACTGTCATCGATTACTGAGCGGTATAACAATGCTCCCCAGTACTCATACAGATTTTTTGCATCTCCAATTCCAACCTTTGCCTGCATTTCAAGACGATAAGGAGTCACGCCATCCATTGGTTTTAAAATGCCATAAAACGCAGACAAGATTCTTAAATGATTTTGCAAATACTCAAACTGCTGGATTTCAAACACAGATGGTGCCATATATTGAAATGCAATCCCTTCATATGCTAAAACAGCCGGAGTAAGCCTGTTATAAAGATCCATATTTTCCAATCTGTTAAAGTTCTGCTCTGCAATCTTGTCATTACATTTCCAGATAGCTTTCAGTTCTTCTTTTGATTTGCTTTTCATCCAGTTTAATACTTCTGCTGTCTTATCAATATAGACAGGCAGTTCAACCGGTGCTAAGTTATCGGTATCTACAATCATCTTTTTTGCAGGTGATAAAATAATCTTCATTATGCCAATTCCTTAAGCATATTTTCAGGATCATCTGCCGCCTTGACTTTATCATTTGCCTTTATAATGATTCCCTGCTCATCAATAAGATATGTAGTTCTTACTACACCCATAGATACTTTTCCATAATTTTTCTTTTCTTTCCAGACATCATATGCTTCAATAACTTTACGCTCCGGATCTGCTAATAGCGTAAATGCCAGTCCGTATTTTTCTTCAAATCTCTTGTGAGACGCTACAGAGTCCTTGCTTACTCCGAGAATAACAGCTCCCTTCTCAGTAAACTGTGAATAACGCTCAGAGAAGCCACATGCCTGCTTCGTACATCCTGGCGTATTATCCTTTGGATAAAAATATAAAATTATTTTTTTACCTAAATAATCACTTAATTTATGCACTTCTCCGTTCTGATCCGGCAATTCAAAATCCGGTGCTTTTATTCCTAACTCTAACATTTACTATTCCTCCGCTTTTGTATTTTCCACCTGTTTTCTTGTTCTTTTATTACCTGAAATCATTTTATGTCCCGTATACATAGACATGATCATACATATAAGAGTGCTACACGCAAAATACCTATGACCTGATTTGGATCCTTTATATCCAGTATAAAAAGTTCCAATCATAGTAATTAACGCTCCGATTGACCAATACTTATGTGCTTTCATTTTATACCTCCAAATTGATTAAGCTGTTTCAAAAATAAATATCTCTGGATCATTAACAATATTATACATTCTATCCATCACTTTCGACAAGCAGAGAAAGAAATATAATCAATCCATCCGGATTATACTCAAGTGTTTCATTGATAAAAGCTTCTACCGCTTTATCCACATCTCCTGAAACACCTCCGAAAAGATTAATGCCAGCTGCCGCTAATGCGGTTTGAGCACCTCCTCAGCTTCCGCCGCAGATCAAAACATCTGCATCTGTTTTATTTATTGTCCTGCTCTTAACGGCAGCTTCCCACTCGTGTCCTTTCTCACATCTCCAAATCACTTTCTTATGAGAACCAATAGAAACCTCTGTCGGTTTTATCTTATTCTTTTTCGACCACTGTTTTACCAGTAATGGCTCTAATGTCGTCAAATCGTTAATACCTGCAATCACTCCCGCACCGGAACATATCGGGCATTTTCTCCATTAGAACGAGCCTTAACGCTTGCCTGCCATTCATGACCGCAAGCACCTCTCCACCATACTTTTTTATTTGAACCGAAAGTAATGTCATCAGGCGTAAGCGTTAAATTCTTTTCCGACCACTCTGAAACAAGCTCCGGGCGTACTTCTGCTAAACTGTTATTCATAGCCAAACCGGGGCCTCCTTGTGCTTAGAGTATATGAAGTTTTGGCTTTATCTTGTAGTTTGCGAATATCCGTATAAATAGAAAAAGCCCTTTGAGAAAAGGATTTCTCCTCTCTCAAAGGGCAAGTTGGCAAACTTGAATTGAGATTTCATATATTCAAAGGGATTTAATAACTGTTATATTTTATTATCAAATATCTCTCAAGCCCTTGAAAACACTAAGTTTGTCGCAGGTGAGCTTTCCCTTATTGTTTCCCTTGTATTATATTGTCCCATGAGTGTTTACGAACTCTGATAAGGGAAAATACAAGGGCACAAGATGTCCGGTGGACATCTGCTCTGTGCCGACCGAAGCGGCAGCGGAGACCAAGAAAATCTTATAAAACAGTATAACACAAAATAAAAGTGACATGGTGAACTGATTGAAATGCTTCTGATTTTTGCAACAAATGATTGATTGAACGATAGGGAGATTTGATACGATGAGAACGATATTTGCAGAATACAATCCACAACGCAACAGCATTGATGTTTATACTTCTGCTGGCTATATGCTCCGCATTGACTGCTGGGAAGCGGAGAAGAATTTAACAACTACTCCCGGATCTGACTGTGCATTAAACGCACTTGCCATTGATGAACCACTTGAGTATGCAAGATTGTATCTTGATGGAACGATGCAAATGTGGATAGATGCGGACGATTCCTTTTAGGTATACGCAAGAAACGGCGGCTCCCGATTTTTCAAAACCCCCCTCATCAAATTCT
>OASQ01000242.1_pt1 | contig 27561 bp, 18 predicted proteins | sample 1475771 | NCBI WGS metagenome assembly OASQ01 (sample SAMEA2579910, study PRJEB22360) | human gut metagenome | reverse complement strand
GGTTGGAATCGGACTGATTCCAACCGCCATTACTCATATCAAGCTACGGGATCGAGCGGGGCGAACATTACTCGCGCACCAAGCGGATATGCTCCACATCGTCGCGCCGGGAGCGACGGAACAGCACGAAACGATTGCCGATGGACTGCACCACTTCGGCGTTCAGCTGCTCGGCAAGCTCGGCGGCGGCTTCCTTGGCGGTCAGGCCAGAACCGTCCTGCACGGCGCACTTGATGAGCTCGTGCTTCTCAATGGTCTCATCGGCCTGATTGACGGCCGACTCGGTCAAATCGTTCTTGCCCACATAGAACAGGGGCTTCAGCGAGTTCGCCATCGCGCGCAGCTGCTTGATTTGCTTCTTGGTCAATGCCATGGGAATTTCCTTACATCTTTCGTATAACCACACCAGCATAGCAACCGGTGCTGTCTGCGCTGTTTGCCGCCCTACAGCGCGATGATGGCCGCGATGTAGATGATGACGGCAGCGGCGAATATGAGATCTCGCGCGGCGATGGTCAGGGCACGCCAGTGGGTGCGGCGGATGCCCTCCTCGTAGCAGCGGGCGTCAAGTGCGAGGCTCAGGTTGTCCGCGTGACGCAACGTGCCGGCGAAAATCGGCACGATAATCGCGCTCATCGCCTTGATGCGCTGGGCCAGTGAACCGGTTTCGATGGAACCGCCACGCGCGGATTGGGCGTCGACGATGGTGCGGGTTTCGTCGGTCAGCGTTGGAATGAATCGCAATGCCAGACTCATGACCAGCGCGATTTCTTGGGCATGGATACCGAGCCGGTTGAGCGGACTGATCAAGGTGGCGAAGGCGTCGGTCATGGCGGTAGGCGTGGTGGTAGTGAGGAACACCGCGCCCAGAATGATTACCAATGCGAAACGGCAGGCGTACAGCACGGCTATGGTCACGCCCTGATCGGTGATGCTTAGCGGGCCAAGCGCCACCACCGGCGTGCCGGTGCGTACCACAAACAGATTGACCACGCCCATCAGCACCAGCAGGATCAGAATCGGATGAATGGATTCAAGCACCCGTAACGGGTTCAGGCGTGCCGCCGCGATAACGGCCAGGGTGATGGCGATGCCCAGCGCGAGCTGGGTTGGCGTGTTCACCGCGAACATCGTGAACATGGCGGCCAGGAAGCCCACCATCTTCACGCGCGGGTCAAGTCGGTGTATCACTGAGTGCGCAGGGCCGTTGGAGGATACGGCCGGCTCGGTGACGGTGGCCGTGACGGGGCCGCCGGATGCGGGGGCGGCAATCGGCATACGGACCACGCGGTCGGCGATTTGCTCGGCCTCCTCCCGGTCATGGGTGATGATGAGCACGGTCACGCCACGCGATTTGAGCGTGCGCAACAGCTCATGGATACGCTTCTTGGCTTGGGCGTCCAGACTCGCGGTCGGCTCGTCCATGATGAGCACGTCAGGATTGCAAGCCAGCACGCCGGCAATGGCTGCCAATCGTTGTTGCCCGCCGGACAGGTCGAAGGGGGAGCGGTCGGCAAGATGCCCGATATGCAGCAGTTCCAGTGATTCGCGCACGCGGTCGGCTACCTCGGTCTCGCCAAGCCCTTGGTTGCGTGGGCCGTACGCCACGTCCTCGGCTACCGTGTCAGCGAACAGCTGATGCTCTGGATGCTGCATCACGTAACCCACATGCCGGCGCAATTGCGCTAATTGCTTGCGATTCGCCGACTTCGGGCGCACGTTGCGACCGCGCTTGCCGGTCGAGGCCACCGGAACACCGGCCACTTCGATGCTGCCGGCGGTCGGCGCAGTCAGTGCGCACAACATGCGCACCAGCGTCGACTTGCCCGAACCATTCACGCCCATCAGTGCCACGGTTTCACCGCGCGCGATGGTGAACGACAGGTCATCGATAACCGCCCGTTTGGCCGAAGGATAGCGATAGGTCAGATGCGAGACGCGAATAATGGGGTTCGTCATATCACCGATGCCATCGGAGAGCAGCGGCAGTTCGGAGCCGTCTTCGCGCTCCCGCTGGCGGGGGCTGTCGTTCGTAGGGCGACTGGGGGCGGCTTCTGTGCCGATACTACCCTCAGTCTCGCTTTGCGAGACAGCCTCCGCTAGCGGGGATCGATTATCGACGGCTGCAGTGATACCAATGATTCGCCCGGCCTCCATGTGCACGATGCGATCGGCATGAACGGTTTCATCTGGATGATGCGTGACATGCACAATAGTGGTGCCGCGCGCCTGCAAATCATCCAAAATGCGCATAACTTCGGCGCGTGCGGATTCGTCCAGCATGGCGGTCGGCTCATCCAATACCAGCATTGCCGGGTTCATGGCCAGCATGCCGGCGATGGAGGCGCGTTGCTGCTGCCCGCCGCTCATACGGGTCGGGTCGGACTGGCGTAAGTTCGCCAACCCCACGGCCTGCAATGAATCAACGATACGCTCGCCGATGAGCTCGCGCTCCAGCCCGAGATTCTCCGGGCCAAAGGCCACGTCATCCTCCAACACGGTGGTGACCAGCTGATCCTCGGGATTCTGGAACACCATACCGATGCCGTGGCGGGCAGCACGATAGGCATCGGCATTCGGGCCGGCTGCGTACACGCGTTGCCCCAGTAACGTCACTTCACCACCGTCCGGCGCGGTCAATCCCGCAATCAGACGGGCTAACGTGGATTTGCCCGACCCGTTCGGACCGACCAAGCATAGGCGCTCGCCGGCATGGACCGTGAGTGAAACGCCATCCAAAGCCCATGAGGTGCCGCGGTCATAGCTGAAACGAATGTCCTTGAGCACGGCGGCGGGGGAGGCAGGCTCGGCGGAAGCGTGAGGTTCGGCAGAATCGTGGAACTCGTCGGCGTCGAAGGAATGGGGTGCAACGGTCATGAAACAGCAATCCGTAACTGATAGGCGAAAACGCAGAATCCCGGCCCGTGCCGGGATTCTGCGTTCTGGTTCTTTGAGTGGTCTTTGAGTGGTCGTTAGTCGTGGCGGGCATCGGCCCGTCTCAGGCCAGTCACTGCTGCTTGGACAGCAGGTTGGAGATCGGCTTGTAGATCAGGAAGGTGATCACGGCGTGAATCGCCATCTTAGCCACGTTGAACGGCAGCAGAATCGGCAGAATCATCGCGGCCACAGCTTGGTAGGTCATGTGCGCGTAAATCGGCGTGACAATCAGGTTGCTCACCAGCGCCACCACGATGGCCAGCACCGCACCCACCAGAATGCCGATGGCGGCACCCTTGCGCGTACGGATCTTACGGTAGATGAACGCGGCCGGCACAGACAGGAACAGCGCCACCAGCACAGCCATCAGCGAACCCCACGGATTGGCGAACATGTGCGGCACAAAGCCGAGCACAGACACGATTGCGGCGGCGGCCGGGCCATACGCAAAGCCGGCAATCAGGCAGACGATGCCGGACGGGTCGTACTTCAGCCAAGTGACCGGCGTAATCGGGAATTCAATGAAGCTGGTGACCATCGCCAGCGCCACGAACAGTGCATACATGGCGATACGGCGCGTGGACCAGCGGCCAGAATCGGCCACACCAGTGGTGTGTGAGCCAAGTTTGGCGCTGGTGCTGGCGGTGGACGTGCTGGCCGAACCCTCGGCCTCGGGTGCCACAGAACGAACAACTTGCATGCGAATACGCGAAGATACACTCATAATGAGCCCTCGTTTCTTCCATCCGGACTATACCGTTGGCTCCGGAATCTCACCGGATCAGCCGCTTGCGCGGGTCGCGGGCTTCCTGCCATCCCCGTTATGAAACCCGGGGTGCAGGTTACCGCCAGTAAGGAATTGCACCTTCCCTGAAACTGACAGGCTTATTCATACGCCATGCGCCGGACGTATGCAACCCGCGTTTCACTGTGCAGAAATTCGTCTTGTGCCGGTCAAGTGCAACAATGGGAGCCATGGCTGAAGTGAAGAAACCCAACAACACCATCGACAAGCTTGCCCTGATCGTCACCACCTACAAACGTCAGCAGTTGCTTGAGACACTGTTCGATTCGATTCTGGCGCTTGAACAGGCACCGTGGCGCATTGTCATCGTGGACAATGAGCAGTCCGATCAGACGGCGGACATGGTCGCTGCGTTTGCCGGCAAGGTGACCGGCCAATGGGGCACCACCGTGGCCGACCAGTCCGGTAACGAAGAACGTGTGGTCTATGCGCCGCAGACCGAGAACCTGGGTGGTGCGGGCGGTTTCTCCGCCGGCGTGGCCAAAGCCTACGAGCTGGGTGCCGCATGGTTCTGGGTGATGGATGACGATGTGGCCGTGCTGCCGGACGCCATTGCCAAGCTGTCCAAGTGGACCGACAAGCACGAGGTGATTCAGGGCTCCCGATTCGACTACGATGGCGGCCCGTTCTACTGGCAGTACGACTTCATTGTGCCGCTGGGCATCCCGAACCCGATTGCGCCCGCCGCATTCGGCCCGGCCGGATACCGAGTGATGGACACGCTGTGCTTCGAAGGCGGCCTGTTCAACCGCCGTGTGGTTACGGAAATCGGTCTGCCGGACCCGCGCTTCTTCATCTACTGGGATGACACGATGTATGGCTACCGCGCCAGCAAGGTCACCAACCCGATTGTGGTGCCCGACGTGATCCTGCGCCGTACGCGCGAAATCGGCAATTGGGATATCGCCGGCGTGCGCCAGCTCAACTCCACATCCGACATGAACCGGTATCACATCATGCGCAACCGCGGATACATGGCCCGGTACTTCATGACCTATGGTGACTTCCGTCCGCTGGTGTTTGGACTGGGTACCGTGCTCACCGCGGCCAAGGAAGTCATTCGCCTGGTGATGGTGGATCGCGAGCACCTCAAGACCGGTTTGGTACAGATTGCCAAGGGCTGGTGGGACTCGCGCAAGCTGATGCACGACCCCACCTGGAAGCCCATGCCGTCGCTGAAGTAGCCGTAGTAGTGGCTCCCCTCTATGAGGGGGTCACTACAGGTTACTTATGGATGAACAGGCCACCGTCGCCCCAAGCCCACTGGCCTTGGCCGGCACCGATCTGGAAGTGCAGCTTGGCGATGCCCATGTCATTGAACGCGTGATGCTCATCTTCCGCACTCTGATCGATATGCGCGGCGGCGGTATCGTCGGCCGGATTATACGAGAAGGTGATTGGCTGACGGTTCATCGCGCTCGGCGCCTTCATCGCAGCCTCGACGCCGGACTTGAACCAATCCGGAGCGGCCTCGCGCCCCTCATCGCTCATTGTGGCGGTGAACTGCTCATAGGTCTTGGTGGCGCGGCGCGTGCGTTGCGCTTCGCATAGCTCCTCATAGGATTTCGCCTGATAATCCAGATGATTCTTCGGATGCCCGATCACCACACCGAGATACAGCTCCTGGCCAGAGGTGACGCGGCAATGCTTGGCCGCCTCCGCCTTGTCCCATGAGCCGGCGACCCATAAGGTGCCGAGGCCGCGCAACGTGGCCGTGAGCACCATGCGTTCGGCATAGAAGCCGGCACGCTCTTTGGCTTCCTCATCGTTCGCGGGGCCGACGATGGCCAGATAATTCGCCGCATTGGTCAGATGACCTGAAGCATTGGCTTCGGCGAACACCTTGGGCTGGTCGCGCACCAGCTGAATGTTGAGATCGCCGAGTAAGTTGATCGGCTGAAGCGCCATCTCGAGCTGGCGGGCCGTATCGTCGTCGATCGGCTCATCATCGTAGGCGCGTACGGCGGTGCGGATGTTAATTGCATCAATAAGTTGGGTATGTTCTGCCATACCTCCCATTATCGCGCGCGACACAGAGTCAGGCCACCATAGACGCCGATTTTTCCTAGTATGCGAAATCGCATGCATTGCCCATTGTCAGGCTTGAAAAACGATACGAATAGGGTACGTAGTGACCGGCGACGATGCACACGTTTGCACAATTGGTGTGTAATGGTTTCGTGTTGAGCGTAATTCGCGTTAAACTGGGCGCAACCTTACGAACTGATGAAAACGTATGGAAAGGAAGGTCAACGATGATTGAAACTGTACAGGCTTTCGGTGTTGACATTGGCGGTTCCGGCATCAAGGCCGCACCTGTCGATCTGACCAAGGGCGATTTCGCCGAGCCACGATTGAAGATTCTCACTCCCGAGGTCTCCACTCCTCAGGCCGTGGCCAAAATCGTCAAGCAGCAGCTCGACCACTTCGAAGTGCCTGAATCCGCACCCGTTGGCATCGCTTTCCCCGCGCCGATCAAGCCCGGCCAGAAGCTCGACTTCATGGCCAACCTTGACCAGTCTTGGATTGGCGTGGACGTTACTGAAGTGTTCTCCGAAGCCTGCGGCCGCCCGGTCGTCGTGGTAAACGACGCCGACGCCGCCGGCCTGGCCGAAGTCCAGTTCGGTGCCGCCAAGGGCCAGGATGGTCTGGTCATCGCCACCACACTGGGCACCGGCATCGGCACCGCCTTGATTTACAACGGCGTGCTCATCCCGAACACCGAACTCGGACACATCATCCTGAGCGCCAAGCATCTGGACGCCGAGAAGTATGCCTCCTCCGCGATTCGCGAGAATGAGGAACTGGGCTACAAGAAGTGGGCCAAGCGTCTGACCAAGTACTACGGCCTTATGGAGAAGTACTTCAACCCGGACCTGTTCACCGTCGGCGGCGGCGTGAGCCGTCAGAGCGAAAAGTTCCTGCCGTACGTGGATATCAAGACCCCGATCGTGCCCGCCAAGCTGCGTAACCAGGCCGGCATCGTCGGTGCCGCCTACTATGCCAGCACCAAGCAGCAGTGAGCCAGTGAGCGTGGGTGTGCAGCGCTGACCCGCGAATATGCTTCAGGTCGTCCGACTAGTCGGGCGGCCTTTTGCATTGCATAGGAAAGGTATGCGACGCGTTCCCGGGAATGTTGCGCAAAGTGGGCGTGTGTATGGAGGTCTGTGGCGACGCGTTCCCGGGAATGTGTCGCGTTTGAGGGTGTGATTCGGGTCCAGAGCGACGCATTTCCGGGAATGTTGCGCGTTTGAGAGCGGGGCAGGGGGCACCACGCTCTATCGTGGGAGGGTATGAGCGTGCATTTCTCTTCTCGTGTGGATATTTCTGCGCCGAATCCCATTGCGGCGGCCGAGGCGGCAGCCAAGGCAAACGGCATCGCACTCAGCAAACTCAACGATTCCAATCCGACCCGCCACGGGCTGGCACCTGAATTGGTGCCGAGCGTGTATACGGCCGACCCGCGTGGACCGCGTGCGGCGCGAGAAGCATTGGCCGCATTCCTCAATACGGCAAAGGCGGTAGACGCAAGCAGCCCTCAGTCGACTTCGCCCGCCGCCAGCGAGGGCGGGAACGAGCGCCATGCCGCTTTCAACAATGCGAATACCGCCATCGAGGGCGTTGACCCGGACGCCCTGTACTTGCTGAGCTCCACGTCCGAGGCGTATTCGTGGCTGATTAAGTTACTTTGCGATGCCGGCGACGCGGTGCTGGCACCCAAACCCGGCTATCCGCTGATTGAGTCGATTGCACGGCTTGAATGCGTCGACACGGTCGAATACCAGTTGCAATTCGACGGCTCCTGGTTCATCGACATCGCCGAACTCGAGCGGTTGCTCAGCGAGCCCGGTGGCGAACGCATCAGAGCATTGGTGCTCATCAACCCGAACAATCCGACCGGTTCGTACGTAAAACCAACCGAGCGTGCACGTATCGTGACATTGTGCCGTGAGCATGGCATCGCCCTTATCGCCGATGAAGTGTTCTTCGATTACTCTCTCGAACCTTTCCCCGGCAACGCACGGCTCGCGGGGGAGCGCGGCGTGCTCACCTTCGCCCTAGACGGATTCTCCAAAATGCTGGCCGCGCCGCACGCCAAAGTCGGGTGGATTCAGGTGTCCGGACCTGCCGAGGACGTTGCCGAGGCACAGCGTCGACTGGACGTCATCGCCGATGATTATCTGCCGATGAGTGACATCATCGCCGAACGGATTCCCGCATTATTGAACGCCGCGCCCGCACAGACCAGACGGGTGGGGGAGCGCGTGCGCAATAACCTGGCCAAGTTGCACGAGTTGCTTGACGCCGATCCCAACGGGCTGGTCAGCGTGCTACGGGCCGAAGGCGGCTGGAACGTGCTGCTACGAGTGCCTTCAGTCATCGATGAGAACGAGCTGGTGCTGCGGTTGATTGACGAGCACAAACTGACCGGACAGCCCGGCTACTTCTTCGACATGACTTCCAATGGATACCTGGCCGTTTCCCTGCTACCCGAACCGGACGAATTCGAGCGTGGCATCCGCGCCGTGCTCAATACCGTCGCCGCTTTGCTGCGATAGGCCGGTGTTTGCCGGCACCACGCCTGTACTCCACGTACAATAGCGGCATGGGATTCTTGTTTAGACCGAAAGAACTGCCACGCCCGGCGTCGCTGACATTCACTTTGGATCAGGCCGGGCATACGTATGATGATGGGCACGTGGGACTTGCTCCCACGGACATCACCATCAGCGAGCTGCGGGTGGCTGTGATCGGACTGAACGGCGCAGGCAAATCCACATTGCTGGGTCTGCTGGACGGTTCGTTGAAGGCCAACGCCGGCACGGTGACCATTGCGGGCGGTGAGGAACGTCTTGACCCGGCTGTGAAGAAGGACGCGAAGCGCATCGATAATCTGGTCGGCAAAGTTCGCCGCGAGGAGATTCCGAACAGCTTTTACCAAGCGGCGAATATTTCCGAGGCTGTTTCCGAAGCGCTGAAAAAGCACAAGGTGCCCGAGTCAGAACGTCATGCGCGCATCGGCAATCTGTTCGCGCATTTTGATTTGGCGCAGGTCTCCAAGGCCAAGGCCAGCGAACTGGACTCCGAGAAACGGCACCTGCTGGCTATTGCGGCCGCGCTGAGCTTTGAGCCGAGTGCGATTGTGGCGGATGAGCCGAGCAAGGGATTGGATGAGATTGGCGCCGCGCATGTGGCCAAGGCGTTGTTCAGCTACAACAAGCAGGTGATTTTCGCCACGCATGACACGGATATGATCCGCCGGCCCGAATACGCCATCGACCGCGTACTGGTGCTGGACGAGCACGCGGTCGCGTTTGACGGAGCGCCGGCTGAGGCTGTGGCGTTTTATGAGGATCTGATTCGCCGCCGATACGAGACTAGAGCATCGTGAACCATGCCTGAACCTGATGCCAGAGCGTCGGATTGTTGTCGATCATCGCATCGCTGCGCGACTGCACGAAGCAGCTCAGTATGGCTATGCCCAGCGCCCACAATACGGCCAGCATCACGACCCAGCGCATCAGCCAACGCCACGGAGTGACGCGGGCGATGCCATCGCCTGAAGCGGCGTCGTTGGCCCCGGCGGCGAATCGGCGCGGTCCGCCCCCTTGCCCCAGCCACAGTAGCCCCGGTATGGACGCCAGCGAGATCAGCCAGCCGAAATCGGCGGAATACCGCCATCCCAAACCGCCGACGCGGCTGTCGAATACGACCAGCACCGCCGCCACGGCCAAGCAAGACATCAGCCATGGCCGCATGCCGTGCGTCTCCAATCTGCGCAGCAGGGGTAGCGCCAAAGCCATCAAGGTCAGTGGCGTGGCCGTGAAAATCGCGCCGACCATCACCTCGTAATAGCCCCATTGCGGCATCGGGGCGGGAGAGCCCGCCAGCCACGGGAAACGATCCATGAAGCGCAGCGGCAGGAACAGGTAATACCAGATGTTGGCGGGCATATCCGCGGACGGGGTGGTATACCGGGTCATATCGGATATGGAGAACTGATACGCATTGCCGAAATTGAACGGGGAATCGAACCGAACCATGTTCCACGCCATCAGAGGCGTCACGACGAGAATGGCGGGAATGATTACCGCCAGCGGCGCGCGCAACGCCTGCAACGGCTTGATGCGGCGTGTGCGCAGACCGGTGCCCAGCGCGCGAATCTGCGGCCAGAACAGGGGGAACGCAAGCAATGCGGCCAAGGTGAACGTCGGTCGGCATCCGAAATTCGCCGCAATGCACAAGGCGCCCAAGGCCAGTCGTGGCAGGGAGAGAGGCTTGGCATCGCCCGCCTGCCATCGGTCCGATGGTCTCAGCGGACGGCGGGACGTGTCCGCGCCGAGCCATAGCCATAGTCCCAGCGACGTCAACGTCAGCGATGCGGCGAACGGTATCTGATAGAAGTTCGTGCGATACAGCAAATACCCCATTTGCGCGCTCACCAACGATGAGACCACTACTAACGACGCGGCCGCCACCGAAGTCTTCGGCATCACACGATGGATGACGCGCAGCACCAGCAAGGAGAAGAAGATGATGAACAGCAGCACGAGAATATACTCGGCGGCGGATGTCGGCAGATTATGACCGGCCAGCAGACGATAGGGGACGAACAGCAGCACTGCGGGCAACACGCCAAAATAGGAATACCAGTGACCGTCATAATACGCGTAATCCCAGTAGAGCGGACTGGCTCCATTGGCGAGTAGCTGGGCACGTGTGGCTACGTCATAGGGGTGCTCGGTGGCGGCCAGCTGTTCGGGAACCGGCAAGTCGAGCCAGGGCCGGCCGGCGACCAGCGCATCGGCCACATGCCCATACTGGTCGAAATCATAGGTGTAATCGCCGGAAACGTGGAAGACGAGCGAAGACGTGTACCACAGTTCGTGGATGATGGATACGCCGATAAGCAGGGTAGGAATCGCCAGAAGCCCCACGAAAGCAAGTCGTTGCCGAGTGCTGGACGGGTCAAGCGTGATACGCCACAGGCGCGATCCCGGCCTCCAGACGGCAATCATCAGCAACACCAAGGCCATGGCGAGCACGCGCATCCAATTGATGACGAACGGTACGCGCACGTTGGCGCGGGCGTCGGTGACCGGTACGATCGCGCCGCGCTCTTCCTGAATCCAAATACGCACGATGCCGGCACCCGGCGCCTTGACATAATGGCTGCGAATAGCGTCGGGATTCATCGACTGGGCCTTGCCGGTGATGCCATCGACATCCGCGCGCACATGAATGGTCGCCAGCGGTTTGAAGACTTCCTTATCGTCGTTCGCTTTGGATTCGGCCTCGGCCTGCTCGCGGGCCTTATCGATGACCTTGCTGCTCTCGGTATCGATGCGTAGGTAATCCGACGTGCCGTCCGCGGTCAGTTCAAGATAGGCCTTGGTCGGATCGGTGACGGTCAACATGCCATCATTCCGGCGCGTGAGACCCGAACCCAGCGTGTTATGCACGGCGTTCGTATCCGTGCTCGCTCCGAGCGTACGCCAGAACGGCAGGTTGAACACGATGCACTCCATGGCGGCGATGGCGGCGACGGCGGCCAGCAAGGCGATCAGCAGGCGCACCAAACGCAGCCGGTGCCGGGTATCCGGGCGGCTGGGCAGGTGCCGTTCATGATTCGACGGCATCGGACGGTCTGCGCGAGTGTGGTCTATGGAATGCACGCATTTATTCTATAGGCTTTATTCGGGCTTGATGTCGGGCAAACAAGAGACAATGTGAATCATGCCAAAACGTACATCGGACCATGGGAAGCACAACCGCACGCCACTGCTGGGCGGGCTGAAGGATTCGATGAACGCGCTCGCGGCCGATCTGGGACTGTCCAAGCCGAAGAAGCACGATACGAATCCGTTCGGCGATGCCTTGCGGGAGACCAGTGAGCGTAAAGGCGGCATTATCGACGAACTGACTCGCCATGCAGTGGCGCTGAGTCCTGTAATCAAGCGGCGCACCTTCCCCGAATTGGAGAACGTGCCGGAAGGGCTGGTGCTTGGATGGGCGCAGCTGCCCTCCACCAGAGGCCGTGGCTTTTCGCTTGGCATTTTCCCCGACCGCGATCATTTTGCGCAGGTGGCGTTCGCCGATACGCATGGCCGCGTATTCGTGGGCACCGACCCCAACATGGACGTGCAGGATATGCAGGCGCGATTCATGTTCGGCAAGGAAAAGGAAGTGACTCTGCCGGACGGTGAGCGGCTGGGCGAAAGCGACGAGCCGCGTTCACGTTCCGGTTTCTCCCGTGCAGGCCATGGCCTGGGAAGTGCGCTGCATCATGGGCGTGGTTTGGGGCGTGGCCTTGGTCATGGTGCTGACGGCGTGAAGGCCATTACCGGTGGCGTGGTGGGGCGTGACGACACCGGACGCATGACGTGGCTCGCCTCATGGCTCAAGGCCGGCAACCGGTACACGCTTGAGCAGATGCGTGCCAATCTGCCGCCTGTGATGCGTCATGATTTGGAATACCGCGATGCCATTACCATCGCGTTCTTCGCCACGTATATGTTGCCGCAGATCAATGGTCTGCTCATCGGATTCGGTTCCGGCAATATCTTCCGCCGTCTCAACCGTGAGGCGCCAATCGGTGCGATTCGCCGTTCGGTGCGTGACACTTTGGCGGCACGAGCCCACGGCATGCGGGCCTCCGGTCTGGAGGATCACTTCGCCGATCTGATGCGCGAAGCCGGCGCTCTCGACACCACGCCGGGACTGGAAGCGGTGCATGGCGCCGAACCATTGCACCTGTACACCTCGACGTATTCGAGCGGCTATTTCTTTACGTGGGATAAGTCCTTGGCATTCGGGCAGGCGCTGAAATCCTTGAAGATCGAAGGCAACCTCAACCGATTCGCTGCGGTGAGCGCTTGGTTGGAGCGCAACGCTTCCTTGGGACGCAACCCTACGGAAGATACGGTGACCCGTGCCGAGGCCGCGCAAATCGACATGAAACTCATCGAAAACCCTGCGATTATGGCGCTTGACCCGTATGATGGCGAGCAGGAGCGTCGGGCCGTGCTGAGCCTGGTCGATATCGCCGCACGCACGGCTGGACAGATTCGCAGTGAATTCCCCGATCCTCGAGATGTGCTGACCCAGCAGAACGTGCCGGATTCGGGTGTGACGAATGCTGCGGGCGCTGAAAGTACTGAGAGTGCTGAGGGCGCTGTAGAACGGACCGATAAGAGCGACACCAACACTCAAGCCGCTCGTCCTTCGTATTCGCCGGCGAGGAGCGACGAATGGGTGTATCGTCAGACCCTCTCTTCACTGTTGCGCCGGTTACGGTTGCCGTATCGGTTTGACGTGGAGTTCCGGTCGCGCTTGGATTCGGGTGAAGTGGCCATTGGCTTCACCACCGCCGGCACCTCGATGATGCCCGATAGCCGGTATGACACCACTCGCCGTACGTGGCGTGCGCTGAGCAGCGCCGAACGCGCGTCGATGAGCGCCGCCTACAACCTGCGTGTCGGCCTGATGATGGCAGCGCTGAGTTTCGGCACCAGCGAATCCGTGCGCCAGGTGTCGTTGCACATCGATTCCATTGGTCTTGAAGAGGCGATTGCCGAACAGGATTCCGCCATCGAGGCGATGATGAGCGAGGCCCTAAGCGCCTTCGAACATCTACGCAGTGGCGATTTGGGGCGTGTGGGTTCCAAAGCCGACCCCAAAGATGGTGATTTCCATGGCGACCCGACCCGCCCCATCACCCATGAGGAGACGTTCGGGCAGACGGCGTCCGGTGACGAACGCGGCACGGCCGGGGGAGCAGGCAACGGTACCGGACCGTCTGCGGATGCTACGGATCAGGCCGCGGCCGAATCTGCTGACGCCGATGGCGCTGCGTCCATCGATTCGCAGTTCGAAGACCTGATGAAGGGCATCGATATCGACGAAATGGCGTTCGGCATGCCGGACGATACTGGCGCAGGCGACGACCTGGGCGGTATCGGCGGCGAGGGCGTCGGCACTGACGGTGCTGATGGGGCCGCCGGCATGGACGATGATCCGATGAGTGTGCTGCGCCGCAATCCCACCGTGCGCAATATGGTCACCGTCACCTTCACCCGTGATGCCTTCCTCAAGCGACTGGACACCGCTGGGCTTGACAATCCCGAGGAAACCTACCGCATGTTCGGTGCCGTGATGGACGTGGACGGCGAAGGGGGTCTGAAACCCATCAGCGCCGACTTCGACTTGGCGGACAGCCGGTTCTCTCCCACCGGATCCCAGGAGGAGCCCGAACTGGCCGACCGTCAATTCAGTCCGGCGACCGCTCACGTGCTGGGCGCACAGAATAGTGCCGGACTGGCTATCCAGCGAGTGGACCTGCTGCAGCATGGCGTCAACGAATTCCACGATATCGCCAGGAACACGTCGCTCGGCTCCGTGGAAAAGGCCCAGCGAGCCATGCAGGTCATCGAATCGATATGCGATCCCGAACTGACCGGTTTGGCCTCTCAGGTCACCAGTGCGTTGATCGATGGCAAGGACACGCCGGACTTCACGTTCACGCTTGCCGACGATCTTGACAAGGAGCGTCTGCGCGCCCGAGATATGCTGTTCTCGGGCCAAGCCGATCAGGCCATCGAAGCGGCCGAAGCGGCCGTGGCCCATTTGGACCAGGTGTATGCGGCAGGCCATGGCGTACCTCGATACTTCAACTCCTATGCCGAGCGCGTGGTCTACAACCGGCTGTTCGCCACATTGGACGAGCGTACGGTGCTTATCCCGGACAATCTGTTCTACGCGCACATGGAGCTGGCTGACGTGTTGAGTCAGATCAAGGGTGCCGAGGCGGCCATCCCGCATCTCAACCGTATGGTGGCGTACGCGCCCGCCTACCCGCTCTCACATCTGAAGCTCGCCATTCAACTGGCCCGCAATGAGGATTGGGATTCGGCACGCGCCGCCTGCCTGAATGCTCTGCGCGTGGCCTTGGACCGCGACGATGCCGCGTTCGCCTATTACCGGTTCGCGTACGCCGAATGGATGCTTGACCGGTTCGACACAGCCGCCGCAGCCTACATTATGAGCGATCACATCGCTCCCGGGGCCATTGGTTCGCTGGAAAGCGAACTGCAGGAACTGGTTTCCCGTGCGGACTCGCAGTGCATACCGGTGCCTGAATCGGTGGAGGCCGCCGCCCATGTGCTTGCCACGCATGATCTGCCGGTCTGGCCGCATATCGAAGTGGCTGACATCGTGCGTGACGCCGCTCGCGTGTGCGTGGATGAGGACATGTTCGTGCCGGCCCGCACGCTCTCGGTGGCTGTGGCCCGCATGAATGACGGCGAAGGCGATAACATCGACATCATCCAAGCCCAGTTCCTGCGCTCGCTATCCGCGTAGCCGCCTGAGGGGAGTTGACGGTATAGCCGGCCGAGGGGAGCCGAGCCCGCTAGGATAGACAACCATGAGCACGAACGAACAACTGGCATGGGATTTCGACGATGGGGATGTGGCCGAGGTCCGGCCTGATACCGGTATTGCACGTTTTGCCCCTGGCTCCGAACAATGGATAGCCGCACTGCAGCCCACTGACGACGACGCGATACGCCTCGACCGTTTCGACGTGAACACGATGACCGCTGAGGCCGCCGCCCGCCTGTGGGCTCGCGTGGCCGCATGGGTGGAATCCGATCAGATCGCCTACTACATCGACGACTCACCCGTCAGCTCCGACGCCGCTTACGATGCGCGCATGCGTTGCCTCGAACGACTCGAAGCGGCGTTCCCCTCACTGGACAATCCGCAGTCGCCCACCCATCGCGTCGGCGGTTCCTTCTCCAACGACTTCGCCTCCGTGCGCCACCCCAGCCGCATGATGAGCCTTGACGACGTCTTCTCCATCGAAGAACTCAAGGATTGGTACGACTCGGTGATTCGCGACCTCGATTGGCCTGAATCCAAGCCCCTGCCCATGAGCTGCGAGGTCAAAATCGACGGCCTCGCCCTGAACCTCATCTATCGCAACGGCGTGCTTGAACAGGGCCTGACGCGCGGCGATGGCGTTACCGGCGAAGACATCACCCTGAATGTGCGAACCATCGGCTCCATTCCCGCAAACCTCGGCGGCCCCAAGGAAGACGTTCCGGACTTCGTGGAAATCCGAGGCGAAGTGTTCATGCGTTGGGATGATTTCCACACCCTGAACAACGAGCAGGAGGACGCCGGACGAGCGCCCTTCGCCAACCCACGCAACGCGGCTGCCGGCTCGCTGCGTCAAAAAGACCCTCGCATCACCGCCACCCGTCGCCTGAGCTTCTATGCGCATGGTCTGGGGCAGCTCACTTGGGGGCCGGACCATCCGCGCGGCACCCATGACGTGGTCGCCGACCAGTCGCAGGCCTACGATCTATACACCAAGTGGGGCGTGCCGGTCTCCCCGCACAATCGTGCGGTGACCTCATTCCAGGAGATCCTGGACATGATCGAGTACTACGGCGAGCATCGTGGCGACATCGAGCATGCACTTGACGGCATCGTCGTCAAGGTCGATGACCTGGGCCTGCAGCGTACCCTCGGCGCCACTTCGCGCGCGCCGCGCTGGGCCATCGCCTACAAATACCCGCCCGAAGAGGTCAACACCGAACTGCTCAACATCACCGTGCAGGTGGGGCGTACCGGCCGTGTGACGCCGGTCGCCGTGCTCAAACCTGTCTACGTGGCCGGCTCCACCGTGGCTCGTACCACGCTGCACAATGGATTTGAAGTCAAACGCAAGGGCATTCTGATCGGCGACACCGTGGTGGTGCGCAAGGCCGGCGATGTGATTCCCGAACTGGTCGGCCCGGTGCTTGAACGGCGCAAAGGGCGTGAGGACCAGCTGCGCGAATTCGTCATGCCCGAGTTCTGCCCTTCATGCGGCGCGAAACTGTCACCCGCCAAGGAGGGTGACAAGGACATTCGCTGCCCGAATGTGGAGAGCTGCCCGGCCCAGTTGACCGAGCGCGTGATTTCGCTGGCCTCACGCAAGGCGTTCGACATCGAGCACTTGGGCGAACAATCGGCCATCGCTCTGACCAACCCGGAGGAGAACCGGCCTGATTCGGTGGCGACCTACGCGCCGAACATCACCGAGGTTCTGGTCGCCCCCGGCGAAGAGCCTGACCCGTACGAGCCGGTGGAAGGGCTGGAATTGCCGGCCGCGCAGAAGCCGGTGTTGTCTAACGAATCCGGGTTGTTCAACCTGACCGCCGCCGATCTGCGCGACGTGCGCGTGTGGCGTGAGGCCGCAATCGTCGAGGTGCATGAGACGGTCGGTGCGAACGGTAAGAAGAAAAAGGTGCGTAAGCGTGTCGGCGGCTCTGGCCTGTGGCATCAGGTGCCTGCTTTCTGGACCGCGCCCACGCCGGCCAAAAAGCTCACGGCCAAGCAGCTGGCCGAACGCGCACAAGGGGAGGCCGCAATCGAATCTGCCGAAACACAGGGAGGTACCGCCAGCGAGACGACCGGCGCACCTACCGGGGCTGAGGCGCCACTTGGTACTATGCCGGGCTTTGCCGCAGCCTCCTATCCTGAGTATGACGTGCCGGCCGACGCGGTTATCGTGCGCGTGGATCACAAGACCACGCGCACTGGCGTCACGGATGTACCGGTGATCATTCGGCCCGGCGAAAACACGCGCAAGATGTTCGACGAAATGGACAAGGCCCGTCACGCCGACCTGTGGCGTGTGCTGGTCGCGTTGTCGATTCGCCGGCTCGGTCCGCCTACCGCACGCCTGATTGCCTCGGCGATGGGCTCGCTGGCAGCCATCGAAAACGCCACGATTGAAGATCTGACGGCCATCGACGGGGTGGGCCCGGAAATCGCCGAATCGGTGGTGAACTGGTTCGCCGCCACCCGCGAACCCGGCGACTGGCGCGGCGCGACTTTGCGTGCTTGGCAGGCCGCCGGCGTGGGCGTCGACGAGGCCGAGACCAGTTCGTTGCCGCAGACGCTGGCCGGCAAAACCGTGGTGGTCACCGGTTCATTGGAGGGCTATTCGCGTGATTCCGCCAAAGAGGCGATTATCGAGCGCGGCGGCAAGGCGGCCGGTTCGGTGAGCAAGAAGACCGATTACGTGGTGATTGGCGCAAACGCCGGCTCCAAGGCCGCCAAGGCCGAGGAACTCGGCATCCCCATGCTGAGCGAAACCCAATTCGCCCAGCTCCTAGCCACCGGCACCATCTAAAATAGCCCCCTCAGACGCTTCATTAACCCCCTCTGATGAGGGGGCTGTCAGCCTTTAGGCTGACTGGGGGAGAGAAAAAGCGAATCCCGCCCCAGTGTGACTTACTCCACTCCCTCTGGCATGCCGCCGCATCACACGCTAGGGTAGAACAGGCCCTAAAGGAGGATACGGATTTATGAGCGACGCACGTCAGATCGAAGCCGACATCTACGAACGCCTGAGCAAGGTCATCGACCCCGAGCTCGGTCGTTCGGTCACCGACCTCGGCATGATTGCCGCCATCGAAGCCGCGCCCGCATCGTCGGACGCCGGCACTTACGACGTCACCGTGCACGTTGAGCTGACGGTTCCCGGATGCCCACTGAGCGAGACCATCACCAGCCAGATCAATGGCGCGGTCAGCTCCTATCCGGGCGCACAGCTGCTGCCTCATATCGAAGTCGGTTCGATGAGCCGTGACAAGCTGGCCGATCTGGTCGCCGACCTCAAGGCCGAACGCAAGCAGAACCCCTTCAGCAAACCGGGTGTCAAGACCCGCATCTTCGCCATCGCCTCCGGTAAGGGCGGCGTCGGCAAGTCCTCGGTTACCGCGAACCTGGCCGCCACGTTTGCGGCCCTCGGCTTCGACACGGCCGCCATCGACGCGGACATTTATGGCTTCTCACTGCCGCGCCTGTTCGGCGTGCATACACAGCCCACCAATCTGAATGGCATGCTCATGCCGGTCACCGCGTGGGGCGTGAAACTGATCTCCATCGGCATGTTCGCCGGTGCTGACCGGGCGATTCTGTGGCGTGGGCCGCGACTGCAGCGCTCCTTGGAACAGTTCCTGTCTGACGTATGGTGGGGCGAGCCGGACGTCCTCTTGCTCGACTTGGCTCCCGGCACCGGCGACATGGCGATTTCCGTGGCCCAGGCGCTGCCCAACGCCGAACTCGTGGTGGTCACCACCCCGCAGCCCTCCGCTTCTGACATCGCCGTGCGCTCCGGACTCGTGGCCCTGCAGGTGCCGATGAAGGTGCGTGGCGTGGTGGAGAACATGAGCTACTACGAGCACAAGGGCGAGAAGCTGGAGATTTTCGGTGCCGGCGGCGGTCAGCGCGTGTCTGAACAGCTCACTCAGGCGCTGGGCTATGACGTGCCGCTGATGGCCCAGCTGCCGCTGGAACCCGAAGTGCGCGAGACCGGCGAGGCCGGCCGGCCGGCGGTGCTGGACGCCGACGGCGCTTTGCGTACGGATGGCATTGGCCAGACCTTCCGAGGGTTGGCTGAACGGCTGTTGGCAGTGTGAGCCTGCGCAGCCTCACACTTTTGTAGGCGGCGTTGGCGTTTAAGTCCGGTTCGCTGCTGGTGGGCGAATCGCTTGACCACAGCACCCGCGACCTGGTGGTCGAGGCAATGGAGCGCACTGTCGGCGTGGATAGGCTCATTAACCTGCAGGCCATTCACATGGACGAGGACGCCGTGCCGCGCTGCCTTGGTATGAATGGGAGATCTACGTTGAGCCCGATATCTGGCGGGTGCCTCGCAGTAAATAACGGCATAGCGCATTGTCGGTGCGATGCTAAGAGGTAATGGCCCATGAGCGGTTCCAATCGGCGAGATTGCGTTGCCGGGACACCACGACATGGGCCATCTCGATAAAACGATGCCGCGTGTCGGCTGTTCTCAGGTCATCCGCAGTGACGAGAATGACGATCCAGCCGAGCAGTTGCAATGCGTTTCGCTTTGCCGCGTCGATTCGCATTTGTGCCGGATCGGCGTGATAGGCTCCCTGATATTCGAACGCGACGCGGCAGTCCGGATATGCCATATCCAATATGACGTATGAGTTGCCGATATTCACGCGATAGTTGGCGGTGGGGCATCCCAAGCCTGAATCCTTCAGCATCCCAAACAGCGTGTTTTCCGGCGGAGAATCCGTGTTCTCTGTCATGTAGGGCAGTGCCTCGTGGCATTTGTTACGACCTATGAACCGCGGACTGATTTCCAAGTAAGTATCGAAATCCTTGCGAGTGGCCATTCTGCGCCGTTTATCGCGGCTCATCAAAGAGGCTCCAATGGCCGCAAGTTCCTCCAATGTAGAGTATTGGGCCATCTGAGCCCACATCATGACCGGCGAGGCAATCCAGAACTGTTCATAATCCTTTTTGCGGATATCCAGTTTTCCCTTAAACACATGGAAGACCACGCCTTTGATTCGTCTGCGTTTGTTGGCACTGGAAACACAGGCGTGCACGGCATCAACAGATAGCGTGCAATGTCGGGGGATGGGCGCGCCGTAGTAGTTGGCCGCATTGATGTATCCCACCAGCAATGGACCTTTCGAACGGCGCGCAGCATCATTGCAGCGTTCACGTTCTGCTCGGCGTCGGCCGACAATATCCTCATGCATAAAAGAGCTCATGGTGCGACCGTAAAGCTGATTTGGACTTGAATGCAAGCCAGGCAGGGCAATGTGGTTCCAGCTTATGGAGTTATCCACATTGTCTATTTGCGCAGAGAACGGTTCTCAGTAGTATCTGTGCGCTCAAATGAACAAGAACATAACAATCTCACATCATCGCAAATGGCGACATGGCAGTGATTAGGGCATATTCCATGTGTGCTTCGGGCGTAGAGAAGTGTGCACAGACATTATTGAGAACCGTTCTCTGCGCGCCTATCTGGCTACGACCTCGGTGGGCAGGAGCCCCGTGCGCTGGAACGGCCGGTCCTCGATCTGGTCAAGCACTAGGGTAGCCAAGCTGACGCCGAATGCGTCCATTGGCTGGCGCACGGTGGTCAGCTGCGGGCACGCTGGCGTCGGCGTCAACGTCGGCAAGTACGACGGTCCGATGATATAGGCGATTCGTCGATACCCGCGCCCCAACATATGCTCGGTGAGCTTGCGTGAAGCGAGTCGGTTGTCGATGTCGACGGTGGGGAAGGGGTGGCGCTGCCATAGCCGACGCCGGAAATGGCGACTGGCACGCTGATATTGGCGAATCCCTGAAATAGCGGGTCGTCCTTATGAAATGTGTTGAGAATCCACGGGCCGTATCGCATGGCGCAGCGCAGTCTGCACCGCCCCGCCGCCGAACCAACCCCGGCAAGATCGCGCGCCGCGCCGGCACCACTATCCTCGCCCTGCTGTTCTGCGTCGTATGGTTCTTCCCGGTCTACTGGATGATTATCACCGCCGTAAAGCCGCGCGATGAGATCATGACCACGACCCCCGTGTTCTGGCCCATGCACCTCTCGATCGTCCTGTCGATTATTGTCGCGTTCTTCGCGTGCACGGCCCTGACCCTGTACCGCTTCCGCGGGCGCAAGCCGATCATGGTGTTCGTGCTGGCCATCCAGATGACCTCTGGCGGCATCATCCCGCAGATCATCATCTACAACCAGCTCGGCCTGCTCAACAAATACAGCGGCCTGATCCTGGCGTACATCGCCATGGTGCTGCCGTTCGCGATCTGGAACATGCGCGGGTTCTTCCTGAACATCCCGAAGGACATCTTCGAATCCGCGGCCGTGGAAGGCGCGAACGACTGGCAGATCCTGTGGAAGATCACCTTCCCGCTGGCCGCGCCCGGCATCGTCTCGACCTCGGTGTTCGCGTTCATCAACGCCTGGAACGACTACATGATCGCCTATACGTTCATGAAGGACCAGTCGAAGTACACGCTGCCGGTATGGCTGTCGTCCTTCTCGACACCCACCATGGGCACCGATTTCGGCGGGCAGATGGCCGCTTCGGTGACCTTCTCGTTGCCGGTGGTGGTGTTCTTCATGCTCATCCAGCGCAACATCATGAAGGGTGTGACGACCGGTGCCGTGAAATAGCGTATGCCGCCGTACCTCACCAAACGATTCGTCCGCTGATGGCGGCGTGACCGCGTGTCGCCTGCCGTCAGCGGATGAACGATAATAAAAACAGTATGAAAGGAACAGCTGTGCCCACATTCGAATATAAGGCTGATGCCGCAACGCCGTGTCTCACCCTGATTCCCGCTCCGGTGACATTGGAATACACGCATGGCACGGCTATGATCGGGTCCTTGGTGACGATCGAGAAACGAATTCCCGAATATGCCGTCACCGAAGATGCCGATGAGACCTGGGAAACGCTGCCAATCGAGCAGCTGTCCAGCGAACTCGAGCGTTACTGCGGCGTCGCCGTCCGTACGCGCCGAGTACTCACAGCCACAGATGAAGCCGACGCCGGTGCCAATGCCGCCGAAAAAGCGCGAGATGCGGGCGTGGGTGCGGGTGCGGGCGCGGGTGCGCCGGCAGCGATGAACGGCACCGTCATATTGCTGTGTGTGGATGCGCGATTGGCGCATGACGAATACACGCTGGATGTGTTCGCCTCAGATACCATCGCCGTGCGTGGTGGCAGCGAAAGCGGATTGCGGTACGGCATGCAGACACTGCGGCAGATGATCAGGCAAACCTCGCGGACCTTGCCCTGCCTGCATATCCAAGACAAGCCTGCGTTCGCGGTGCGCGCCTACAGTCTTGACGTGACGCGCGGGCGTGTGCCGACGATGGCGTTCCTCACCTGGTTCATCGACCAGCTGGCGTTGTATAAGTACAACCAATTCCAGCTGTACGTGGAACATGCCTTCGCTTTCGGCGAGCTCAGCGAAGCGTGGCGCGGCACTGACCCGCTCACGGCCGACGACATCATGTTCCTGGACGAATACTGCGCACACCACGGCATCGAACTGGTGCCGTCCTTGGCCACTTTCGGGCACATGTATATGAACCTGCGCACCCGTGAACATCGTGGACTGGGAGAGTTCCCCGAAGACGCCGACCGTCCGTTCAGTTTCATCGAACGAATGGAACACCACACACTGAACGCAGCCAACCCCAAGTCGCACGATTTCGCCTCGCGCCTAATCGAGGAATACGCGCCGCTGTTCCGCTCGCGGTCCTTCAATATTGGTGGCGATGAGACTTTCGACTTGGGCCGTGGCCGGTCCGTACAGGACTCGCCGGGCGCCAGTCGCGATGAGCTGTATGCCGATTTCGTCAAAGACCTATGCAGCACGCTTGCCCATCGTGGTCTACAACCGATGCTGTGGGCGGATATCGCGCTCGAGAATCCGCACACCATGGACTTGCTGCCCGGCGACATCACGATGCTCAACTGGATGTATGAGCCGGATATCGACGAAAGCAAGATCCAGACCATCGCATCACAAGGCCGCCGCCAATTCGTGTGCCCTGCCGTGCGTGCGTGGAGCCGGTTCTTCCCCGACTATGACGGTGCCTGGCTGAACACGTACCGCATGGCGGTGGCTGGGCTCAAATATGGTGCGGAAGGCATGGTGGTCACCGATTGGGGTGACTATGGGCATGTCAATGATCCGCGGTTGAGCGTGCCGGGACTGTGCTACGGTGCGCAAAACGCGTGGAACCCGGTTGCAATTGACGCATGCGAAATGAACCATCGGATTTCTAATCTGGCGTATGGCGACGAATCCGGTTGGCTTATGGATTCACTCGCTCGCATCGACTCCGATGGAGTGTCGTTCCCCTGGGACCTCGCCGTGCAAGTGCTGGAACTGGAATACGGTTCCGGCACCGGCATGCTGAATACGGATGTGGCATCGTATGTGGAACGGTCGTGCGGGGGAGAGCTCATGTTTGACCGTGCGCTGGGATGCGCCGACGCGCGCCGCCGATTGCTCCTGCGGAACCATGCCCGTCTCGAACGACGCCGGGATTGCGACCGGGCGTTGATTGATTGCGGCAGTGCGGTTGTCGCGGTGCTCGATGGCTCGGCACGAGGAGGATTGAACCCGGAGCTGCTGTGGGTGATGCTGGATGGGCAGCGGTTGTTCAATAGACTGGGTGAGGAACTGCTGGTATTGGCTGGCGGCGAGGACGCCTGTGACACCAAGGATGTGACCGGCCGTGCGCTGGATGCCTCGCGCCGCGCCCGTCTTGCCGCCGATTTGGAGTTGTGGTTCGAACGGTACCGTGTGCAGTGGCTGTCCATCGGCCGTTACGCCGAATTGGCGCGTATCGCCCATGTGGTGTGGTCGTTTGCGGACATATTGCGTAGGGGAGCGCTATAGGGGGGGCTCGCAGAAATTCGGTCCTGCTGAGAACAATGTGAGGCTTACGCGCCGTCAAACGCACATGGTGATTTCAAAAATGGCGAATTGCTGCCATTCTTGCACCTGTGCGTTTGATGGGAAATGTGCGTATGCCTCACATTTTTTGCATAAAGCATGAAAATGTGTGAGACCGGCGTCAAGGTCGAATTCGAGAAGAAGGCCTTCGAACAGATTCGCCAGAACGCCTCCCAGGTCCTCAACTCCGACGACGCTCCGGACGTTACGGAATACAACAAGGGCAACGCCACGTCCGGCCTGCTCGCCAGCCAAGGCCTGCTCACCAACCTCAACGATTACGTGTCCGAATATGGCTGGGACAAGATTATCACCGGTTCCTTGGCCGACACCGGCAAGTACGATGAGCAAGGCATGATGGGCTCCGGCGACTGGTACGGCATCACCACCGGCGCGGTGAAGTAAGGTCATTCGCACAACAGGCAATTCAATCAACAAGCAGCACATATTGATTTTGGTTTCGGCTGCCTTGTTCCCTGGCGGTCGAAACCACCTCTCCACCAAGGAGCAGCAACAATGAAGTTCACCAACGGCTACTGGATGATTCGTGACGGCGTCGACGCCCTCTACGCTCGTGAAGCCTACGAACTGGCGGCGGATGCCACCACCGAAAGCCTCAACGTCCTCGCCCCGACCTCCGTGGTGCGCGGCCGATACGATACCCTGAACCTGCCCACATTCAATGTGGACATCACCACACCTGCGGAAGGCGTGATTCGTGTGTGTGCCGAACACTGGCAAGGCGCCACCGAATACCCCGGATTCCCGCTCAATGCCGACGAACCCGGCAACCGTGATTACGTGACCGTTCAGGCGAACGGCAATGGCGACGGCGAAGTCGGCGTCAATGGCGCGGATGTCACGCTGACCACTGGCGGACTTACCGTGAAGGTCGTCAAGGGCGCCCCCTGGAACCTGACCTTCATCGGCGAGGACGGCAAGGTGCTCACTGAGTCCGCAGGCAAGTCGCTGGGCCGATTCAAGCTCGGTGCCGAATCGAACGTCACCGCCCAGCCGGTCAGCGAATTCGGTGTGACCATGGACGGTTCCGCCCGTGATGAATCCGACGTGTTCATTGCCATCCAGCTGCATCTGTCGGTTGGCGAAGACGTATACGGCTTGGGCGAACGCTTCGGCGCTTACGTGAAGAATGGTCAGAGCGTCGACATCTGGAATGAGGATGGCGGCACTGCTTCCGAGCAGGGCTACAAGGACATCCCGTTCTACATGACCTCCAATGGGTATGGCGTACTGGTCAACAACCGCGGCCATGTCTCCTTTGAGATCGGTTCCGAGAACACCGAGGCCGTGCAGTTCTCCGTGCCCGGCGAGGCCATCGACTTCTGCGTGATCTATGGCCCCACCCCCAAGCAGATTCTCGACCGCTACACCAAGCTCGTCGGACGTCCGGCGAATGTGCCCGCATGGAGTTACGGTCTGTGGTTGACCACCTCGTTCACCACCAAATACGACGAGGCCACCATCAACTCCTTCATCGACGGTATGGCCGAACGTGATATTCCGCTGGCGGCCTTCCACTACGACTGCTACTGGATGCGCGAGTTCCATTGGTGCGATTTCGAGTGGGACAAGCGTTTCTTCGGCGACATCGAATCCACGCTGAAGCGCCTGCACGAGGACAAGGGCCTGCACATCTGCGCTTGGATCAACCCGTATATCGGCCAGCGCGGCGAAATGTTCAAGGAGGGCCGAGACAAGGGCTATCTGGTGCGCAAGCCCAATGGCGAAGTCTGGCAGACCGACTTCTGGCAGGCCGGCATGGGCTTGGTGGACTTCACCAACCCGGCCGCCCGTGAATGGTTCAAGGACAAGGTCAAGGCGTTGCTGAATCAGGGCGTGGACGCCATCAAGACCGATTTCGGCGAGCGTATCCCGCGCGACGTCGTCTGGTATGACGGCTCTCCGAAGCTCTCCATGCACAACTGGTACACCCAGCTGTACAACCAGGCCGTGTTCGAAGCCATCGAAGAAACCTACGGCAAGGGCAACGCCTGCCTGTATGCGCGCTCCGCCACCGTCGGCGGCCAGCAGCAGCCCGTGCATTGGGGCGGTGACTGCGAGTCCACCTTCAATGGCATGGCCCAGTCCTTGCGTGCCGGCCTGTCGCTGACCTCCTCCGGCTTCGGCTTCTGGAGTCACGGCATCGGTGGCTTCGAAGGTGCGTTCCCGGATCCGGCCGTCTACAAGCGTTGGGTGGCGTTCGGCATGCTCGGCTCCCACTCGCGACTGCACGGTTCCACCGTGTACCGTGTGCCGTGGCTGTTCGACGAGGAGGACGAGAAGAACGGCGTCGCATTGGTGCCCGGCCAGACCGCCGTGGATGTGGTGCGCGAGTTCACCAAGCTCAAGCTTGAACTCATGCCGTATGTCTACCAGCTTGGCCTGCAGCCTCATGTGAACGGTACTCCGGTCATGCGTTCCATGTTCGTGGAGTTCCCCGATGACCCGGCATGCCGCACGCTGGACCGTCAGTATATGTTCGGTCCGTCCATGCTGGTCGCCCCCGTGTTCACCTACTCCGGTGAGGTTTCCTATCGATTCCGCTGTGGGTGCGCGACGGCAGCGTAACGACATGAACATTTCAGCGTGGTGCTGGAACACTTCGGTGTTGCGGCACCACGCTTTTGTGCTGATATGGGGATTTGTACTAGTCGAATCCGCGAAATGTTCAGCAAATGTTCACGTAGCGAAATCGGCATAGAATGCGAACAAACGCATAACGGCACGGTGCTGTTCATGCGTACACCAACGCCAGACGAACCGCCGGAAAGAAGGGGTCTCCGTGATTGAGACAGTGGACGATATCAAGACGATTGCGAACGTCGGCACGGGAACCATGGGCCACGCGATCACGTTGCAGTTCGCGTTGGCCGGATATCCGGTGCATCTGGTCGGCCGCGGCGAGGCCTCGCTGGAGAAGGCGATGAAGGCGATTCGTTCGGATGCCGAGGACTTCGCCGAAGCCGGACTACTCAAGGACGGCGACACCTTGGACGCGGTGCTGGCCCGCATCACCGGTTACGCCGACTATGCAAGCGGCGTGGCGGACGTGGACTTCGTCATCGAATCCGTGGCCGAGAACCTTGACATCAAGAAGTCCGTCTGGACCGAAGTGGAGCACGCCGCCCCCAAGGACGCGATTCTGTCCACGAACACCTCCGGCCTGAGCCCCACCGCGCTGCAGTCGGTGATGGGGCACCCCGAGCGCTTCGTGGTGGCGCACTTCTGGAACCCCGCGCAGTTGATGCCGCTGGTCGAAGTGGTGCCGGGTGAGAAGACCGACCCGAAGGTAGTGGACATCACCTTCGACCTCATGGCCAAGATCGGCAAGAAGCCGGCGAAGATCAAGAAGGAATCGCTGGGCTTTGTGGGCAATCGCCTGCAACTGGCCGTGCTGCGCGAGGCGTTCCACATCGTCCAGCAGGGCATCGCGGACGCGGCCACCGTGGATGACGTGATGAAGTACAGCCTCGGCCGCC
>OASQ01000229.1_pt1 | contig 28357 bp, 28 predicted proteins | sample 1475771 | NCBI WGS metagenome assembly OASQ01 (sample SAMEA2579910, study PRJEB22360) | human gut metagenome | reverse complement strand
TATGATAAATAAGAGGTGAATTATATGAATATAAATCTATATGAGTTTGAAAAAACTTTAGTAACTGTCAATAATCAAATCCCTAATTCAACTCCAAGCGATGAGGAAATAAATAAGAAGTATGTCGCTGGTGAAGCTAGGGTTATCACAGAAAATGGTTCTATAAAACTACCCTTATTAAATGGGATGTTTAAAACTGTTAATTATATATTACAACCTAATTACCAAAGAAGAATTACATGGAATAATAAAAAAAGGTCTAAGTTGATAGAGTCCTTTATTATGAATATACCTGTGCCACCCGTATTTTTGTATGAAACAGATTTCGGAGTTTACCAAGTAATGGATGGATTACAGAGAATTTCTACTATTATAGATTTTTTTGATAATGGATTTAAATTAGAAGGACTTTTGGAATGGAGTGAGTTGAATGGTCGATATTATAATGAGTTGCCTCAAAAAATTAAAGAAGGAATAGAACGAAGACAGCTTAGTGTTATAACCTTATTGAAAGAATCTGCAAAGAACACTGAGCAAGAAGCTAATATGAAAAAGATGGTTTTTGAAAGATTGAATACTGGTGGCGTAAAATTAGAGCAACAAGAGGTGCGAAATGCGCTATATCCAGGGAAATTTAATGATATGTGTCTTGAGCTTTCTGAAAATGCTATTTTTAGAAAGTTATGGGGGATAGAGGTTAGTAATACGGCAATTGCTACTCAATCAGATATTATCGATGATGAGTTAGAAGATGGTGATATTGAGGCAGATGATGTAGCGGTTGAAATAGATGGTATGTCTATTGCTAATATAAGTAACAATAAATTATTTGTGAGAATGTATGATGTTGAGTTAGTACTGCGTTTTTTTGCTATGCGAAATATTGAAAACTATAATATGCAACTGTCTAAATTTTTAGACTTATATTTAGAAAATGCTAACAAACTGAGTGAAAATGATCTTGAAATATTACGAGAAAAGTTTATTTCTTTAATGACAAAAGTTGATTATTTATTTGGTAATAAAGCTTTTTGTAAATATGTAAAAAGTGGAGATAGCTGGGGATGGACAAAACCACAAAAAATGATTTTTGACTCTTTAATGCTTGCAATTGAAAGTGTTGATATTGATATGGATATTGAGAATATGTCTATGGAACGTAATGTTGAAATTCTAAAACAAATGTATGAAAATTCAGGTAGTCAGTTTAATGGAAAAAAACAATCTAAAGCTGATATTGAGGAACGAGTGGAAATTTTTATTGATTTAATTCATAATATTGTATCAGTATGAGGTTACTTATGGATTACTTTGATCAAACTATTGATCAATATAGAAAAAGATTAGATGAAATAAAGCAACATATAGAGTTTATTTCCTTACAGAAAAATTTATACAACGTTTTAAAAGATAATAGTAGTATGGATCGGTATTCCACAAATTTAAAGGAAATAATAAATTCAACAGTACAATATAACTCTATAATAATCTGTTTATATGGATGCTTTGAAGAGTTTATAGATAATATTGCTACTGACTACATAAATTTGATTAATGACTACAGTATTTCATATGATGATTTACCAAAATCTATAAGAGATAAACATTTATATAAAGTGGGAGAATTCTTATCAAATCCACAGAGATATAAAGGGTATAACTTAACTGTTGAAGAATGTATAAATAATATTTATATGAGTATAAATTCAACAGACGGAAGAAAACTTAATATGGAGTTAATATTATCTCATGCTGGAAACCTAAAGGTTGATAAAATAAGTGAGTTATTTAAAAGTTTAGGAATAAATGGATTAAAACCTAGATTTGAGGATAGTATAAATAAAGAGAAATTAAGTTTATTAGATGAATTAATTGATCAAAGAAATGTTATCTCACATAGTTGGGAAGTGGAGCAACGAATTTCATTCGATATTATTAAAGAGGAAATAATAGTTTTGCTTAAAAACTTGGGAGAGGTATTAAAGAATATTTTATTGGATGAAGTATATTTTTTTATGTATGAAAGAGGTTTAATGCTCCCTTTTGATGCCCCTATTAATGTAATACATAATAATATATTATGTATTAATAGCAAAAACTCTAATTTAAAAGTTATGGATTCAATATTACTGTGTAGAAGCGATGGTAAGAAAGAGAGATTAGAAATTATAAACATACAAATTGATAATGTTGATGTAAATAAAATAGTAGAAAAAGATATTGATGTAGGTATTAAAGTAAATAAAAAAGTATATTTAGATGGTGAATATTATTACTTAAAAGGTAATCGTGATAATCTAATCAACGATTTGTAGATAATTTTATTAATTCATATATTGAATTTAGGTGTTTAGATGTTTATTTACCGTGATAAATTGAGGTGATGCCGTATGGTATCACTTCAATTTATGTATAAGATAAATTATCATGTTTTACATGATACAATAGCTCAATAAAATGACTAATTAATAGAGTAGGAATATACTTATTGGATATTTGTAATTATGTAGGTAACTGTTATTGATATCATAAGATCTTTTTGCTCTTAATTTGAATATTCTCTTTTTAAGTTAAGGATACAAAAGATTCAATATACTGAATATTAGCTTATTCACTATCTAATGAACATATACTTTGAATACTATATGGTATATGTAATCAAAGAGGCCTAATGTGAGTGATTTAGATTTTACTATTAGTTGCACCATTATCTTCTTTAGTAAGAAGATGACGAATCTACTAAATTTAAATAATGGAAAGTATAGCCCTTATATCGTTATAAAAGGGACTGATGAACATCTTGAAATCAACTTTATTGATGGTGAAGCTGTTGTCTTTGATAAAACCATACGAACCAATGCGTTGCAGTGAATGAGGATGTAGATTATTTTAGTTTACAAGGCGGTACAGAGTTTCTTATCATGGAAGGTAGTACTATTGTTGGAGAAGGTATTGTAAAAGAAATCTTTCACCATAAATCTTATAAGAAGAAATAGTTAAAAGTATTATATCCATTGGAGTTTATATGATTAATATAGTTGATGGCAAACCGTATTTAGATCAAGTAAAAGAGTTAATTCAAGAGTATACTCAGTGGCTAGGTCGCGAGTTATCCTTTCAAGATTTAGATAAAGAATTAGCGCCTATTTAGTTTAATAGAGATTATTTTGTCTTATAGTCTATTATTAAATGTGTAATGAGGTTATATGAAACTAATAAGATCTTTTGGCGAGTATCCCAAATATTCTCTCCATGATGCAAGGGTACAGAAAATAGAATACGCAGATGATAATTTGATCCTTACATTTGAGTACATTTTCTCTTATGAGAATGGTGTTGAACAAACTCATAAGGCTCAAGTTGTGTTTGAGACGTGCGATATAGATGATCTAGAAATTCTCGTCTTTAATAGTACAATATTAGATACTTTCACGGGTAAAAGAATTGAGTTACCTCAGTATCAGCAGGAGTATAGTGAAAGTGAGTTTGAGGTCATTACGGAGACCTATAACTGGGGTCGAGCTGTACTCCAGGGGTGGTTAAGGAGTGAAGGAAATCCAGCACATTGTATAATGAACATATACTTTACAGGTGATATGGTATATGTAGTTGATGAGGGCTAATATGAGCGATTTAGATTTTACTATTTGCTGTACAGTTACTTTCTTCAGAAAGAAGAGGAGAACTCCACCGAATTTGAATAATGGAAAGTATTGCCCTCATCTTGTTATAAAGGACTCTGATCAGCTGTTAGGTGTAAACTTTATTGATGGTGAAGAGGTCATCTTTGATAAACCAATACGTGCCAATGCTCTGCCAGTAAATGAGGATGTAGATTATTCTAGTTTACAAAAAGGTACTGAGTTCCTTATCATGGAAGATGGCAATATTGTTGGTGAAGGGATTGTAAAAGAAATCTTTCAACATAAGCCACATGAGAGAAAATAATTGTAGAGTATTATATCTATTGGTGGTTCCATAATCTTTAGAAAGGGCTTTTATGGCGATTACGTATACCGAAGATAAGAATTTTACCCCTCAACAGGTAGCAGATTTATTTCTGTCTGTTCGTTGGGTAGTAGGTAAATATCCTGATCGATTACATAAGGCTCTTATGAATTCATCTCGTGTGATTTCTGCGTGGGATGGCGACCGTTTAGTTGGTCTTATTCGTGTCATGGACGATAGCGAGTTGGTGTGCTTCATCAATTATGTACTGGTTCATCCTGAGTATCATGGCCGCGGTATTGCTGGTCATTTGCTAGAAATGGTGAAAGAGGCTTACAAGTCTTACTTGTACATTAATGTTATGATTGGTGATAGCAAGAATGCACCATTTTACGAGAAGCATGGGTTTAAGATAAAAGATACCTCTTTACCAATGCAGTATCGTAATGTTCCGAAATATACAAAAAGATAATTGGTCGGATAATCTGTATAGCAAGTAAGTGGTTAAATTGTTAATAAAAGGCTACACGTATATAGAGTTACGTGTAGCCTTTGTTATGTAAACGGTATATACTAAAACAGATATGTATATACGATGGAGAAGGATATGGATATTTTAATACGAAAAGCGACAACCTCTGATTTAGATTTAGTGACACATATAGAAGCGACTTGTTTTCCTCCTGCTGAGGCGGCACCTCGTGAGGCTTTTAAGGAGCGCTTAGATCATTATGCAGGTCAGTTTTTAATTGCCTTTTATGGCGATACACCTATTGGTTTTATCGATGGTTTTGTGTCTGATGATGAAATCTTAACGGATGAGATGTTCGCCGATGCTTCGCTGCATAACCCGAATGGCGCATGGCAGATGATATTTGGTCTAAATACATTGCCAGAATACCGCAATCGTGGTGTAGGTGGTAAGTTAATAGAGGCCTTTATCGATCTTGCGAGAGAGGAAAAACGGAAGGGTGTCATTTTAACCTGTAAGGAAGAAAAGATTCACTATTACGCCAAGTTTGGTTTTGTAAATGAAGGCGAATCAGAATCTGATCACGGTGGTGCCAAATGGTACCAAATGCGAATCGTATTTTAGGTGCGCAGAAATGAGTAGGAATTAACTATTTATGGTTTTACAATAAAACTGAATATAATAGGTCCCATATAAAAGAAGCTGAAATCTTTGCAGTGCATTGATTTCAGCTTCTTTTTGTTGGGAAAATATGTATTTTTGAAGGAGTGTGATTAACATTAACTAAATGATTGGGAAACATATTAAGTTTCTACCATTAATGTAATTAGACATACGGATTTGCCTATTATTGTGTATACCAAAACCCATATGGTTATTTAAATAATTTCTTTAACTTGCGCCACGCCTTTATCGGTCAGCATATAGTACCCATTCGTTACATACAACAAGCCTTGCTTCTTAAGGTGTGATGCGGCTTGGTGTGTATAGTCTGGCTTCCAGTTCAAGTGTTCGTGAATGGTGCCGATACCATTTTCAATGGCCGCCACAGGTGTGTTCATATGGGTATAGATGTGGCAGAGCATCATCGTTTCTCGATAGTGACGACGCAAGTGGCGTTGGCGAAGATAGGTTGCAATATAGCCTGTCTTTGGCGTGCAAATAACGGCAATTAATAATGCGAGACCGATCGTCGTTGCGATAGCGCCTGCAATGGATACGTCTAGGGTGAAAGCGACTTCCGTACCGATAACGGCACAGATAATGCCGATGATGATACTGCTAGTGAGCATGGCTTTCACAGAATCCGTCCATAAATAAGCGATAACTGCTGGTCCAATCATGAGTCCAATAACGAGGATAGCGCCTACTGCTTGGAATGAAGCCACCACGGTAAGGGACACCATGGTCATCAGCACGTAGTGGATGAGGGCGGGCATGAAGCCGAAGAGCCCTGCCAATAGTGGATCGAAGGTAGATAGCTGCAATTCCTTGTAGAAGAGCATAACTAATACGAGGTTGATGACCGCTACCCCTAGGGAAATCCATAGAGATACAGGACCTAAGTCGGTGGAGTTTACAATCCATCTGTCGAATGGAGCGAACGCGATTTCCCCTAGAAGTGCCGTATCTACATCAAGGTGTGCGTTGCCGCTATAGAGACTGACGAGGATGATGGCAATGGAGAATAGAAGGGGAAAGATGATACCAATGGATGCGTCTTCGTTGACGAGGCCCGTATTATGAATCATCTCTGTAAGCCATACCGTTCCTACGCCGACTAGTGTTGCCCCTACTAAAAGCAAGGGAGAGTTTAAGTCTTCCGTTACAAAGAAAGCGAGCACGATGCCGAGGAATACGGTATGCGTAATGGCGTCAGCCATCATGGACATGCGACGCAGCACGAGGAATACACCAGGGATAGCGCACGCGATGGATACTGCGATGGCGATGAGTAAAATCTCTGTATGTACTGTCATGGGGCACCTCCTATGCGAGGCTGTCCACCCTCTGCTCTATATATCTTTTGTTGTAAATCGGCAGGACTTATCTTTGCGGTTTCTGATAATAAAGCTTGTTTTGATTGTTTGTTTCTACGATATTGCCATAAGATGCCTCTATTAGGTGCAAATATGAGACTCAACAGTACGATAACCGACAGAATAACGATGATGGCGGGACCTGTGGGCAGTTTTTGTACTGTTGTACTCCAAATGGTACCGCCCATAGCAGATACCATACCGAAACATCCTGCTAGTATACACATGGTACCTAGCTTATTTGTCCATTGACGGGCCCCTACGGCCGGTGCAATGAGTAGGGAACTGATTAAGATAGCACCTACTGATTGAATGCCGATGATGATGGTCATGATCAATAGGGATCGATATAAAATGAGGGTGAAGGTGACGGGAATTTGTAATGTTTTAGCGTATTCTACGTCAAAGGAAATGAGCTTTAGCTCTTTCCAAAATGAGGCTGTTAAAATGATAATGATGAGCGCTGCCGCCGATGTAATGTACACATCGCGAGCTAATATGGTGGCGGCCTGTCCAAATATAAATTTTGAAAGCCCCGCCTGACCTGCATTGTTTAGACTTTGAAGGTAGGTGAGTAGAACCATACCAAGACCAAAGAAAGCAGATAGTATAGTAGCTAGAGCGCCATCAAATTTGATTTTACTGTTTTCTACGGTGATGGTAATGAGCCACGCCGCAGTGATAGAGGACAGGGCGGCACCTATAATAAGTACCTCAATGTCTTTTATACCGGTCAGTAAGAACGCGATGACTACACCAGGCAGTGCCGCGTGAGAGAGGCCGTCACCGATGAGGCTTTCCTTGCGCAGTACAGCGAAGGTGCCTGCAATACCACTGGCAAGGCCCAAGAGCGCTGTGCCGAGCAATACCATCTGTGTCGTATAGGATTGGAGAATGGTCATACAATCCTCCCCTTGCCGTAGGTGCGCTCTATGGCTTCGTCAGTAAAGGTCTCTGCTACGGGTCCATAGGCAACAGTTTGCTTGTTGACCATCGTTACCCAGTCGAAATATTGAGGTACCGTATTTAAATCGTGGTGTACGACGATGACCGTTTTGCCACGGGCTTTCATTTCTTGTAATAGGGAAATAATGGCATGCTCCGTCGTTTTATCGACGCCCTTGAAAGGCTCGTCCATGAGGTAAATATCTGCCTCTTGTACGAGGGCTCTTGCGAGGAATACACGCTGTTGTTGGCCCCCTGAAAGTTGACGAATTTGCCTATTTACATAGTCGCTCATGCCCATTTTTTCAATCATGGAGAGGGCCAGTTCCTTATCCTTTTTACTTGGTCGTTTGAACCAACCTAGATGACCATAGCGACCCATAAGTACAACGTCTAATACGGTAGTAGGAAAGTCCCAGTCTACGCTACCGCTTTGAGGTACATAGGCGATTTTCTTGTAATCCTTTTTGTCCATTGCAAGGTGGTGGTCGATATAAAACTTAACACTACCTGAGATAACTGTTAACAGGCCTAACATGGCCTTTAATAATGTAGATTTACCGGCTCCATTAGGGCCGACGATAGCCGCTAAGGAACCGATGGGTACCTTCATATCTACGTCCCATAATACGGGCTTTGTCGTATAGGCTACGGTCATATCTTCAACTTCAACGGCCCATTCCATAGAGACCTCCTTTTATCAATAGTGCTACTATCGCTGTATTGTTAGTAGTACTTGTACTTACATAGGGCGTACACTGTATGTCGTCCTTGTTTTGAAACGTTATTTGTTATTTAAGTGCTTTAGCGATGGTATCGATATTGGCTTTCACCATACCGATATATGTGCCGCCTTCAGTGCCTTCAGAACCGAGGGAGTCGGAGTATAATTCGCCACCGATAGCAACGTTCCAGCCTTTAGCCTTAGCTGCTTCTTGAACGGCTTCAATTGTTTTGTGTGGTACAGAAGATTCTACGAAGATCGCTTTAATTTTGTGATCTACGATGAATTGCACAAGTTCATTTACATCTTGTGTGCCTGCTTCTGTAGCAGTACTAACGCCTTGTAAACCTTTTACTTCAAAGCCATAAGCACGAGCAAAGTATTGGAAGGCATCGTGTGCTGTTACGAGGACGCGAGATTCTTTTGGAATAGATTCGGCTTGAGCTTTGATGTATGCATCTGTTTCATCTAATTTAGTGAGGTACGCATCATAGCGTTTTTTGAAATCCTCTTTGTGAGCTGGATCTGCTTTAGCAAGACCTTCGTAAACTGCTTTTGCCGCAAGTTTCCAATTTGCTACATCGAACCAAATATGAGGGTCTTTAGTTTTCACGCCATCTTCCTCGTCAAAGTCGAGTAGAGTAGCTGGATCAATGGCGTCGGATACGCGGATGGTAGCTTTATTTTGTTTTGTTAAATTGTCGAAAATGGAACCCATTTTACCTTCTAAGTGAATGCCGTTGTACACCACAACATCCGCCTTAGACATAGCTGTTACATCGCCAGCGCTCGCTTGGTAGAGGTGAGGGTCTACGCCAGGACCCATGAGCCCTTGTACAGACACATGGTCACCGCCGATTTCTTTTACTAAATCTGTTAACATTGTCGTTGTGGCAACTACGTTTAATTTCTTCTGACTATCTGAAGCGGTGTCTTTACTGCAGCCCGCAAGGGCTAATAACATAAGTGCTAATGATACGACGACTAATACGATTCGATTGAATTTCATAATAAACCTCCTTTTTATAGATACTAATGTGAAAACTTTAATAATCTTGTTTGTTTAAGGGAAATGTATTGTCGTAATGATGAAATAATTTGATGGAGAAGAATGTTTCTCTACATTTAAACGGAAAAATAGCCGCTACTAACGTAGCGGCTATTGGCAGTTATACGGTCTTCTGCTTGGGTCATGATCATTTAGTGAATAAGAGCTTGTAGATGGTTAGGCCCAACGAGGGCAACGAGACCAAGTACCATCATGACCTTCATTTGAATACGCTTTCTACGTCTCATGATGAACCTCCTTTGTGTAGTTTTTTGTCATATCTACCTGATATGTAAGTCCGAACAGTTATCTTGATTTCAATATATCATAAATGAGAAATTTTATCAATAAGAAAATGTTCTTTAAATATTCATCTTTATTTAGTATGATATTATTCATAGACTCAAAATAATTATTTTAGGAGGCTTATTATGAATAAATTATTCAGATTCACTGCGGCGGCTTTACTTGTTGCATCTTTTGGCGTATTAGGTAATTATACAGCTGATGCAGCTAAGTTCTTAGAATCTCCTCGCGAAGTGGAAATTGTAAAACCTGAGTTACCTGAGGTTCCTCAAACAGCTACTGTAGCACCTACTATGCGCGTACGCTTTTTGATTGATAAAAAAGGGAATGTTAAAAATGTATTCGTGGAACGTTCTTCTGGCTATGCTCCAGTTGACGAAGCGGTGAAAAAAGCTATTTTACAATGGAAGTTTACACCTGCTATTGGTATGGACCAAAAGGCTCATGAATCTATTATTGGAATGACAATTACTCTACCTAAACATGCTGTAACAGCTAAATAAGGAGAATGTGATGAAAAAAGTGTTGCGTTGTACTGTGTTATGCGCATTGTTTGTAACTAGTATGGTAGCCTCTGTGTTGGCAGCTCCATTCCAATTGCCTGTAGCCATATCTACTCCATCTGTAGATCAAATTAATATTGCTGGTTATGGCGATTCGATTCATAGTGCAGATGTGCGTTTTACCATTAATGAAGATGGTTCTGTAGGGGATATAGAGGTCGTAAAATCTAGTGGTGTTACTGCCCTTGATGAAGCTCTTGTTGAAAAAATTTCTACATGGCGTTTTACCCCTGCTACAGATTCTAATGGTAATCCAGTAGCATCTTCTAAAACTGAATATATTGATTTTAGAAATTAATAGAAGGCACTCATACATTGTATGGGTGCCTTTTTATGTGCTGGTGAAAGTACTTAAGGGTTTAATTATATGGGGTGAAAGTATTTTGTGGCTCAATTATCTTGAGAAATGTATCCACAGCAACTGAAAATTACTTTCAAAATAAGTACAATAAATGTATATTTAATATAGTAATAATATATTGTATATACTAATAGTCTTTGACCCACGGAGGTATAAGCATATGAATCCATTACAGCAAAAGCTAGACATTAATAACGAACGGTACAGAATTATTGTATCTATTAAAGAGGATTATTTAGACGGTAAATTATCCTTGGAAGAGGGTAACCGTATTTTAAAAGAAAAGTTAGGCACTTGTACGCCTGATGAATTTGCTTATGCAGAGCAAAGTTTGAAAGGTGTCTATAAGGATGAAGAAATACTAGACAAGATGGATGATTTGTTGAATTTATTTGACGGTGTATTAGTGCGTGCCGAAAATGAGTACCCAGAGAATCATCCATTGTGGGCTTATTTAGAAGAAATTAATGCAGTTGAAAAGGTAGCTCTTGAAGCGGATGAATTGTTAAAGCAAGATAAGTTTATTAAAAATCCTTGGCTTGGCGTGTTTGATTCCTTAGCACAATGGCGTATCCATCTATCTCGTAAACAAAATCAATTATATCCAATGCTTGAAGATCATGGATTTGATCGTCCTACGCGGATTATGTGGACCTTTGACGATGGCGTACGCGATGCTATCTCAGCATCCTATGCTTTGCTTCGGGAGGATAAATACGAAGAATTCTTAGCATCTGTTCCAGAAACACTGGCAAAGTTACGTGATTTGAATTCTAAAGAGTTAGAGGTTTTATTGCCAACATCCTTTAAATTACTAAGCGATGAAGAATTTGTGCGCATGAGCAAAAATGACCATGAAATCGGTTATGCTATTATTAACGCACCAGGTTTATATGTCGTGCCAGGTATTAACGATTCCGCAGCCTCATTAAATGGAAATGCTGCTAGTCAAAATAGTGCAGTATCTAATGAGTTTCTAAATGATTTGGCAGGACTATTATCCAAATATGTTGGTCCTGTAGGAGGTACAGCTGTTAGTAAGGATGCTGTCCTAGATGTAGCGACAGGCAAATTGACCTTAGAGCAAATTAATTTGCTGTTCCGTCATCTTCCAGTAGATTTGTCTTATGTTGATGAAAATGAACTCGTTAAGTTTTACAGTGATACGCCACATCGTATATTCCCTCGCAGTGCCAATGTTATTGGTCGTGAAGTGAAGAATTGTCATCCAGCAAAATCTGTTCATGTAGTAGAAGAAATCGTTGAGAAGTTCCGTTCTGGTGAGCAAAACCAAGCTGAATTCTGGATTAATAAACCGGGATTGTTTATCTACGTTATTTATACAGCGGTACGTGATGAAAATGGTAAATTCCGCGGTGTCTTAGAAATGATGCAAGATTGTACTCATATTCGTGAACTTGAAGGGTCCCGTACCTTGTTGACTTGGGATAAGACTGATTTTGTAGGAAATACAGATAATAATAGTAATGATAAATCCCTAGCTCAAGAGGCCGCAGAAGAGGTTGATGAAGAACCACTTACTACCGATGCAGATGGGAGATTCCATATCGATGCGAAGACTACGCTATCTAACTTAATCAAACAAAGTCCTGAAGTGGTAGATTATTTAATTTCTTTGAACCCTAAGTTTGAGAAATTGAAAACTCCGATGGTAAAGGTTATGGCTAAGGTGGCTACTATAAAGATGATCGCAGAGCGTGGTGATTTTGATGTAGATGATTTGATTGGTAAAATAGATGGCTTTATTAATAAAGCTAGAAAATAAATATGTTGCACTAATTCGGGATAAGCATGCATTAATTTCTTATAATTCATCTCTTTTGTGTATACAAATTTGTCTGAAAAGGGTACAATAAAACATAATGAAAGTATTTGCGGATGCAGTATTTTCTTATCTTAAACTACTTTTACAAGAGAAATTACGTATATATTAAAGGTGAGGATCTGGATACTATGTCGACAAGACGCGTTTGGAAGCAAAGTGAAATTAAAACAAACCCATTATTTTCTAAGATGCGCAGTACTATTGAAACTGCATTTTATGGAAACAATGTAACGCCTATTACATCTGTGGCACAAGCGTACCAATTTGCCACTGAAGAACCAGGTGTTATCGTCCTCGATATGCCTGTATATAAACCATGCGAGCAAGGTTTGCCAGCTGATGCAAAGGTACTTGTTACAAACGATGGTAAAACTACAGGTCGCTATGCAAAAGCTCGTCGCATTATTGGCGATGAAGGCATTGACGAAGTGGAACTCGCTAATATTGCACGTGATGCAGTCTATGATAGCCGCGGTAAAGAATGGCTTTCTGCTGATACTATCGTAGGTCTTGATAAAAAATTTACTGCTCGTGCTCATTTGATGATTCCAAAAGATCACGCATCTATTTTGTATTCTTGGATCATGAACTTTAAGTTCTTTGATGCAGCTGTAAAAGAATTCTACAATGATAGCGTAGAAATTCCAGAAGGCGACATTTATATCTATTCTGATCCTGACTATGTGGTACCAGGCCATCCAGGTGGGCTTGCTATTTTTGATCCAGCTCATAACTGCGCTATGATTCTTGGTATGCGTTACTTCGGTGAGCATAAAAAAGGTACCCTTACATTGGCGTGGTCTTTGGCGAACCGATTCGACTATGTAGCATGCCACGGCGGTATGAAACGTTACAATCTTGATAATGGTAAAAGCTATACAATCGGTGTATTTGGCTTGTCCGGTTCTGGTAAATCTACATTAACTCATGAAAAGCATGATGGTCGTTATGATATTTCTATCTTGCATGACGATGCGTATATCATCAATACTAATGACTTGAGTTCTATTGCTCTTGAACCTACATATTTTGACAAAATGCAAGACTATCCTGTGGAACATCCTGCTAATGAATTCTTGTTGACTCTACAAAATGTTGGCGTAACTATGGATGAGGATGGCCGTAAGGTTGTGTTGGCAGAAGATGTGCGTAATAATAATGGTCGCGCTATTAAATCTCAATTCTGGACAGATAATCGTGTAAACTACGTAGATCAACCAGTTAATGCCATTGTATGGCTTATGAAGGATAAAACTTTGCCACCAATCCTTAAAATTAATGATCCTGTTTTGGCATCTACAATGGGCGCAACACTTGCGACACGTCGTTCTACTGCTGAAAAGCTGGATGCTCACGTTGATCCAAATGCACTTGTTATCGAACCATATGCAAATCCATTCCGTACATATCCATTGGTTCGTGACTATGAAAGCTACAAAAAATTATTCTCTGAATGTGGCGTACAATGCTACATTATGAATACAGGCTTCTTCTTGGAAGACAAAATTCCTAAAGAGGTAACTCTTGATTTATTGGAACGTTTGGTAGAAGGCACATTGGACTTCAAACCATTCTATAAATATGAAAACCTCTCTTATGTTGAGGTTCCTGGATTTGAACCACCATTCCAAGTGCGTGAATACCATCACCAATTACACAAAGCTTTCGAGTTCCGCTATGACTATGTAGAAAAACTTATTGGTCATAAAAACGAATTGCCCCGAGAAGTATTGGATGTATTGAAAACTCTAATGTAGTCTCAAAATTTATTAAATCCTCAATATAATATTGAGACTGTCTAACTGCTCAAATAAAAGGCCCTCCTTGTGGAGGGCTCTTTCTTTTGTGGTAATATATACTTATGATAAATCAATAATGTTTTGTTATAAGGTGTTTTTATGGATATAAAGGATATTAAATATATAAGTACCATCGTTGAGATGACTTCATTTTCAAAGGCGTCTAAAAAACTATATATCTCTCAACCTGCATTGAGTCAAAGTATTCGTCGCATTGAGGCTGAATTAGGGGTGCCTTTATTTGCTCGAGATCGGACAAAGGTTGTACCCACCGCTGCAGCCTTACAAATTGCTAAAGAGGGTATGCCTTTAGTAGGAAAGGTAGAGGCTTTAACGCAGTCGATCATTAATCAAGGGTCTGATGCGGCTTATCATGTGCGTATTGGATTATCTCAATTCTATGGTCACCATATGTTGGGAAAAACATTGAAGAGCTTTCAACAAATTGAGCCATCCTGGGAATTTCATGTAGTAGAAGGGGAGTCCCATTTTTTGGAGCAACAAATTTGTGATGGATTGGTTGATGTAGGTCTATTCCCAACACCAATCTACTCTCAGGCCCTTGAAAGTTATCCTGTGTTAGATGAGCAAATTTTATTAGCTGTTAGTGTAGAGAATAAAAAAGCTATAGCTATTGCTGACTCGCTCATGACACCGAATGGAATACATGAGATAGCACCATTTGGGTCTTTTCCTTTTATTCTCATAAGAGAAGGCCTTAAGTTGCGAACCTTGGTAAATCGTCTATGTCAGGCTGAATCCTTTGTGCCTAAAGCGGTTATTGGTTCTGAGAATCTTGATACTTGTAGATCCTTGGTAGAAGATGATTATGGTATTACATTCTTACCAAGCACATTAAATAGTAAGGGCGATGATGATAAAGTTAAATTCTATCCTTTAGCATCAAAACTATGTTTCCGTCAATTGGTTCTTGTAGCGAGATCAGATAGAGCAAAGCGATTCCATTTGCCTGAAGTGGCTCAAGTTATGCAACAATTCTTATAAATTATACAGATGGAATGTTAGAGTATTAAGTACTGTTTGCAAATAATAATTCATATAAAACAATATATAAATATAGTATTCTATAGATAAAAGAGGTTAATTCCCTAAGTTCACAGGAATTAATCTCTTTTGATTTGTGAAAGAAAACTGAAAATATCGAATTTGATAAATATAGTAATTACAATGTTTTTTGAAGTAAATGAGTCAAAAAATTCTCAAAAAATAATTGACAAATGTCCTGTCAAAAAATATACTTAAATTAGGTTAAAACATATTTAGGAAATAGGATTTAAAACCCACAAGTGTGGTGGATTTAAAAAATAAAATAAAAGTAGAATATGTTTTCTTATTATTGTTAGTTGGCCTACGTAGGCCCCTAGGAGGTTTATTATGAATAAAGATGTGGAAAACAAAAACACCCATGACCACAGCCATGGCGAACATCATCACCATCATGATCATGACCATCATCACCATGACCATGACCACTGCCATTGTGGCGGTCACCATCACGATCACGACCATGATCATCATCATGACCATGACCATAGTCATGGTAAAGCGTTGCCAACGGATAAATGGGTGCCACACACTCATGAACCAGGGGTACCTCATGAACATGGCGTAAACGATTACATGAAAGCCGTTGCAGAATACCGTAAAACTTGGCCTACAAAACAAGATGTTATCGAACAAACACCAGATCCTGCGGTACGCGAAATGATTCTTCGCATGGAGCAAATCGGTTGTGATACAGTGTTTGACCGTTTCGACAAACAACAACCACAATGTACATTTGGTATTGCAGGCGTATGTTGTCGTGTTTGCTTCATGGGTCCATGTAAAATTACACCTAAGAGCCCTCGTGGTGTCTGCGGTGCTGATGCTGACCTTATCGTAGCTCGTAATATGACACGTGCTGCTGCAGGTGGTTTAACCCAACATGGTGCGCATGCTCGTGAAATCTTGATTTCCTTGAAAGCTGCTGCTAATGATCAATTGGATATTCCAATTTTAGGGGAAGAAAAAATCCGTACTGTATGTAAAGCTTTCAACATCCCTGAAGAAGGTCGTTCCTTAAAAGAAGTGGCTAATGACTTGGCAGATGTTCTATTAGAAGATTTGAGCCGTGCATTGCCTGGCGAATATAAGACGATTACAGCTATGGCACCTGCTGAACGTCGTGAAGTTTGGAAAAATCTAGATATCTTGCCTATTTCCGCATACAATGAAGCATTTGATGCATACCATCGTACATGTGTAGGCACAGATGGCGATTGGGAAAGCAACATGAAACAATTCTTGCGTTGTGGTCTTGCTTTCACATTCACTGGCGTAGTGGCAGCGGACATTGCTACAGATGCATTGTTCGGACAAGGTGGTCGTCGTACATCAAAAGTTAACATCGGTGCCTTGAAAAAAGGTTATGTTAACATCGCTGTTCATGGTCACTTGCCAACATTAGTATCCCAAATTTGTACAATTGGTGCCTCTGAAGAGTACTTAGAAAAAGCGAAAGCTATCGGTGCTAAAGGTATCCAATTCTACGGTATCTGCTGCTCTGGTTTGTCCAGCATGTACCGTTATGAAAACGTTATTCCATTGTGTAATGCTATCGGTGCAGAACTTGTACTTGGTACAGGCGCTCTTGATTGCTGGGTAGCTGACGTTCAAGACGTTTACCCTGCTATCATGGACGTAGCACGTTGCTTCAACACAAAAGTTATTACTACATCTGATGCAGCTCGTTTACCAGGTGCAGAACACATCGGTTACGATCACCATCATACTAACTTGTCTGAAACAAAAGCATTGGCTCGCAAAATCTTGGATCGCGCTCTTGAAGCTCATGAATTGCGTAAAGGTATGCCTGTATTCATTCCGCCATACGAAATCACTGCTGAAGTTGGTTTCTCTCCAGAATCCACTGTTAAACATTACGGCTCCTTCAAACCATTGGCAGAGGCTTTAAAATCTGGTAAAGTTCGTGGTATCGTAAACGTAGTAGGTTGTTCCAACCCTCGCGTTATCTACGAAAAAGCAACTGTAGATATCGTTGATACACTTATCAAAAATGGCTGTATCATCTTAACAAATGGTTGTGCGTCCTTCCCATTGATGAAACTTGGTTACTGTAATACAGATGCTATTAAAAAATGTAGCCCTGCATTGCAAGAGTTCTTGGGCGATGATCAACCGCCAGTATGGCATGTTGGCGAATGTGTAGATAATGCTCGTTCTTCCGGTATCTTTGCTGGTATTGCAGGTGAATTAGGTCTTAACTTACCACAAATGCCATTTGCAATGTCTAGCCCTGAATGGTCCAACGAAAAAGGTATCGATGCATCCCTTGGCTTCCGCTTGATGGGTATTAACTCTTACCACTGCGTTGAGCCACCTACACAAGGCTCTGATGCTGTTACAAAATGGCTTAAAGAAGACACTAAGGATATCTTAGGTTCTGTTATGTATGTAAATACTGATCCTGCTAAAGTAGCTGAAAAAATCTTAGCTGATATCGATGCTAAACGCGCTGCTTTAGGTTGGGCTGAAGTAAAATAGTTTATCTTTTGATAGATAATAATTTGTAGTTAAGTATAAAAACACCCTCTATAGATCTTATAGTTATTATGACTATTAGAATTAAGAGGGTGTTTTTTATTGTTTGTGGATATATTTTTTACTAGTCTTGTATTAGCCGTAGTATGATGTACTAATTGTTTTAGACCTATTAAAGTGTGATGGTTTCACCATCTTCAGGCACTGCTACATGGCTTTCAATGTTGTTGCCTTTGATAAATTTGCGCACATCCTCACGGCTTGTTGCTGTGTGATTAACTGTATCCATGTGAACCGCAATAATTTTTGCCTCTGGTTTGCGTACCACCATGCGGCCAATATCTTTTGTACCCATAATAATACTATCTTCAAAGCCTAAAACTTGAGCATATCCAGTGTTCATAATAATAACGTTAGGGTCGAAGCGAAGGAGGGCCTTCTCTACATCACTTGTCCAAACTGTATCGCCTACAAGGTACACAGTTGGTTCGTCTGCTGCTTCAAAAATAACACCCATCGCATCGCCTGCTAATGGTGCGAGAACTGGATTTGCATACATTTCTACCGTGCCGTGGGAGCCACCTGTTTTTCTTAATGTGATACCATTAAACTCTAGACTTTCAAAAATGATACGTACATCATTAAAGCCTTGTGAAGTAATAAGTTCTTTGTCCGCTGTATTTTGTACAAAAATAGGAAGTGATTTTGGAATAGCATTAATTGCCGTTTCATCCCAATGGTCGAGATGTGTGTGTGTAACTACCACTGCAGTTACATTGCTTAATAGATTGTCCATTGATAGAGGTAAATCAACCATAGGCATTCTTTGTTGATAGTTAAATGTTCCTTCAAAGCCAGGATAAGTATCTTTTGGTGCTAAAAATGGATCAATAAGGAATGTTGTATTTTTTATTGTTAATTTTCCTGTAGCATTTCGAATGTGAGTATATTGTGTCATAGTTATCTCCTTAATTAAATTATTGTCGATTTAATTGAATAGATTATTATTTGTAATCTCTAGAACTAGTGTACCTTGTTTTGTTATACTAGTCTCAACAATAATTAACACTATGTTTATTAATAGACACATTGTATAAAAGTGTCTATATTGGAGGTTATATGATAACTCGAAAAGAAATGACACGTATGTTGTTAAAAGAAGGCTTGCTTAGTTGTTTAGCAAACAATTCTTTTGAGTCTGTAACAGTAACATCGTTGTGTAAAGCTTCGGGTATAACTCGTTCTACTTTTTATTTACACTATAGTAATATCATGGAAATTGTTGATGATTTAGTGGATGATGCAATCGCTTATTCAAAGCCAGGAATGGTAGATAACAACAATTTACAAACCATAGCTAACACCTTATCAGCTGCTTCTAATTCTGTTTCGTTGAGAGAAGCATACGATTCTATTTTTGATAGATTGCCTTTATGTCAGCGTATTATACGACATAAAAAGTATTTACCTTTATTTTTAGATGAACAAATTTCAGAATATGTATTACAACGCATTATAGAACGTGAAAAAGATCGGCAAGGGCTCGTTATGGCAGAATCTCTTGGCGTTTCGTTTGATGTGGGGGTATCCGTTTTTGTATTTTTAGTACACGGTCTATATGCTGTTAATAAACAATATAAGTGGTCTCAGAGCGATGAGTGGTTAGAAGCTCAGAAAATTATTTTTGAACTAGTTTATCGTGGATTACAAAGTAGATAGAATTTATATACGCTTATATTTTGAGATTCATTAAAGCTTTATACAACGAAAAAAGGACTCCAACTGGAGTCCTTTTTTCATGTAAGGGGAGTGTTAGTATTAATATCAAATGAACCATGTATTTAAACAAGTAGTAGGTTTGGGGTTAGTAATACTTGTCGGGAGATAAATACACGTATGGTAACCAGGGAATTGTTACCTCTATTTATCATTTGACATTGTCATTATAAGAACAATAAATGAGTTAAAAATGAAGTTTTTTAAGAAATTTCTTTTAATTTCTTGAAATTCTAAAAAAGATAATAATTAAGTTTAATTATTGTTGATAAATATGGGGCAATTTTGGTATTATATATAAAGGAGAAGTTGTATATTTTATAAAGGTTTAATGGCTATTAAAGTTTTATAAAGTATACAGCTCTAAGGCATGAGAGGAGCAGTCATATGAGGAAAATATTAACCATATTGTCCCTTTTGTGGCTACTCAGTATAGGGGGGACCGCTAACGCAACGGACTGGTATTATGTTGGACCAGATGCGTCAGGAAACCAATTATTTATTGACAATGACAGTGTTCAAAAAAGTGATTATGATGCGCTTTTGTGGCTGCGGGTCAATGAACTGGGTGGCGACGAATTGCGATATAAAGTATATATCAGTAGATATAATCGTACCATGGAAACGTTAAAGGTAGATGCGTACATGGCAGACGGTACACCTTATGAAAATGTAGAGTACAATGAAAACCCTGAACCTATTGAAGGCAATACAAATGGTCAAGCCATTTATAATTTATTATGGCAATAAAAGAACCATCTAGCACAGCAAACTAGATGGTTCTTTTTTATATGTGTAAAAAATTTATAAATCTTAGGAATATTTTTTATATACAACATCCTCAAATGAGAATGGTATATACGAAAATTTAAACTTGGGCAGAATTGCGACTTAGCTCCAAGTCTTGAATCATTTGGAGATCGTCTTGTGGAGATCGACCACCAGTTGTTAAGTAGCCACCAACCATGATGCCGTTAAGGCCACCTTTTAAAGCATAAGCTTGTAAGTCACGAAGGTTTACTTCACGACCACCAGCTGTACGAATCAATGCGTTTGGCAAGATGAAACGGAACACAGCGAAGGTACGTAAAATATCTAGAGGACGTAATGCTTTATTACTTTCAAATGGTGTACCTTTAACAGGGTTTAAAATGTTGAGTGGTACAGAGTCAATATGCAAACGTTTAAGCTCGAATGCCATCTCTACGCGTTGTTCTAATGTTTCATTAAGCCCGAGGATGCCGCCGGAGCAAACTCGAATACCTGCTTTTTGAGCATTATCGATAGTAGACATTTTATCTTCGTAGGAATGGGTTGTACAAATATCTGGGAAGTGACTAGGCGCTGTTTCGATATTGGAGTGGTATCGAGTTACACCCACTTCTTTTAATTTGAGAGCTTGTTCGTAAGTTAACAAACCAAGAGAACAGCAAATTTCGAGACCTACTTCGTTTTTAATACGATCTAATACGCGAATGATTTGGTTAAATTCATTTGGGTTATTAGTATTACGACCACTCGTTACGATAGAAAAACGAATAGCGCCTGCTTCTTTAGCTTTGCGCGCCGCATCGAGGATGCTTTCATCATCCATGAATGGATATACTTGGACACCTGTTTCGTGATGGGCAGATTGGGCACAGAATTTACAGTTTTCAGGACATTTGCCAGATCGTGCATTTACAATGGCGCATACATCCACGGAGTTGTCATTGAAATGCTGGCGAATTTTATCGGCCATAGCAAGTAGAATCATCGTATCATCATCAGATGTATGAATTAACTCGATTGCTTCTTCTTTAGTAATTTCACCACCATGCATAATACGATTAGCTATGGTAAGAATTTTTTCGTATGTTCCCACCTGGGATGGTTGTTGATCTGTAGGCAAAGCCATAATAGCCTCCTAATTGTTAACTTAATAAAAACATAAAATATTGACAATTTGATTGTAAACGTTCGTGTATAAATTGTCAACTTAATGTATTTTTGAGTTAACAAAAATGCGGCAGTAGGTTTTAGACCATTTTGAATACAGGTAAGGCGTATAGTTTAAATCTAATGGGAGATACTATATTTTAGTATCTATATTGATAGATTGATTGATAGTTATTTTTAAGTAATCTTTACGGTTTTGTAGTATAATAAAATATTGTAATTACTATATATAACTATAATAAAAGTACTAATACAAGGAGTGGATATAGATGCAGCCATTTCGATTTATACACTGTGGTGACCTGCATTTAGGGGCACCCTTTCAATATGCTACAGGTATTAGCCGCGCCGTTGATCGCGCCGTGAGCGAAGCTACCTATGTAGCTTTTGATACAATTATTGACACTGCTATTGATGAGCATGTTCATGCCGTTGTCATAGCTGGTGATATTTATAATAGCGAAGATCATAATTTAGAGGCACAGGTGCGATTTGTGCGCGCCATGTATCGTTTGGCAGAACATCGCATTGCAGTATATATGGTGCAAGGTAATCATGACCCTGCTGAAAGCTGGAAGGCTCAATTGCAGATGCCGGATAATGTGCATGTATTCTCTAGTGAACAAGTACAACGTTTCCCATTAATTGTTAACAATATAGAAATTGGTGGCGTTTACGGCATTAGCTGTGGCCATGGTAATGAAAGCGACAATTATGCGCGCCAATACCGTGCCTTTGAACGAGATGAGTTTTCTTTGGCTGTCATGCACGGCACAGTCGGCTCTAGTGCAGGCTCTGAAAACCATAATGTGACCGGCCCGTGCAGTTTAACTGATCTTGCAGAGGCGGCTATGGATTATTGGGCGTTAGGACATATTCACAAATCTCAAGTTCTTAGCGAGGAACCTCTTGTTGTCTATTCCGGTAATCCTCAAGGTTTACACCGCAAGGAAATAGGCCCTAAGGGGTGCTATCTCGTCTCTGTATCTCATAATGGTCATTGTGAACCTCGTTTCATTGAAACAAGTGCAATCCGTTTTGAAGAAATCAAAATTGATATTGCAGGCATGAAAACGGAAGCAGAATTCTTAGAAATTTTACGCCATAAAAAAGAGAATCTGCGTAAACAACATAAGAAAAATATCTTGCTTTCCATTGTTCTCGTAGGTACAGGTCCATTGCATCGTTTATGTACACAAGAAGGTGTGCGCAAATTATGGTTGCAAGAGTCTCAAAGTGAAGAGAAAAGCAAGTCTATATTTGTTATGCCTTATCGCATGATGTGTAATACGCGACCTAGCATTAATTTGGCTGAACGTAGATTGTTATCCGATGTGGTAGGGGATTATTTGCGCGCCTATGATGATATGGTTGATGGCAATGCGGTACAGACGGTACGTCAAATTTTGGCAGAACGACCTGAGTTTAAACGCTTAGGTGTATATGCTGATTTATTGAGTGATGAATTATTGCTTCGCGCCTTGAAGCGCTGTGAAATTGAAGGTGTTACTGTATTGATGGGGGCTAACGATGAACATTAAACGCATACGATTTGATGAATTTGGCCCGTATCGCGACTGGTCTTTCACTACGGGGAATCATGGTGTTCAGCTCATGTATGGTCCTAATGAAAGTGGCAAAACATCTCTTCTTGAAGGGATGCGCACCCTTTTATTCGGTGGCACGCATAAGGCTTATGGGCCTATGACGGGTGCCCTTGATGTAGAGCGTAATGGTGAAAGCTACTACATTGGTCGTAAGGGTAAACAACTAGACTTTTACAGTCCTGGAAATCCAGCCATTCATGAGGAGCCAGCTCAACACTGGTGGCATGGTATCGACAAAAAGACATATAATCGAATTTTTGCATTGACCCTTGATGATTTACAAGGTCTCGATGTTCTACAAGAGGTAGAGGTTCGGTCTCGTTTCTTCGGCGCTGAAGGGGGCGAGCATTTAGGTTCGGTCGTAAAAGATGTGGAAAAAGGCGCTACTGATCTATTAGTAGCTTCCTCCAATGGTAAACGGCGCATCAATGTGTTGATGGATGAGCTTAAAGAAAATCGTCAAAAGTTAAGCCATTTAGCCGAACATGAAACGCAATATGTAGAATTGCAAAAAGCCTTTCACAGTACAGAACAGACTGAAGCAGAATTACAAGGTCAGTTGCAAGAGTGGAAGGAATACCGCGATGGTATAGATGTGGTATTGCGCGCGTGGGATACGTATCGCCGTAGCGAAGAAGCGCGTATGCACATGCAGCAGTATAATAGCGAGCTTGCTTTGAGCCGTGATGAGTTCCTTCGTATCGACGAGGAAATCAAACGCGCTAGAGACAACATGCAGCTATGGCAGGAAAAAGAAGCGGCCTTAATGCCTGCTAACTTTAGCCCTGATAGTCCATTTGGTACGTATGGTCAAGATATTGAAGACCTTATTCAACAAGGCGCCAAGTGGGAACAATTGCGCCGTGAATGCGAAGAAGGGGATGCGTACATCTTTAAGGTACGGGAGCAACTAGAATTCTCTCGATCTATGCATTCTGCATGGCGTGATGATGAGCCGATGGCCGATGATGTGAATTGGTTTGAAGGAGAGCGTTTAGCAAGTCGCTTGCGCACTGCTAAAGACCAATTATTGCATTGGCAGGATCGCAAGCCTGCTGAGGCATCCGATGATTTGCCAGCCGCTAACCTTGACGGGGCATCCTTGCCAAATTACAGCGAAGAGGACTTGGCAAAAAAAGAACATCTTGAACGTGAATTAGAGCTTATCTTGATGGATATAGATCGAGTTACGGAAAAACGAGATAGCTATGGTCCCGATGCACAACCGAGTAATTTGCCAAAGTGGTTACAACGCATTAGCGGCGTAGCAGCCGTTATTGGTGTACTACTTGTATTAGCGGGCCTCTTAGTATTAGAGTCCGTTCTATATACAATCGGTGGATTTATATTGTTAATCCTATCTATGGCATTGTTCTGGTATGCTACATGGCGACGTCATAATGGTAATTCTGATGTATCTAAACTGAACTACGAGTTACAAATCTTGTCCTCTCGTAAATCTGATGTAGAGCATCAGCTAGAGGCAATTATTAAAGCCGCAACACCTGTAGTGAGCCCAATTCCATCTATAGAAGGGGCGGCACATCTTGATCGTTGGATCCAAGAGGGACATACGTTACAAGCTATTTATGATGAAGCCCTTGCAGCTTGGCAGAATTGGTTGCCTCAAGGTGCGGCGAAGAGCCTTAACGAAGATGATTTCTTCGGTCTCAAACAAGAGTACGATCAGTACCATGAACAGTTACGTACTATTGAAGGTTATGAAAAGCGCTTAGCAGAGCATAAAGAAGGCTTACGTGTTATCGAAGACCAAGCGATGACCTTGTGGTATAACCTTGGTGTTGAGGCTCCTGTATCTCCTACAGAGTTAAAACGTATTTATAACCAATATAAAAACTTCCAACAAAATAAAATTGTATGGGAACAAAAGGAAGCACAACGTAAAAGCTTCCGTAATGAATACGATAATTGGCACCGCAAAGAAAAAGAATTGCTACTTCGTCAACAAGAACTATTGCACAAGGCTGGCATGGAAAGCTCTAACGAGTATCGTCAACATCTTATCGATGAAGACCAATATAAGCAATGGCAAACTATTTACAAACAAAGTCAGGTTCAGTTAGACTTACTAGCGCCTGATGCGGAGAATAGAGATTTATTCTATCGTCGCTTGCGTGAAGGCAATAAGGATAATTGGCTTGATGAATTGGCGCATTCTGAACGAGAAATAGCATCCATTGAAGACAAGTTGGCAATATTATATGAGCGCCGTGGTCAAATTGTGGAGTCTATGCGTGCCCTAGGTTCTGACCAAGAGCAACACCAAATGCTTCAAGAGCGTGAAGCGTTACAAAATGAATTAGAATCTGCTCTCGAAGATTGGGCTACCCAAGTGTTGATGAGCCACTGTATGGATAAGGCTCAACAGTCCTATGAGCAAGAAAAACAGCCTCATATGTTAGAGCTTGCATCTTCTTATATAGAACGTTTGACTGGCGGTATCTATACCTTTGATATCCGCGGGATCAACGAAGGCGTATCACTGGTTAGTGGCAATGGAGAACGCTTAGAACTTAAGTTCTGGTCTAGTGGCTTAGCCGACCAAGTATACTTGGCATTGCGCCTAGCATTAGCTAAGGTATTTTCTTACCAAGTTGAATCCTTGCCGATTATCCTAGACGATATTCTTGTGCGCTTTGATGAAAACCGTCAACGTAGTGCGTTAGAATTATTAGCAGAAATAGGCAAGAACCAACAAATCTGGTTGTTTACATGTCAACGCTCTGTATTTGATATGGCTCAATCCGTTACAGGTATTGATCGGCATAGATTAAGTCGCAATTAAATGTACCCCCTGTGAAGGTATATAGCTTTCACAGGGAATAGTAATGATAACGTTACAAATGATGTAACTAAAGTAACTGTTTTAGTTATCATAGTGTGTTAGTATTGATTAGAAAGAAAGGGGTTGAGTACTTGAATACAGCATATTTAGATATGATCCAAGGTAAGAACCCTGGTGTAACACCTGTGTGGTATATGCGCCAAGCTGGTCGTAGCCAAGCGGAATACCGCAAAATCAAAGAAAAATATACGCTCTTTGAAATTACAAAAGAGCCTGAGTTGTGTGCTCGTGTTACAGAGCTACCTGTAAAAGAATACGGCGTAGATGCAGCCATCCTTTACAAGGATATTATGAGCCCTATGGTAGGGATGAATGTAAACGTAGAGCTCAAGGCGGGTGTGGGCCCTGTGTTTAATACACCAATTCGCTCCATGGCTGATGTAGATACATTAGATACCTTTGACCCTACAAAGGTAGATTATATCGGGAAAACGATTAGGTTATTAACATCCGGTATGCTCGACGTTCCGCTCATTGGATTCTGTGGCGCACCATTTACGATTGCGTCTTACCTCATCGAAGGGGGACCAACAAAGAATTATAATAAGACCCGTGGCATGCTTATAGGTGCACCAGATGTATGGAATGCATTGATGACAAAGTTAGCAGATATGTCCATTGAATATTTGTCTATGCAAGCCGAAGCCGGTGCGAATGCATTACAAATCTTCGACTCTTGGGTTGGTGCGGTGAATGCGGACCAATATAAACAAGGTATTTATCCTCATATGGAACGCATTATTAAGACTGTAAAGGAGCGATACCCTCACTTGCCTATGGCCATGAATGGTGTTGGTACCGATCATCTCGTATCTATTTGGTCTCATTTGCCATTGGATGTAATCGCTCTTGATTGGCGTAGCTCCATCGTTATGGCTAATGAACGAGGCGTAACACAAACGGTACAAGGTAATCTCGATCCAGCCTACTTATTCGCTGATGAAAAAACATTAGCTCACGAAGTGGATCGTATCTTACTTGATGGTGTTCGTTATGGCCGTCATATCTTTAATTTAGGCCATGGTGTATTCCCAGAGGCGGATCCTAAAAAGCTCCATTGGCTCACAGACTATGTACATGAACGCAGTCGTGAATTATGGGCACAAGAGGGGTAAGCTAGTGAACATCGAGAAAAAAGGATTATTATTCTTATCCTATGGTAGCCCTTCAAGTAAGGATGATCTAGTGCCATATATGACGAGTATTCGTCATGGTCGCGTGCCGACCGATGCTGAAGTTGCAAATCTTACCCATCGTTATGATGTCATTGGTCAGTGGTCCAACGTAGAATTACAAACGATGGCAGAACGTCAATATAATAGACTGCTTACGTTGTTGCCATCCATACCATCGGCCATCGGATATCTTCATATGAAGCCGTCCATTGCTGATGCGGTAGATACATTAGTCAAACAAGGTGTAGAGCATATTATCGCTATCGTAACGGCCCCATTCTTTACGTCTCTTGGTACTGGTGCTTATGAGAAGCAAGTGCAGGCTGCAATTGGTGACTTTCAAGATGTAACCTTTGATGTTATTCGTGCTTGGTGGGATCAACCTTCCTTTATCGAGTATTGGGTGAAAGCAGTTTCAGACTGCATCAATGACACTAAAGATGTATTTGTTATTTTTAGTGCTCATAGCATACCTCTTATTAATAGTCATAATGCAGACTCTTATGCTTTGGCCTTAGAGGAAAGTGCAAAAGAAATCGCTCAACGGTGCGATTTAGAACAGTGGTCTGTAGCTTGGCAGAGCGCAGCCCCTCATGGGCAATGGTTAGGTCCAACCGTAGCGGAAGCAATCAATCAATCTTTGCGTAGTGGTGCGATACATATAGCCTTTGTACCATTTGGCTTTGTAAGCAATCATGTAGAGGTATTGTACGATAATGATGTAGAGTGTAAAGAACTCGTTGATGCTGGCGGCGCTGTATATATGCGTGCAGAAATGCCGAATTGTGATGAAACATTCTTGCAAGCGATGGCGAGTGCAATAATAGAAAGGATTCATTCGTGAATGTAACAATAGTGGGCGGTGGCTTAACTGGATTGACAGCGGCTTATTATTTAGGACGTGCAAAGCCGGACTGGACCATCACTCTTTATGAACAAGCACCACGATTTGGTGGGAAAATACAAACACAACGCGTCGATGACTTCGTGGTAGAGCTCGGACCTGATTCTTACTTAGGCCGTAAAACGGAAATGACGGATCTCGTCTATGATCTCGGATTAGGGGACACCCTTGTATCGAATGAAACAGGGCAAGCCTTTGTGTATGACAAAGGTTCTATTCATCCGATTCCAGGGGGCTCTATCATGGGCATCCCTACGGAAATGATGCCTTTTGTGAAAGCAACGCTTATTTCTTGGCCTGGCAAATTGCGAGCTGGTTTAGATTACTTTAAAAAGCCATACCAACTAGATAAAAATGGAGATGTATCTATTGGTCATTTCTTTCAATACCATTTAGGTCAAGAAATGATGGATAAGCTCATCGAGCCTCTATTGGCGGGGATCTATGGGGGGGGCACTTTTTAAATTGAACTATTA
>OASQ01000226.1_pt1 | contig 28900 bp, 29 predicted proteins | sample 1475771 | NCBI WGS metagenome assembly OASQ01 (sample SAMEA2579910, study PRJEB22360) | human gut metagenome | reverse complement strand
ATTAATACTGCGCGTAATATAATTAAAAATCCAGCATTCTCAATCCATTACGAAATAAGATGGCATTACGGAATAGCCAAACTTTCTCGTGTTAACGTCCGACAAAATGCGTCATTGACAGCGGTTTCTGTGGATTGACACATTTCATTCAGATAATGAATTAATGCTACTGCCGGACCAACCAGCAAACAGGCATTGTGTTCTGAAATCCAGGCTATTGATTCAACGTCAGCGACAGATCTGCGCTGTAAAAGAACTTGTAAAACAACGCAATAGAATTATCCGGAATGGTGGCGACTATGCACTAGAACACCACAATTTCGCTCTCTCGGTAAGGCACTGTCACAGCATTCAACAGAATGTGACCTGCCAGATTTATTAGCGCCACCAGATGTTTAACCGGGTAACCACGACCCAGTCGGGGATATATTCCATCTTCTCGCTGACATCATCAAGAATAAAAAGGTTTATCACACTCAGAGCAACGTTCTTCAGCAGGCGGGATAATTCTTCAACATTTAGAAGATGTGTTATTAAAGGCATACAAACTGGACGTATTGTATTTTCTTTTGGTGGTTGACCTAAGGTAGCAGTTTATCCTGATGCGCTGAGATTTCTGTAATATCTACGTCAACATTCTCCTCGAATAGAAAATGCAGCCCCGGCAAGTGATTCACATTTTTTAACAAAACGTTGTTAGCGTGCCATTTTCAGAAGCTCTCCAAGAAAGCTAATTCTTTTCTCAAATTCTGCATTCTCAGACACAGCTTTCTACTCCATGGCAATGGCCCAAATACGAAGTTGCTCAGGATCATTAGTGGTGCTGAGAAGTTAAATAACCATGCGGAGTACCACTCGTCATCACGTATTTATATATCATGAAGCTATTGTTGTGTTTTGTACTGAATCGCCACGGGTTTAACAGACACCTCAGAGTCATTTAAGATGGCTTAAAGAGAAGTGCCCATGAGCGGTAAGCGTTATCCCGAAGAGTTTAAAACTGAAGCAGTCAAACAGGTTGTTGATCGCGGTTATTCTGTTGCCAGCGTTGCAACACGTCTCGATATCACCACCCACAGCCTTTATGCCTGGATAAAGAAGTACGGTCCGGATTCTTCCACTAATAAAGAACAGTCAGATGCTCCGGCCGAGATCCGCCGTCTCCAGAAAGAGCTGAAACGGGTTACCGACGAACGGGACATATTAAAAAAAGCCGCTGTAGATTCAATTGGTCAACGCAACAGTTATGTGAAAACATGGGGTTGCGGAGGTTTTTTGAATGAGACGAACATTTACAGCAGAGGAAAAAGCCTCTGTTTTTGAACTATGGAAGAACGGAACAGGCTTCAGTGAAATAGCGAATATCCTGGGTTCAAAACCCGGAACGATCTTCACTATGTTAAGGGATACTGGCGGCATAAAACCCCATGAGCGTAAGCGGGCTGTAGCTCACCTGACACTGTCTGAGCGCGAGGAGATACGAGCTGGTTTGTCAGCCAAAATGAGCATTCGTGCGATAGCTACTGCGCTGAATCGCAGTCCTTCGACGATCTCACGTGAAGTTCAGCGTAATCGGGGCAGACGCTATTACAAAGCTGTTGATGCTAATAACCGAGCCAACAGAATGGCGAAAAGGCCAAAACCGTGCTTACTGGATAAAAATTTACCATTGCGAAAGCTTGTTCTGGAAAAGCTGGAGATGAAATGGTCTCCAGAGCAAATATCAGGATGGTTAAGGCGAACAAAACCACGTCAAAAAACGCTGCGAATATCACCTGAGACAATTTATAAAACGCTGTACTTTCGTAGCCGTGAAGCGCTACACCACCTGAATATACAGCATCTGCGACGGTCGCATAGCCTTCGCCATGGCAGGCGTCATACCCGCAAAGGCGAAAGAGGTACGATTAACATAGTGAACGGAACACCAATTCACGAACGTTCCCGAAATATCGATAACAGACGCTCTCTGGGGCATTGGGAGGGCGATTTAGTCTCAGGTACAAAAAACTCTCATATAGCCACACTTGTAGACCGAAAATCACGTTATACGATCATCCTCAGACTCAGGGGCAAAGATTCTGTCTCAGTAAATCAGGCTCTTACCGACAAATTCCTGAGTTTACCGTCAGAACTCAGAAAATCACTGACATGGGACAGAGGAATGGAACTGGCCAGACATCTAGAATTTACTGTCAGTACCGGCGTTAAAGTTTACTTCTGCGATCCTCAGAGTCCTTGGCAGCGGGGAACAAATGAGAATACAAATGGGCTAATTCGGCAGTACTTTCCTAAAAAGACATGTCTTGCCCAATATACTCAACATGAACTAGATCTGGTTGCTGCTCAGCTAAACAACAGACCGAGAAAGACACTGAAGTTCAAAACACCGAAAGAGATAATTGAAAGGGGTGTTGCATTGACAGATTGAATCTACAAGTTGCAGAATTTCAGATTCCAGTTCAGCCACCGTGCGGGAACCAGGAGTACCGAGCCCTTTTCTGGCGGCGGTAACCCATTGTCCTAAAGTGCCTTCAGGAAGAGATAATCGGGAAGCGCCTTCACTGATCGAAAGTTGATTTTCAAGAACCGTTCTGACAGCTTCGGCTTTGAACTCTTTAGAGTAACGTTGGGTTTTTCTGCTCATTATTAGCTCCTTCTGATGCCATTCTATTTCAGGAAGGAGTGTCCGTTAAACTCAGGCTACCTCAGCTGTCGCATAGACTCCACTGCGATCACGCGATACAACCTGTATTTCCGGACCTTTTCTGAACCAGGTCGCCAGCGTACGCTGATCACGGCCGGGAAGCAGGACCAGGGGGCGGTGAGTATCAAGATTGAATATTAACGTACCGTAACGGTGGCCCCAATGCCACGCCCACTCATCAATACCGACATGAGGCGCGCCTGACTGTTTCGTCTCCGGGGTATTGATAAGCCTGCGAAGAAGAGTATCAGCACTGCAACGGAGACCCGCTGCCGTTGCAGCCCGTTTTCCAGCCTCACCTCCAGCTATTAATCCCAGTTGACGTTGTTAATTTTGTAACGCCTGTGAAGACTGCTGGTGTGAACTGGCGAAGGGAGCAAGCGACTCGGCAAAAATTTTACGTGAACAAGCCGGGTTACGGCAGTACCAGTGGCGGACGGAAAATACAAGCCATAGCGTCTGCCCTGAGCAGGGTAGATGCTGTATCCGGCGCCGACGACAACTATGAACAGAGTCGCTACGCTTAAAGCATTCAGGACATTGTGCTGTTTTGCGTTTTCCGTGGAGATGGAGGGTTATACCGTCAGAGCTAATAATTTGTCGACTGCATCGCCATCCGCAAGGTAACTTTAGAAGTGTCTTAAGAGAGTGCATTGCGTTGCCCATAACTTAAATCAGCTTAGATCTTTGTTCACCAGAAAGTTTCATCCATTTTCTTCCACCCAAGTTGCGGAAGAACCACTTTTCATCCGTCGTTGACAGCTGTGAAGTATGCGGGAGAAAAAGCGAATATCTAACTGTAATAACTCAGGCCGGTACGAGTACTCGGGACGTCTACAATCATTCAGGGCAAAGTGCTAAAATTTCTCTATCCCGGGATGCCCCTACCAACGCAGCACTCCCGGAGATATCATTACAGCTCTGCAACTGATTTCCGCGACTGAACCGCTCAGTTCCTATCCTTCCAGTTGCCCTCCTGCAGCCCCCCTATCCCTGCTGTATACCCCGGTACCACAACGCGGGCAGCACTTTTCCCCCTCATAATCTTCGTCACACATCACACAAAACCACTTTCTCACCTTCACCGTATAATCCGGAACCGTCATGCCCTGCAGATGCAAACGACGGGCCTCTTTCTCTGCCGGGTCAAGCCAGGTGCATCGCAGCAGGATTTTCGCAGCAACAGTCATCTGGTCATGTTCAAACCACGGCGGTTGTCCGTCATTGCCCCGCTTAAGTGTTAACGGACAACCACAGGACACACAGCACAAAACGTCCTGTCGGTTGTTCTTCGCGGCTTCTTTCGCCGTAACAAAATGGCCTTTGCTGTCATTCGCCATATAGCAGTTCAGAATTCGCATATCTCCTCCTTGTATCTTGACAATTGGTTAAAATAACGGTGATTAGATTTGGCAAGGTGTATGCAGCCCGATCCCTCAAGGGGTTCATAGCCCGTAGCTCAGCGAATGGCGCATACACTGAGCCACTCATCTGAAACCCGAACAGTTGTCAGTACGCCATAAGGCATTTGCAAGGATGGGTAATCATGAGTCAGCCAGGTTCACTTTGTGTGGGTATCGATGTTTCGAAAGCGATACTGGATATTGCCGCCAGCAGCGCTATTGAACAATTTTCTGTCGGCAATGACAGTGATGGCTTTGAGGCCATCATTGCTGAGTTGAGAATGTACGCCATTGCGCTGGTTTTAATGAAAGCCACTGGAGGACTTGAAACCGCCATAGTCTGTGCGCTTCAGGCAGAAGGTTTTGAGCTTGCCGTGGTTACCCCCAGACAAGCTCGTGACTTTGCCCGCACCATGGGATACCTCGCGAAAACTGATAGTATTGATGCCAGAGTGCTTTACCAGATGGCTGAGGTTCTCAACCGGCATCCGGAGCGGGAACGCTTTATCAGAGCACTGCCGGATACTGAATGTCAGGTTCTCACTGCAATGGTAGTTCGTAGGCGGCAGTTGATTACGATGCTGGTTGCCGAGAGAAACCGGTTGCACCCTGCTCATCCATAGAACAGGAAAAGCATTAATATCATCATCAAAGCACTGGAAGACGAGCTTGCGCGACTAGATGCTGACATGAACAGCCATATCCATAGCCACTTCAAAGAGCTTGCTAAGCGACTGAGCAATATTAAAGGTGTTGGCACCATGACGGCTGCTGCGCTGCTGGCGGAAGTACCCGAACAGGGTAACCTCTCCAGGCGTGAAATCAGTGCGCTTGTCGGTATGGTTCCAGTAAACCGGGACTCGGGCACGATGAGAGGGCGACGAACCATCTTTGGCGGCAGGGCTGGTGTGCGAACAGCCCTGTACATGGCAGCGCTTGTCGCAACCCGCTTTAACCCGGTAATAAAGGTGTTTTACATGCGACTGCTTGCCGCAGGAAAACCCAAAAAAGTGGCGCTGGTTGCCTGTATACGCAAGCTGCTGACTATCCTGAACGCAATGCTCAGAAAGAACGAAGAATGGAATGAATCGTACCATCACGTTGCTCCATAATTTTTACGTTCAAGACAGTTGCTGAGCTGTCCGGGGAAGACTGAAACCTCCGGTCTGGCAGTGTGTGCAGTACCGCTCCCCATAATAATCGTGGTGACATTGTCTGCAGTGCCAACTGGCTTTACGCACCACGGGTAAGGCATCCGGTACGAATTGCTGCAGACGTTTAATCAACTGTATTTCTCTGCGCTCCGGCCTGACATAAGGGCACTGTTGACCGTGCTCTGTCAGCCTGTCGTCAGTGTGTTCAAACCAGGGAAGTTCAGTGTCGTATTGCGGATGGTATCTGAGTGCACTGCCACACAAGTGGCAGGTGTAGTGAGCATAAGGTGCGGCCTGTGCTGTACGGGCGCCCGTCAGACGTCCGTTGCCATCAAGAGCGAGAAAGGATTTTGCGTACATAGTATATGTTCCTTACCGTCAGACGACACGCAGGCAACAGCCGTCCCGGTACGGGCAGCGTGGTCAGGTGTGAATGGCGGTTTCAGTTCAGTCTCATAAGGGAAAATCAGTGTGGTGGCCGTGAACACGTCATCACACTGAAGTCAGATAACTCGTCTGTCTGGCTCAGCCACGACTGCAGCCAAAGTTGCGCTCACCGGTGCAGTGAGCTTTGGTATGCTCCTTCGCCAGATAGTTAGCACGTTCCAGCACCTGCTGAAAGCCGGTGTCATCATTACGCGCCAGCCACACCGCCGGCCAGGCCGGAAAATGCACCAGCGTGGCATGGCACCCGACATCCACTCCCAGGGCACTGCACCACGCCTGTTTAATCATCCCGGCCAGAGACTCCGGAGCGCGGTAATCACCGGCACGACACCAGGTATCCCGGTTGACCAGCAGCATCAGGTGATAGTGTTTTTTACCTTTGAACTCCCCAAACTCCCGGGCCCAGACGTAATGCAGGGTGGTGGGATGCACGCGTTTACCTTCCCGATGCTTACGTTTCTGGTAAGCGTCGATTCGGGCTTTCAGGGCATTGATGAAGCGGGATATCACAGCTGCGTCCGTTGCTGCCGGTACATCCGGGAGACGCAGGTCAACCCGCAATGCCGTCAGGCGGGGATGAACATTCAGTGCGTGCCGCACCGTCTCACGAATACGTTGCTGCCAGAAGGGGTTGTATTTGTAGGTCATGGTTAAATCTCCGTATGGTTCATACGGAATAGCCACGTCGTAAAAAATGCGCAGAGTCCCTGAAGTGACCTCCGGCAGGACACTGTCTCAGGCACTCTGTGATAACCCGAACGGTCGTCTCCGGACTGACGGTTGAATTTTCAGCGTTGTTTTTTAATGTAAAAAACCGGTTACGGGTAAGGCTGTGAGGAGGGAGTTATGGTGATACGCAAAAGAAGTGCAGGGACTGTGGAAACGCGATTACTAATAATACAGTGTGTTGCCCGTATTGTGGTTCTGTCGACCCCTTCGGCTACTACCGGAATACAGACCGTATCGTTACCATACTGCTGGCGCTGATTATTGTGGTCCTGCTGACTACTGTCAGCGTCAGTGTGTGTATACTGTGTAGCTGGTGAGATAACGGTTCATGTATCCCCTGAGCTGACAGTGTACCGTGTATATTAAGCGTAACCGACAGGTTCTCCTTCATACCATATTAAATTTTCCAGGTATTGCCGCTGCCTTATTTCGTCCCATACAGGAAAACTCGTCTGGGTTTCTGACAAATACGCGAAACTCACAGCCCCTCAATATCAACCACACGTTGTAAGCCGGTAATACCTGAAAATCAGCCTATTACCGCCCACGCCTCCGGCACCATTCCCTTTTGATTTCGAATTCTTTGTTGTCGCTATACCGCTTAACGCTCCCGGTATTATCCTGGTTCCCGACAACAGGAACATATTCAGCTTTTAATAACCTGAGAAGAGCCAATAAGAATCACAAAGCGGATAACACCTGGCGCGATGCAGTTGTGATTACCGAACGCTCAGATGACATATTTCCAGACTGAAGCGGGAACACGATCGTAAAGCTTGTTCATTGTCAGTTCTGCCAGTCGGTGATCGACCGCAGAGTTGAAGGCTTCCATCTCCGCTGGAGTAAGCTTATAACGCGTGTGGGAAATCACTTTTTCCAGCGTCTCCCGGGATGAACAACGACGGAACTGCTCTGGTTTTAACTTCCATTAGCCTCTCATCACTTTATGCTGCAATTAACGTGATACTGTCAGCATACCGCCAGACTGGCATTCTGGTACCCACCCCAAACTCATTACTCCCGAGCCACCACTTAACCGGTCTCTCAGACTGTCACTCACCAGGTCGGATATGTTTACCGCTCAGACGGATGCTTAATGCACTCTGTTCACGTACATTGCAGATACGTTTTATATACGCGGGTTATACGCCAGCTATCAGGGATAGCGCAGTCTGTTGCTACTGCGTTCTCATCATGCCCACTGATCACACTCACCGTGTTTATTTCACATATATGAACTCATGTATTTGATCTCATGTGTTTGATCTCTCTTATATATTTATAATACCAATCAGACAGTCTTATCCCATCGGTGATACCTGTCGCCTGCCCACCGGACACGGTCTGCCCCATCGTAACCGCCCCGTAAATAACTCTGCAATTATCAGAACGCCAGTTTTCCCCTCTTCCTCACGCAAATCATCCCTTCTTTATCGCGCGCGCGTGCGGAAGCATCGTTTCGTAACAACCACCCGGCATACCGGTACGGCTCAGCCACCGTAACCTCCCCGTTTATCTCCTGGCGGTCACATTCCCGATTATTTTTTACGTTTCTCCCCGGTTGTTATGCCGGTGAAGGTGGTGCGTTGTTTTCATGACCACACCGGCTGGTTTAACAACATCCGGAGGAACATTCTCATGATCACCCCAGTTTCACTGATGGATGACCAGATGGTCGACATGGCATTTATCACTCAACTGACCGGCCTGACCGATAAGTGGTTTTACAAACTCATCAAGGATGGTGACTTTCCTGCGCCCATCAAAATGGGCCGCAGCTCCCGATGGCTGAAAAGCGAAGTGGAAGCCTGGCTGCAGGCGCGTATTGCACAGTCCCGTCCGTAATTCTTAACCGTTCATCTGCAACAGACGCAGTCTCCGGCCTGCCGGCGGCGTTCTGCTGCCTGTTATCCCCCGTGAGGAATATGAAAATGAAACCACAGTATCAGACCCGTTACGAGCTGCTCCACGAAAGCTACCAGAAATGGCTGACCGGCTTCACCCGGCACGCCGTATCCTGGGGCGTGTGTCATCCGAATATCTACTACTTCCATAATCTGACGCCCGGGTGGGTGTCATTCAATGGTGAAAAACCGGAGATTGCCATCGTACCCCAGAGTCTGCACCGGCTGATTTATGGTCCGGACAAACGGACCACGCCGCCCCTGGATGATGATCTGATAGTGAATTTATGCACCAGTGAACATCTGCTGGTTCATCATCCGATGCTGGAAGGCATTCTCCTGTCTGAATGTGAACGTCTGAGGCAGCGTTCGCTGGCAAATAAACTGATCAGCCTCTTCCGTCAGTTTGGTGGCACGGAGTTGCGCCTCAAACTGGTCTGGCTTTGCTGGCTTGATTTAATGACCGGAAACTGCCTTGACGACTGGACGGAGAATCTGAAACGGAAATCAGAAAAAGAGCTGGAGGAATGGATCATCAACCGTCAGAAGCAGAGCGCAGCACTGACGGATCTGATGGATCAGTACGTGCTCCTGGCATACCGCACAACGGTTGACGATAAGCGCACCTGATGCCAGTTGTTTCAGGGAAGCTGGTATCCGGGCAGGGTGCCAGGGCTGACTGAACAGCCTGTCTGCCTGCCGTTTCGCTCTCCGTGCGTTCTGTCACACGCTGCACCTGAACGCCGGACTGCGGGCACGCAGACAGGAAAGTCGCAGGCTGGAACTTCTGACCGGCGGGTATCAGTTATATGCCTGTTGATTCATCACCACCACGCAGCTCCTGAGCTTTAGTTCATCACCGATATTCATACATCTGAATATCGGTGATGAAATCCCCATAATAATCAATCATCTAAGTCTGAAGCATAATGGAGAAAAACTGCTCACCGGTTACTTCGCTCTCAGCTTATTGTAGTGATAACCCGAGGTAAAAATACCAGAGACATCAGACAACTTTAAACTGGCTATCTGGGGAAGCAGAACATACATGGTTTTTCCTTCCGGCACGACAGAAAGCCTGAACTGAGATTCAAGAATGTTCAGCAATGCGTTCAGTTTTTTCCTGTTTCTGAACCGACCCGGGCCACACTGGAGAATATAATTTTTCCTGACACGGGGTGGGCATTCTCCGCGGCACTCCTCAATGAGCCAGTCGAACAGCTCCTCGGCGTCCTTCTGCTGCAGTTCAGATTCATCAGGTAACGCAAATAATTTTTTATATTCATCTGTGTACCACGAACTTATTACGACAGCAGACGTCATGATATCGGCAGAGATTTTCCCTTCACCATAGCTGAAATACTGAAATAACGCTGCAATTCTTGCAATGTTTTCTGTTTTTTTTGAAACATGTCCCCGAAACGGGCTTAAGGGTCCGGAAGGGGATAAATCCTGCTCCAGAACATTATAGTGCTCAATAAATATTTTTTGCGCTTCAGGCGAAAAATGCAGACAATACCGTTCATCCTCACTGGATTTTTCAATACTGCCTCTGGCCAGTTCCATTAATCGTTCATGAAATGCCGTTAATGATCCTCCCGGAATCACAGCTCCGTTAATAAAGCGTTTCCCCTGCGTGGTTGCAGGTTTACTGATAAGACAACGGGCAAGAAAACCACTGTCCCTGGCAACAGAACCTTTTCGCTCCATATATCGGTCAAAAAGACCGGGTTGCACCATGAGGGATAACGTCATTCTGGCATTTTCAATCATCTGTTCGGGTTCATTCTTTCTGTCCACAGACAATACAGAGCCATCCCACATTTTGTTAATAAAAGGCAACTCAGACAGGGTATATCCATCAAATATAATACCGGCTTCATCTGACATAATACCCACTGAACGCCATTTACCACAAAGCTGATTCTTAATTGCCGCAGTCGTGGCATCATTAAAAATGAATTTATACCTCACAGGTTCTTCCGCACTGTTTTTCTGAAGTACTTCCAGTTGTCTGAGGGTTTCTGACTCATCCGCTCCTTTGCGGAGTTCTTTATTCAGTTTTGACAACAATGCTTTTTTCTGAGCCTTTAAAAGCTCTTCCTTGTTTTTCCAGACAGCCAGTTCACTTTTGTATCTGGAATATAACTGCATCTCCTGCTGATACAGGGGCTTCATTAATAATTTGTCCACTGCGGTTTTTCGTTCTCCGGACTCGGCAAGCGTCAGGAAAAAAAGAGAGACCGGCCCCCGCAGTGTATTCAGTCTGCAGACATCAATCAGATTCTGGCAGACAAGTGAAACAGCGCCCAGGGCAGACGCTGCCACAAGCCCAAGGGGAGCCTGCGTAATTTGCTGAGCTTCAATAACGGCATCACGAATGAGTGGAGGCAGCGAACTCAGGGGAAACTCATCACAAGGCTGACCGAATGACATAGTAACCTCACTACACACAGATATAAAAGTACTGCAATTCTGGCTATTAATAGCAAAAATAGCAGTCAAATCAATATGAGGTAAAAATTTTTGTTGATTTAATGGTTAAATAATAACCACAGTGTGTTTTGCTGCTGAAGAAAGACAAAATGAATCTGTGTGTCCCCTCCTTCCCTTCAGAGCACATCCACTATTCAAATTTTACACAACCACGTACGAACAAAAAGCATCATCCCGGGTATTGCAGATACCGGTTTCCTGCCGGGATGAATCATAAACAGAACACCGGGAATAACGCCTTCAGGAATCCCCCCTCCTGAAGAAGAATAAAATAAAGAAGACTACAGTTCCTGCACTGAATGCTGAGTACAATATTCTATGGACAGGATGACATATTTATAAATAACAAAAACCATTTAATACTGATACATCAATAAAATACTTCCTCCCTGCTGACGCAGATAAAATGCACCATTTTTTCTTCAAATACTTCTGTATAATCGCCAGCCAATGATGAGAATGGATTAAAATAACACTTCTTCGACAAACACAAAAACAGCCTTCATTTTACATCATCATCCAGTTTCAGTTAACCCCGGACGAGCAACAGCGTTTCAGTACAGGAATTAAAAGCCAGCTTTTGCTCAGTAAAAACACACTCAACTAATAATATCTCAGCAGATATTATCCTGACCAGGACACCTCACATTACTGAATTCTCTTCCGACAGTATCACTGCACAAATAAAAAAGAACGGGATAAATATTCAGACCGGAAGAATGGTGTCACAAAAGCATTTAATCATTACGCATGACCAGGAAGGGAAACACTTAACCACATGGTATCAACAGATATCATTACGTGTGCACTCTTATAAAAAACACACAGAAGAAGTAAGATAATTATAAATGTAAATTTAATATCTCCCACTGACATCTCCCCCACAATACACTGAAAAATACTCACAGCAGTAAACACAGACACACCTGATAATCATGCAGCCGATAAATATTTTCCCCTTTACGGAGAAATCAGCCTGCTGTTTAACAATAACGGCGTATTTTCATGGAAGGAGATCACCCAGTAACGGATAAGTCCTGATCTCCTTCATGTTAATACGCAACAATCCCATCGATTAAAAACAATTTCAGACAGATATTATCTCCGTGAATCCCCCGCCACCTTTCCGGTGCGCGGGGTTTTGTCTTTTTTCACCGGGAATACATGTATGAATCCGTCTGATGCCATTGAGGCAATTGAAAAACCGCTCTCCTCCCTGCCTTACTCGCTTTCCCGTCACATCCTGGAACATCTGCGCAAACTCACCCGTCACGAACCCGTGATTGGCATTATGGGTAAAAGCGGGGCCGGTAAATCCTCACTCTGTAATGCACTGTTTCAGGGGGAGGTCACCCCGGTCAGTGATGTTCACGCCGGCACCCGGGAAGTACGGCGCTTCCGTCTGAGTGGCCACGGTCACAGCATGGTTATCACTGACCTGCCCGGGGTGGGCGAGAGCCGGGACAGGGATGCAGAGTATGAGGCCCTGTACCGTGACATTCTGCCTGAACTTGACCTGGTACTGTGGCTGATTAAAGCCGATGACCGTGCCCTGTCTGTGGATGAGTATTTCTGGCGACACATCCTGCACCGGGGACATCAGCGGGTACTGTTTGTGGTGACGCAGGCCGACAAAACGGAGCCCTGCCATGAATGGGATATGGCCGGTATTCAGCCTTCTCCTGCACAGGCACAGAATATTCGCGAAAAAACGGAGGCGGTATTCCGTCTGTTCCGGCCCGTACATCCGGTTGTGGCCGTATCGGCCCGCACCGGCTGGGAACTGGATACGCTGGTCAGTGCGCTCATGACAGCGCTTCCCGACCATGCCGCCAGTCCCCTGATGACCCGACTGCAGGACGAGCTGCGCACGGAATCTGTCCGCTCTCAGGCCCGTGAACAGTTTACCGGTGCGGTGGACCGGATATTTGACACAGCGGAGAGCGTCTGTGTTGCCTCTGTTGTCCGTACGGCCCTGCGCGCTGTTCGTGACACGGTGGTCTCTGTTGCCCGTGCGGTATGGAACTGGATTTTCTTCTGAACCTGTCGTGACTGATGCCCTCCCTGACTCTGAGTCTGCTCACAAAAGCACTGTTTTCGTTACTGTCTCTCTTGTCCGTGCAATAGCTCAATAATAGAATAAAACGATCGATATCTATTTTATCGATCGTTTATATCGATCGATAAGCTAATAATAACCTTTGTCAGTAACATGCACAGATACGTACAGAAAGACATTCAGGGAACAACAGAACCACAATTCAGAAACTCCCACAGCCGGACCTCCGGCACTGTAACCCTTTACCTGCCGGTATCCACGTTTGTGGGTACCGGCTTTTTTATTCACCCTCAATCTAAGGAAAAGCTGATGAAACGACATCTGAATACCTGCTACAGGCTGGTATGGAATCACATGACGGGCGCTTTCGTGGTTGCCTCCGAACTGGCCCGCGCACGGGGTAAACGTGGCGGTGTGGCGGTTGCACTGTCTCTTGCCGCAGTCACGTCACTCCCGGTGCTGGCTGCTGACATCGTTGTGCACCCGGGAGAAACCGTGAACGGCGGAACACTGGCAAATCATGACAACCAGATTGTCTTCGGTACGACCAACGGAATGACCATCAGTACCGGGCTGGAGTATGGGCCGGATAACGAGGCCAATACCGGCGGGCAATGGGTACAGGATGGCGGAACAGCCAACAAAACGACTGTCACCAGTGGTGGTCTTCAGAGAGTGAACCCCGGTGGAAGTGTCTCAGACACGGTTATCAGTGCCGGAGGCGGACAGAGCCTTCAGGGACGGGCAGTGAACACCACGCTGAATGGTGGCGAACAGTGGATGCATGAGGGGGCGATAGCCACAGGAACCGTCATTAATGATAAGGGCTGGCAGGTCGTCAAGCCCGGTACAGTGGCAACGGATACCGTTGTTAATACCGGGGCGGAAGGGGGACCGGATGCAGAAAACGGTGATACCGGGCAGTTTGTTCGCGGGGATGCCGTACGCACAACCATCAATAAAAACGGTCGCCAGATTGTGAGAACTGAAGGAACGGCAAATACCACTGTGGTTTATGCCGGCGGCGACCAGACTGTACATGGTCACGCACTGGATACCACGCTGAATGGGGGATACCAGTATGTGCACAACGGCGGTACAGCGTCTGACACTGTTGTGAACAGTGACGGCTGGCAGATTGTCAAAAACGGGGGTGTGGCCGGGAATACCACCGTTAATCAGAAGGGCAGACTGCAGGTGGACGCCGGTGGTACAGCCACGAATGTCACCCTGAAGCAGGGCGGCGCAATGGTTACCAGTACGGCTGCAACCGTTACCGGCATAAACCGCCTTGGAGCATTCTCGGTTGTGGAGGGTAAAGCTGATAATGTCGTACTGGAAAATGGCGGACGCCTGGATGTGCTGACCGGACACACAGCCACTAATACCCGCGTGGATGATGGCGGAACGCTGGATGTCCGCAACGGTGGTACCGCCACCACCGTATCCATGGGAAATGGCGGTGTACTGCTGGCCGATTCCGGTGCCGCTGTCAGTGGTACCCGGAGCGACGGAAAGGCATTCAGTATCGGAGGCGGTCAGGCGGATGCCCTGATGCTGGAAAAAGGCAGTTCATTCACGCTGAACGCCGGTGATACGGCCACGGATACCACGGTAAATGGCGGACTGTTCACCGCCAGGGGCGGCACACTGGCGGGCACCACCACGCTGAATAACGGCGCCATACTTACCCTTTCCGGGAAGACGGTGAACAACGATACCCTGACCATCCGTGAAGGCGATGCACTCCTGCAGGGAGGCTCTCTCACCGGTAACGGCAGCGTGGAAAAATCAGGAAGTGGCACACTCACTGTCAGCAACACCACACTCACCCAGAAAGCCGTCAACCTGAATGAAGGCACGCTGACGCTGAACGACAGTACCGTCACCACGGATGTCATTGCTCAGCGCGGTACAGCCCTGAAGCTGACCGGCAGCACTGTGCTGAACGGTGCCATTGACCCCACGAATGTCACTCTCGCCTCCGGTGCCACCTGGAATATCCCCGATAACGCCACGGTGCAGTCGGTGGTGGATGACCTCAGCCATGCCGGACAGATTCATTTCACCTCCACCCGCACAGGGAAGTTCGTACCGGCAACCCTGAAAGTGAAAAACCTGAACGGACAGAATGGCACCATCAGCCTGCGTGTACGCCCGGATATGGCACAGAACAATGCTGACAGACTGGTCATTGACGGCGGCAGGGCAACCGGAAAAACCATCCTGAACCTGGTGAACGCCGGCAACAGTGCGTCGGGGCTGGCGACCAGCGGTAAGGGTATTCAGGTGGTGGAAGCCATTAACGGTGCCACCACGGAGGAAGGGGCCTTTGTCCAGGGGAACAGGCTGCAGGCCGGTGCCTTTAACTACTCCCTCAACCGGGACAGTGGTGAGAGCTGGTATCTGCGCAGTGAAAATGCTTATCGTGCAGAAGTCCCCCTGTATGCCTCCATGCTGACACAGGCAATGGACTATGACCGGATTGTGGCAGGCTCCCGCAGCCATCAGACCGGTGTAAATGGTGAAAACAACAGCGTCCGTCTCAGCATTCAGGGCGGTCATCTCGGTCACGATAACAATGGCGGTATTGCCCGTGGGGCCACGCCGGAAAGCAGCGGCAGCTATGGATTCGTCCGTCTGGAGGGTGACCTGATGAGAACAGAGGTTGCCGGTATGTCTGTGACCGCGGGGGTATATGGTGCTGCTGGCCATTCTTCCGTTGATGTTAAGGATGATGACGGCTCCCGTGCCGGCACGGTCCGGGATGATGCCGGCAGCCTGGGCGGATACCTGAATCTGACACACACGTCCTCCGGCCTGTGGGCTGACATTGTGGCACAGGGAACCCGCCACAGCATGAAAGCGTCATCGGACAATAACGACTTCCGCGCCCGGGGCTGGGGCTGGCTGGGCTCACTGGAAACCGGTCTGCCCTTCAGTATCACTGACAACCTGATGCTGGAGCCACAACTGCAGTATACCTGGCAGGGACTTTCCCTGGATGACGGTAAGGACAACGCCGGTTATGTGAAGTTCGGGCATGGCAGTGCACAACATGTGCGTGCCGGTTTCCGTCTGGGCAGCCACAACGATATGACCTTTGGCGAAGGCACCTCATCCCGTGCCCCCCTGCGTGACAGTGCAAAACACAGTGTGAGTGAATTACCGGTGAACTGGTGGGTACAGCCTTCTGTTATCCGCACCTTCAGCTCCCGGGGAGATATGCGTGTGGGGACTTCCACTGCAGGCAGCGGGATGACGTTCTCTCCCTCACAGAATGGCACATCACTGGACCTGCAGGCCGGACTGGAAGCCCGTGTCCGGGAAAATATCACCCTGGGCGTTCAGGCCGGTTATGCCCACAGCGTCAGCGGCAGCAGCGCTGAAGGGTATAACGGTCAGGCCACACTGAATGTGACCTTCTGACAGAACCATCGCCTCTCTGTGGTCCCGGTCATCATGACCGGGACCCGGACCGGCGCAACGGATCTTCAACGCCACATTCGCTGGCATTAACAATAACATGATATTCATCACGGAGTGACTATGTTACAGATAGTCGGCGCGCTGATCCTGCTGATCGCAGGATTTGCCATTCTTCGCCTTTTGTTCAGAGCATTAATCAGCACGGCTTCTGCGCTGGCAGGGCTCATATTGCTGTGTCTGTTCGGCCCGGCCTTACTGGCTGGCTATATCACCGAACGCATAACCCGGTTGTTCCATATTCGCTGGCTGGCAGGCGTATTTCTGACGATTGCCGGAATGATCATCAGCTTCATGTGGGGACTTGATGGTAAACATATCGCGCTGGAGGCTCGCACCTTTGACTCTGTGAAATTTATTCTGACCACCGCTCTCGCCGGTGGTCTGCTGGCTGTTCCCCTGCAGATCAAAAACATTCAGCAGAACGGGATCACACCAGAAGATATCAGCAAGGAAATTAACGGGTATTACTGCTGTTTTTATACTGCCTTTTTCCTTATGGCGTGTTCTGCATGCGCACCATTGATCGCGTTACAGTACGATATTTCACCGTCACTGATGTGGTGGGGCGGGTTGTTGTACTGGCTGGCTGCATTAGTGACGCTGCTATGGGCGGCCAGCCAGATCCAGGCGCTGAAAAAACTGACCTGTGCCATCAGCCAGACACTGGAAGAACAACCGGTGCTCAACAGTAAATCGTGGCTGACCAGTTTGCAAAACGATTACAGCCTTCCTGACTCACTGACGGAGCGCATCTGGCTGACGCTCATTTCTCAACGGATTTCCCGGGGAGAGCTGAGGGAATTTGAACTGGCAGACGGAAACTGGTTACTGAACAATGCCTGGTATGAAAGAAACATGGCAGGGTTTAACGAACAGTTGAAAGAGAACCTGTCATTCACACCTGATGAACTGAAAACGCTCTTCCGGAACCGCCTGAATTTATCACCGGAAGCAAATGACGATTTTCTCGATCGTTGCCTGGACGGCGGTGACTGGTATCCCTTTTCAGAAGGTCGCCGTTTTGTATCATTCCATCACGTGGATGAGCTTCGTATCTGTGCCTCCTGCGGGCTGACAGAAGTACATCATGCCCCGGAAAATCATAAGCCGGATCCGGAATGGTACTGCTCCTCTCTTTGTCGCGAAACAGAAACACTGTGTCAGGAAATTTATGAACGCCCTTACAACAGCTTTATTTCCGATGCAACGGCGAATGGTCTGATTCTCATGAAACTGCCGGAAACCTGGAGTACAAATGAGAAAATGTTTGCTTCCGGAGGGCAGGGACATGGGTTTGCCGCTGAACGGGGAAACCATATTGTCGACAGAGTCCGTCTGAAAAACGCACGGATCCTCGGTGATAATAATGCCAGAAATGGAGCAGACAGGCTGGTCAGCGGAACAGAAATCCAGACGAAATATTGTTCAACTGCAGCCCGTAGCGTCGGTGCGGCATTCGACGGACAAAACGGACAGTATCGTTACATGGGAAATAATGGCCCCATGCAACTGGAAGTCCCCCGTGATCAGTATGCCGGCGCTGTTGAAACCATGAGGAATAAGATCCGCGAAGGTAAAGTACCCGGTGTAACCGATCCCGCAGAAGCGTCCCGGCTGATTCGTCGGGGACATCTGACTTATACTCAGGCCCGTAATATCACCCGGTTCGGGACCATCGAATCGGTCACTTATGATATTGCCGAGGGTTCGGTTGTCAGTCTGGCGGCCGGAGGGATCAGTTTTGCCCTGACGGCATCGGTCTTCTGGCTCAGCACCGGCGATCGCGATGCTGCCCTGCAGACAGCTGCTGTCCAGGCAGGAAAAACCTTCACCCGCACACTGGCTGTCTACGTCACAACCCAGCAACTCCACCGGCTCAGTGTTGTTCAGGGTATGCTGAAGCACATTGATTTTTCGACTGCCAGCCCGACTGTCCGACTGGCTCTTCAGAAGGGGACCGGTGCAGGAAATATCAGTGCCCTGAACAAAGTAATGAAGGGTACGCTGGTGACATCTCTGGCACTGGTAGCTGTCACAACCGGCCCTGACATGATCAAAATGTTGCGGGGACGGATCTCCGGTGCGCAGTTCATCAGGAATCTTGCCGTGGCATCTTCCGGTGTGGCAGGTGGAGCTGTCGGGTCAGTGGCGGGCGGGATACTGTTCAGTCCACTGGGACCATTTGGTGCACTGACAGGGCGTGTGGTTGGCGGTGTTCTGGGGGGAATGATTGCCTCCGCTGTATCAGGAAAAATTGCCGGAGCGCTGGTTGAAGAAGATCGCGTCAAAATTCTGGCAATGATTCAGGAGCAGGTGACATGGCTTGCCGGCAGTTTCCTGCTGACCGGACATGAGATTGAAAATCTGAACGAGAATCTGGCCCGTGTTATCGATCAGAATGCTCTGGAGATCATTTTCGCCGCCGGTATACAACAACGGGCCGCGACCAATATGTTAATCAAACCACTGGTGGTCAGTATCATCAGGCAACGCCCCGTCATGGAATATGATGCATCCCATCTCGGCAATATGGTTAACCGACTGGAAGAAGCATTACCCCCGGAGTTACCGGCATAACGGCTATTCTGCGCCTTTTACGCTTTATCACCTGATTTGTCAGTGTCATCGTCATGACTCAGAGAGGTAAATACCATGATTCACCTGTTCAAAACCTGCATGATTACCGCCTTCATTCTGGGGTTAACGTGGTCTGCCCCACTCCGGGCACAGGATCAACGTTACATCAGTATACGCAATACAGATACGATATGGCTCCCGGGAAATATTTGTGCTTACCAGTTCCGGCTGGATAATGGCGGAAACGATGAAGGATTTGGCCCCCTCACCATCACTCTGCAACTCAAAGACAAATATGGTCAGACGCTGGTGACCAGAAAAATGGAAACGGAAGCTTTTGGTGACAGTAATGCCACGCGAACCACAGACGCATTTCTGGAAACGGAGTGCGTGGAAAATGTCGCCACAACCGAAATCATTAAAGCAACTGAAGAAAGTAACGGCCATCGTGTCAGTCTGCCGTTATCGGTTTTCAATCCCCAGGACTACCATCCACTGCTGATTACCGTTTCCGGAAAAAACGTTAACTGATCCCTGAAGTCAGTTTCATGCTTCAGCCTCTGTCACAACGCGTGGCAGAGGCTTTTTATTTATCAGGAGAAAACAGATATGCCGGGTTACACAGAGTATGTCCTGGCTGAAGGATCTTTCTCATACGGGCAGGCGGTTGCTGTCATAACCGCTTACCGCAATGTGTTTATCCAGGATGATCCGGGAATGCATTTCCGTCGGGTTATCCGCAACGCGGAAGGTCAGCGACGCTGGCGCTGCCGGAATTCTGAACCCGATGCCGGAAAGGTGCTTAATACGCGGCTCGCCAGTGACGGTCTTCTCAGACAATAAACGTCATTCATTTCACCCATCAGGCCGCGTCTTCTCCGGGAGACGTGGCTTTTTCATTTATTACACCAGTAAATCTTAACCACCGATAAGGAGCAAATTATGCGACTAGCCAGTCGTTTTGGTTATGCGAACCAGATACGCCGTGACCGTCCGCTGACACACGAAGAACTGATGCACTATGTGCCGGGGATTTTCGGGGAAGATAAACACACGTCCCGAAGCCAGAACTATACGTACATCCCCACCATCACCGTACTGGAAAGCCTGCAGCGGGAAGGCTTTCAGCCATTCTTCGCCTGCCAGACCCGTGTGCGCGACCCGGGCCGCCGGGGATACACAAAACACATGCTGCGTCTGCGGCGGGCCGGAGAGATAAACGGAGAACATGTCCCTGAAATTATTCTGCTCAACTCTCATGACGGTACCTCCAGCTACCAGATGCTGCCGGGTTACTTCAGGTTCGTCTGCCAGAACGGATGCGTCTGTGGTCAGTCTCTGGGGGAAGTGCGTGTTCCGCACCGGGGAAATGTGGTGGACAGAGTCATTGAAGGGGCTTACGAGGTGGTGGGGGTTTTTGACCGGATTGAGGAAAAGCGTGATGCCATGCAGTCGCTGATTCTGCCGCCACCGGCACGCCAGGCGCTGGCACAGGCGGCACTGACTTACCGTTATGGTGACGAACATCAGCCCGTCACCACCGCCGACATTCTGACGCCACGACGCCGGGAGGATTACGGTAAGGACCTGTGGAGTGCTTATCAGACCATTCAGGAGAATATGCTGAAAGGCGGAATTTCAGGTCGCAGCGCTAAAGGAAAACGTATCCATACCCGTGCCATTCACAGCATTGACACTGACATTAAGCTCAACCGCGCATTGTGGGTGATGGCGGAAACCCTGCTGGAGAGCCTGCGCTGATTCAGCCATTACCCTGAAAACCACGCATTTATTTGTCCTTTAAGGAGTCATTTCATGAAAACCATTTCACATAATTCCACCACATCTTCTGTTTCCGTAACCGCTGCATCAGGGAATGACCAGCCTCAGCTGGTTGCCACCATAGTCCCTGATGAACAGCGCATCAGCTTCTGGCCGCAGCATTTTGGCCTCATTCCACAGTGGGTGACCCTGGAGCCCCGTGTTTTCGGCTGGATGGACCGTCTGTGCGAAGACTACTGCGGTGGTATCTGGAATCTGTACACTCTGAACAACGGCGGGGCATTTATGGCACCCGAACCGGATGACGATGATGACGAAACATGGGTACTGTTCAATGCCATGAACGGCAACCGCGCTGAAATGAGCCCGGAAGCCGCTGGCATTGCTGCCTGTCTGATGACGTACAGTCATCATGCCTGTCGTACGGAGTGTTATGCCATGACGGTCCATTATTACCGGCTGCGGGATTACGCCCTGCAGCATCCGGAATGCAGCGCCATTATGCGCATCATCGACTGAATGGAGGCAGGGACAATGCAGCAGCTTTCCTTTCTGCCCGGAGAGATGACACCCGGTGAGCGCAGCCTCATTCAACGGGCCCTGAAAACCCTGGACCGCCATCTTCATGAACCCGGCGTGGCCTTCACCTCCACCCGTGCGGCACGGGAATGGCTGATTCTGAACATGGCGGGACTGGAGCGTGAAGAATTCCGGGTGCTGTATCTGAATAACCAGAATCAGCTGATTGCCGGTGAAACCCTCTTCACCGGCACCATCAACCGCACGGAAGTCCATCCCCGGGAAGTGATTAAACGCGCCCTGTATCACAATGCCGCTGCTGTGGTGCTGGCACACAATCACCCGTCCGGTGAAGTCACACCCAGCAAGGCAGACCGCCTTATCACGGAACGTCTGGTACAGGCACTGGGCCTGGTGGATATCCGGGTGCCGGACCATCTGATAGTCGGTGGCAGCCAGGTTTTCTCCTTTGCCGAACATGGTCTGCTTTAACCCGTCACAACCACATCACACCTGTTTTCACTTTTATCTTCCGTCTTCAGAGGCATCACACTATGAAAATCATCACCCGTGGTGAAGCCATGCGAATTCACCAACAACATCCGACATCCCGTCTTTTTCCGTTCTGTACCGGCAAATACCGCTGGCACGGTGGCACTGAAGCGTATACCGGTCGTGAAGTGCAGGATATTCCCGGTGTGCTGGCCGTGTTTGCAGAACGCCGTAAGGACAGTTTTGGCCCGTATGTCCGGCTGATGAGCGTCACCCTGAACTGATGTTCCGTCACCCGGAAAACGAGTACGACTGGCTGAGCTCAGACGCCGCTGTGGATGAGGCCCTGCTCATAAACGAATACACCTTTACCGAAGGCGGTCTGCGCGCCGGCTGACCTGTCATCGTTAAACCATTCTTAACCGATTTTCTGTGAGGATTTTATCGTGTCAGACGCACTCTCCGGGACAATGCTTCCCGACGACAATCACGACCGCCCCTGGTGGGGGCTGCCCTGCACCGTGACGCCCTGTTTCGGGGCACGTCTGGTGCAGGAGGGTAACCGCCTGCATTACCTTGCCGACCGCGCCGGTATCAGAGGCCTGTTCAGCGATGCAGATGCGTACCACCTGGACCAGGCCTTTCCGCTGCTGATGAAACAACTGGAACTCATGCTCACCAGCGGTGAACTGAATCCCCGCCATCAGCATACCGTCACGCTGTATGCGAAAGGTCTGACCTGCAAAGCTGACACCCTCGGTAGCGGTGGTTACGTTTATCTGGCTGTTTATCCGACGCCCGAAACGAAAAAGTAAACCACCGGAATAACCTTCTGCTCCGGCCTGGTGCTTTCACCACGCCACTTTTCCATTTTTCATCTCTGCATATCAGGAAAACCTTCAGTATGAAAACATTACCCGATACACACGTACGGGAGGCATCGAGCTGCCCGTCCCCCGTCACCATCTGGCAGACTCTGCTCTCCCGACTACTGGGCCAGCATTACGGCCTTACACTGAATGACACACCGTTCGCCGATGAACGTGTGATTGAGCAGCATATTGAAGCTGGCATTTCACTGTGTGATGCGGTGAATTTTCTCGTGGAAAAATACGCGCTGGTGCGTACCGACCAGCCGGGATTCAGCACTTGTCCCCGCTCTCAGTTAATAAACAGTATTGATATCCTCCGGGCTCGCCGGGCAACAGGCCTGATGACCCGCGACAATTACAGAACGGTAAATAACATTACCCTGGGGAAGCATCCGGAGGCGAAACGATGAAACTGGCCCTGACGCTGGAAGCCGACAGCGTTAACGTGCAGGCGCTGAACATGGGGCGCATTGTCGTTGACGTCGATGGTGTTAATCTCGCTGAACTGATTAACAAGGTCGCTGAAAACGGTGATTCACTCCGCGTGGTGGATGAACGTGACTCTACCGAAACACCGGCAACTTATGCCAGCCCTCACCAGTTGCTGTAAGACAATGCAGTGATACAGGGTATAGTGCCATTAACCACAGAAACAGCACTGTTGTCCTGTATTAAGCAGGCAAGAGAAGATGTCCTTACCCTGCGCCATCTGCAGCTTCTGCACCAGAACCGGTGAATCTCACTCAACAGGCTTCATTTCCCCTGACGCCAGCCTGAATACAGCTGGCGTTTTCATTTATAAACAGAAAGGAAAACCGATAATAATGGAATGGACGCCCCTACCATGAAGCAACGGTAGGATATTACTGATAAACCTTCCAGTGGAGGTGCGTTATGGCCGTTTTAACGATTAGCATTGACCTGACAAAAAATGAATTCCAAATCCACGGTCTGGGTAGGAACAGAAAAATCTAAGCTCAGAAAACGGATTAAACGTTCCCTGATGCCCGTATTCTTCGCGAATATGTCTTCCTGTCGGATTGGGATGGAGGTCTGCGCCGGAGCGCGTCATTAGTGAGAATGCTGTCTACTTAGGGGCATAATGTCAGACTAATGCCCGCGATTTGTAAAGCCATATGTGAAAACAAACAAGAATGATATGGCTGCTGCCGAGGCCATCTGTGAAGCCGTTACCCGACCTAATATGCAGTTTGTCAGCATCAAGACGCCTGAGCAGTAGTCATTACTGTCTTTTCATCGTGCCCAAACGGGATTTGTTAAATCAAGGGCTGCGCAGATAAACCAGATCAGAGAATTACTGGCTGAATTTGGCATCGTTTTCCCGCCCGACATTGTAGCATTCAGTCGTCATGTCCCTGCCCTGCCTGAAGACGCGGAAAACTGTTTAACAATACCGTTCAGACAGCTGTCGTCCTATCTCTAATGAAAATGTGAAACAACTGAGCGTACACATTGAAACCATAGAAGCCGTGAGCAACGAACACGTCGGGAACGACGAACTGTGTAGGAAAATTGCCACCATTTCGGGGATTGCTATTCTTACCACCACTGCAATTGTCAGCACCGGGTAGTATCGGCTTCAAAAACCGGCGTCAGCTTGCTGCATGGCTTGGACTGGTTCCCCGACAGTGCTTCAGCGTAGGTAAAAACACGCTGGGGTCTATCAGTAAACGGGACGATGTCTATATCAGAACGCTACTGTTCCATGGTGCGAAGACAGTGTCAAACGCCAGAAAGGGCAGACAGGTCCAGGAAAGTTGGCTGGGCAGACCAGTCTCGCGGCGGAATAAAAATGTTGCCACCGTAGCGCTGAACAACAAAAATGCCAGAGTGCTCTGGGTATTGCTAACCAACGATAAAGAGATTTCACCAGAAGAAGTGATGGTAGCTGCATATATGTAAATGAAACTACTTCTGTCTGTTGAAAAATATAACCAACCTACTGATTGCTAAGGATAAACAAGTATTAAAGGCCAGACTGATAAGACCGCGACTAAGTGAACCTGTATCTGACATGGTGAACCGCCCCGGGTTTCCTGGAGAGTGTTTTATCTGTGAACTCAGGCTGCCAGATCATCGTTTCCGATGGAAGCATAATAAGCTTTTTCTGCTTCTGCCGGAGGAGTATGGCCCAGCCTTTCCAGCAATCGTCGATTGTTATACCAGTCCACCCACGTGAGTGTGGCCAGTTCCACTTCTGCACGGTTTTTCCAGCTCTTACGGTGTATTACCTCCGCTTTGTAAAGACCATTGATGCTCTCCGCCATCGCGTTGTCATACGAGTCGCCTGTACTTCCTGTTGATGCCAGTAATCCGGCTTCCTTAAGCCGCTGTGTGTAGGCCAGCGATACATACTGAGAACCTTTATCACTGTGATGGACCGTGCCGGACGGTCGACGGGCCCATAACGCCTGCTCCAGTGCATCCAGCACGAATGTCGTTTCCATGGACGATGAGACCCGCCACCCCACGATGTATCCGGCAAACACATCAATGATGAACGCCACATAGACGAAGCCCCGCCATGTGCTGAGTAGAGTAAGAGGCAGGGCGTAGTCGGACTATTTCCCTGCCTCTCCTCCCCGAACCGGACGTGCACCTTTCAGCGCATCCGGCTCTCCATTTAAATGCTGGCGAACGCCATTGCCACTTCTGTAAAGCGCGATGTATACGTGTTTCTGGTCTCCGTCCTCAGATAGGGATTACCTTCGGGTAGCCGCCAGCGGAACAGCTTCTTGCCTTGCCCCACCAACCGGTACAGTATTTCGCCGCTGAGCTTGCCGTGATTGGTTTTACCAAATAAAACCCACGTTTTGCTCTGACCCGGTTTCGGTGATTTACACCACCACCTCATCAGGGAAGCGATACCTGTACGGTATTTGCGGGCCAGCCAGTGAGCCAGCTTCCAGAACACGACACGGTCGATATAACTGAAGACTTTGGCCTTAAAATCAACGAACTGATAGAACATGGCCCAGCCTTTCAGTTTTCGGTTGAGTTGTTCAGCCATATCGACTTTGCTTTCACTGTAGTTGCCTGATAACAGTGCTGTCAGCGATGCGGCGAAGTTTCTGGCTTTCTCCTGCGGGATCGTTGAGACCACTCGCATCTCGCCATAACGACTGCGTTTGCGAATGATCCTGTGCCCCAGAAAGATAAAGCCGTCATTAACATGGGTGATTTTAGTCTTATCCATGTTCAGCCTGAGTTTCAGACTGCCTTCGAGCACACCCCGACACTCCTCCCTGATGGCTTCCGCCTGTGCTTTGGTGCCTTTGACGATGAGGACAAAATCATCGGCATAGCGGCAGTACGCCACCGCGGGTTTCCACTGCCAGTTTTCTCTGACCGCCGTACTTCGGCCCCGTTGGATACTGTTATTCCAGTACCACCGATCTTTTCTGGCTTTCCCGCTCAGGTAGCGCTCATGCAGGTATTGATCGAACTCATTCAGCATGATGTTCGATAATAGCGGCGATATAACACCGCCCTGTGGCACACCTTCACTGGCCGCCCGAAAGAGACCGACATCGATATGTCCCGCCTTGATGGTTTTCCACAGCAGAGTCATGAAACGTGCGTCACTGATCCTGCGGCGTACAGCCTTCATCAGCAGTCGATGATGTACGGTGTCGAAGTAACTGGACAGGTCGCCTTCAATCACCCAGCGTCCCCGGGTTTCACCACAGTCTGTGAGCTGTAATTTCACCGTGCGGATAGCGTGGTGGACACTGCGCTCAGGCCGGAAGCCATATGAGAGCGTATGAAAATCACTCTCCCATATCGGCTCCATCGCCATCAGCATGGCCCGCTGAACAATACGATCCCGCAACGCGGGGATACCCAGTGGTCGCAGTTTGTCGTTGCTTTTAGGGATGTAAACCCGTCTGGCGGGCAAGGGCTGGTAGTGGCCTGAGAGTAATTCATCCCTGAGGATTTGCAGCTCAACAGCCAGTCTGGCCTGTAGCATTGTTTTGTTCACGCCATCAACGCCGGGGGTATGGGCCCCCTTTGATGAAAGCGTGATCCGCGCCGCTTCAGCCAGCCATTCTGGTTGTGTTATCAGACGCAGCAGCCGTTGAATCCGTAGGGACGGATCGGTGACTGCCCATGTGGCAAGCTTGCGTTGCATTTCGCTGATTATCAAAGGTCTTCACCTCGTTAGGTCAGTTAATTCACGTCGCAAACACATTCAAACTGCTTCCCTTCGCCATGTAATGGGCTTTCCCCATCGCGGACTACTACGGAAGCTCCGCCAGCCAGCGCGTCATCGGAGCCATGCCCCCTTAACATCCGTCGCTGACCTTCCCCGGTTTACCTGCCTGGACTCAGGCATACTGAGGAGGCTGCCCGTCGCACTCTTTATCCTTGCTTGCCGCAAGTTGGCAGAAGTCAGCAACGCAAGCGTGATAGACGCTGCTGCCCCGGTGTTTCGCATACATGTCAAAACACCTTCGACCGGCAGTGCTTACGTATCACTGCCAGTTCCTCCTGCACGGCCTGTCAGATCACGTAGGCCGTGGTGACGTTTTCAACCCACAGAGGCGGATTAACGGGTTCATGTTCTTCAGCCTTTCAGTACTTAACCTTGAGGATCATCTCGGCTTAGTGATCTCGCCTCAATCCCCGTTGTCAGCGGGTTACATCACCCTGCGGGCATGCCGCAGGTCACTGCCGCTCAGGTTCTCCACCGTCACACCCGGTGGGATTGTTGGGTTTCTCATCGTGAGTTACCGGTTCAATATTCCAGACAGACTCGCGGTTCATTTAAGCATCCATGCCCGCCCTGAACTCCGGGCACACCGTAAGTAAAATCAGCCACCCACAGCTGGTCAGGTCGTTCTGCCACGAACTGACGGTTTACGCGGTCGCCTGCGGCAACGGCTTTCCGGCTGATGGTCGTACGGACCTTTTTACCCCGGAGAACACCGGCAAGTCCCATAACCGCCATGAGACGTGCCACAGTGCATCTGGCCACTCTGATACCTTCCCGTAACAACTGACGCCAGACTTTACGCACACCGTATACCTTGTGATTTTCATCGTATACGCGCTGTATCTCTCTCTTCAGCCAGTCATCGCGCTGCGCACGGGCACTGCGTTTATCCGGATGATGTCGCTGTTGCTGACAGTGGTAATACGTTGACGGGGCAATATGCAGTTCGCTGCATAGCGGTCCGACCCCGTACTGCTCACGCAGCTTATCCAGCAGTGGCATCATTTTTTCCAGAGGCGGTCGAACTCCGCCTTCGCAAAATAAGCGGAAGCCTGGCGAAGGATATCGTTACTGCGGCGCAGTTCACGATTTTCACGTTCCAGCTCTTTCAGACGCTGACGTTCAGCGGTGGTGAGCCCTCCATCACCGCCCCCGGTATCCCGCTCATGCTGGCGAACCCAGACACGCAGAGTCTCCGGCGTACAGCCAATCTTTGGAGCAATGGAACAAATTGTCGCCCATTGTGAGTCATATTCGCTCTGACTTTCCAGAACCATACGGACTGCCCGTTGACGGACTTCGGGGGAAAAACGAGTATTTTTAGTCATCCTGTTTACCTCTTTCTCAGGAAGTTTAGTCTCCAGGATTTCCGGGGCGGTTCATGGCATAGCTTCGCTAATGTGTCATCATGATTAGGACTAAATCTGTGAATTCCTTTAGGAAGCACGGACACAGGCCAATCTGAGTCCATATGTATGATTGGAATCTTACACAGATGACTTTTTGACACGGGGACTTGGCAAACAGGGGCGACCATGTATGTCAGATATGACAATCTCACTTCCGAAAGAAGTCAACGGGCACGTTATCTGTTCAACCAGAATCCGACACATTCTGGCTATACGAAAGAGCATACTTATGCAAATCTATATGCTTTTCCGGCAACAAGCAGGAATCTCAGCGCTGAGGCAGGAATTAGAGGTAAAAACGCCCTACCGGGCCATGAATCACCCGGTCATTGGAGTAGTAACCAAAGCAGATTTAGCCAGCATGGAACACATATCTTTGGTGAAATGTTGGTTACGGGAAGCTGGAGCGCACAACGTGTTAGTAACCAGTGCGGTTAATAACAATGGAGTTACAGAACTTTTTGCCTTGCTGCATACAGAAGAAGGCTGTTGCTAATTTCGATAGGTTCTCAGATGAGAATGATGACGGTGATACACAGATAAGAATCAATGAGCAATGAGGGTTGCCGGGCAACCCTCATTGAATAAAACAGGAATTACTTCGCTTCGCCGTTTTTCATTTCG
>OASQ01000225.1_pt1 | contig 28971 bp, 34 predicted proteins | sample 1475771 | NCBI WGS metagenome assembly OASQ01 (sample SAMEA2579910, study PRJEB22360) | human gut metagenome | reverse complement strand
TAGACTTTCAAGACCCGTTTAACGGGTAGTTAGTATTAGATTGCAGATGACGGATTGGTATGCGCTTCCACGCGCGGCCGGTAGGTAACTTTTTGTTTGTAAAAATCAAAATAAACAGTTGTTTTTTGTACATAATATAGGGTATAAAGGGTGTAAGAAGGTGAAACCCTTGAAAAGGAAGATAATAAAAAGTGGCTACCGATAATAACCGCGTTTATCCAACTTGCAATAGCGATAATACAGTTATTAAATCAGTAACCACAAACCACAGGGGGCTCGAAAGAGCTCCAATCTTCCTTAGTATTATACCAATGGAGAGCATATGATTTCAAGATTAACTTTAATAATTAGCATTATTGCCCTTATATTATCCGTTTATAATTTATTAGTAATATTAGGAGTACTGAAATGAAATTAGAGGATGTAATGACAACACAAGAAGCTGCAGAACGATGGAATGTTACGGCTGATGCATTGAAACAGAATTGTAGAGGCCGAGTAAAGAATGGATTCAAGGAAGGTGAGTTTAGAAAGTCTGGGAAAATGTGGCTTGTAACAAGGCAAGGAATGGAAAGGCTATATGGTGAAGAGGGAGCTAATTCATAACAAAACAAATACTCTAATAAATGGATAATACATAATTGGGGAATCGCTTTATAGAATATTTATAGTATAATGGTATTAAAGACAATCCCCCCACATCCTTTTTAGGAACGACATGATGAACTGCACCCCAAAAATTGGACACAATTTTTGGAGGTGCAGTTTTTTATGTCAAAATACTCAAAAGAAGTTAAAGAAAAAGTAATTAGCCTTTTTGAAAAAGAATTAAGTCCCTTTAGAATTGCTAAGGAGCTTGAAATTCCAGAAAGTACTGTAAAAAACTGGCTATACAAATTTAAACTTAGTCATAATTTGACTCATAAAATTAGTAAACGAGTATTTTCAGCAGATTTTAAACGTAAAGTTCTTGAAACAAGGTGGAAAGATAAGTTATCCTTTAAAGAAACAGCAAAATTATTTAATTTAGATAATCCTAGCCTAATTGCAGCATGGCAAAAGCGGTATTTAGACGAAGGAATTTTGGGGTTACACCCCAAGCCTAAAGGTAGACCATCTATGAAACCGAAAGAACTAATACCTCCCACAAAAGATCAAAGTATTAAATCAGACAAAGAACGAATTAAAGAACTAGAAGCTGAAATTGCTCGGTTGAAATATGAAATGTCTTTTTACGACGATTTTATGAAAGAAATGCGTGAAATTGCTAAGCCCAATAGAGATGTAAAAAAAAAGCACAAATAATTGCCATCGAAAGATTAAGAAAAATATACCCCCTTCAGTTTATGCTCGAGTACTTTGGCATTAGTCGTAGTACATATTATGCACGTTTAGCTAGCATAAAAAAGGGAGACAAATATCCAGAGGAACGAGAAGCTATTCGCACACTTGTGGCAATGAATAAAGGTCGTTATGGGTATCGCCGAATTACAATAGCATTGCATAAATTAGGCATTCATATAAACCATAAAGTTGTAATGCGCATTATGAAGGAAGAAAACTTAACATGTAAAGTTCGACTAAAAAAATACCGTTCATATAGAGGTACTGAAGGAAAAATCGCTCCCAATATTATTAAGTGAAACTTTAGTGCAACAAAGCCAGATCAAAAATGGACCACAGATATTACCGAATTTCACGTGTTTGGGCGTAAGGTTTATTTATCACCAATCTTAGATATGTATAATGGTGAAATAGTATCCTATGAAATATCAGAACGACCTGTATTAACACAAGTGTTATCTATGCTGAATAAAGCCTTTAAGAATAGGCCAAATAGCAAAGGATGCATCTTACATTCAGATCAAGGATGGCAGTATCAGCATAGTACTTATCAAGAAACATTAAAAAATCACGCCATCATCCAAAGTATGTCTCGAAAAGGAAACTGTTTGGATAATAGCGTGATGGAAAACTTCTTTGGCTTGTTGAAGTCAGAGTTGTTATATTTAGAAAAGTTTGCTTCCTATGAAGATTTTATCAGCAAATTAAAGGATTATATTATTTATTACAATACAAAACGCATTAAGCTCAAATTAAAAGGAATGAGTCCGGTAGAATACCGAACTCATTCTCAAAAAGTAGCTTAATTATATCTGTCCAAGAAAATGGGGGCAGATCATGATCTGATGTGGGGCTTTTTACATAGAGGGCATAAAAATAATGTTTGCCCCTTTTAAAAATGTAGAGTTTAAATAATATAGTAATCGTGCAGAGTGTTGAATATAAGCCCTCGATTCACCCAAATATATAAGGACTTACAGATTACTGTAGATCTTTTTTCTATATCTGTATTGGCAGAACTTCATATTATATGTACAATCATAGTAATTAATAATATATATTGTTTTGGGAATGAGAGAATTTTATGAAATTTAACTATGGTGAGACGCTGCGTATCCGAAATGAGTTATATACGATTCTAGGCAAAATTCGTTACATTGATACTCGTAGGAGAATTTGGTATAAGTATAAGTTGGTTAAGCATAAGAATAATGCTGAATTTTGGATCTGTTGGAATAAAAAACGTGGTGTATATCAGTTTACAAAGCTATGTGGCAAAGTGATACCATCTGATATGAATTTAGTACATCGAGGTTATCAGATGGCAATAGGTACAAGAGGGGATATAGATATTGCTGCTGTCTCTCGTTATGAAGAGTATGAAGATGATAATGGCACTCATACATTTACTATTGAAAAAGGGGCTCATACGACAGAGTATTCAAAAGGCGTTTATATTGAGAAAAAATATGTATCTCTTGAAAAGAATGTAGAATTAACTAAGCCTATTTTAGATAAAATGGATACCATTCAGAAAATGAGGTTCATAGGTCCAATCATTTGGTTTTTGGCAAATTTACTAAACAATAAAAGGTAGTAACAATTTCTTGTTACTACCCTTTTGTTTGCTCTAGAATTTAGTTGTTAGCTTCAGCTGGTTGAAGTTGTTCGAGTTCTAATTCTTTAGCATCCAATTCTTTTGCACCAAAGTGGGCAAGTACACAGAATGTAATACAAAGAACACATGCTACCAATAAGAGATAGAAACCTGTATTCCAGCCAAATTTATCTGCTAGAACACCGAATAGTGTTGTACCAAGGTTGGCACCTACGATGTAACTCATAAAGCCACGAAGGCCAACAGCAGAGCCTACAGCGAATGGAGGTACAATATCCATAGTTTGTACAGATGCTAAGAATTGAGGAATGTAGATTAGGCAACCTACAATAGCAGCAAAGAATGTAACCCATAAGAGGGATTCGCTTTGCCAATAGCCAAAGATACAGAAGAAGATAATACTTACTGCAATGATTGCTGGAGGCATACGATAACCTTTAAAGAATTTATCGGAAATATAACCAGCAAAAATTGTAGAAGGAATTGCTGCCCATTCGAAGAATAAGAAGGCAATAGACATTTCCGCTTTAGAGAAGCCTTTCACTTGTAATAAGTAAATAGGCAACCATGTAAGCATACCGAAACGAATCATATAAACGAATGTATCAACTAGAGATACATACCAAGCATTTTTATTTTTTAGTACATATTGTACAAAGATTTGTCTTGTGCTTAGGTGTGGTGCTTCTGCACTTCTATGTGCTTTATGAGCTGTATCGGCAATGATTTCACTAGTTGGTGGTAAGCCTTCTCGTTCTGGACTTTCTTTAATCAAGAAGCAAATAAGAATAGCTACTACAATTGCAATAATTGCAGGAATGCCATAGCTGCCTAATTGCCAGTGATCAGTAGTGGTGAAGTATAACGCAGCAGCTACGATTGGTGCTACGATACCGCCACCAAGATTATGGGAGATATTCCAAATTGCCCCAAAGCGACCACGTTCTTGTTTTGGATACCATTTAGCAAGTGTGATGAAGGATGGGCCTACACCAAAGCCTTGGAAGAAACCATTAAGAACTACTAATACTAAGAAGAAAGCGAGGCTGTCGGCAAAGCTCATAAAGATATTGATAATTGCACAGCAAATAAGACCGAAAGCCATAAATTTTGCAGGACTTGCTTTGTCAGCAAGACTACTCATGAAGCCTTTACTTAGACCGTAGGCGATAAGCATACCACTAGATAGCAAACCGATTTCCGTTTTGCTCATGTGTAAGATATCTGATAAAAAATGAGTTGATAAGGCAAAGTTGTTACGAACGATATAGTACGCAGCGTAACCAATAAATACACCGGCTAAAGATTGAAATCTATATTTGTAATATAAATTCATAATCATATTCTGTGGAACCGATGGTTTTGCCTCTTTTGGTTGTAGAAATGAAAACATAGTTATTACCTTTCTTTCATAATAACCAAATTCTAGTGCACTGCTAATAGTACCATTTATAGATGATTTATGTAAATGATTAATGGTACTAAATTAAGCGTTAGAATTATAAAATTAATTGATATATGATTATTTTACAGAAAAATGTTATTTATATGTATATAGTAGGCTTAGGATATAGTAACATGTGGTAGAAATACTGCATTCTATAGGGTTTGAAATTTATTGTAATGACGATTTATATTTTGGTATAATTATACTCATGCTGAATAGTTCTTAATTATTGTTATTTTAAGGAGATTGTATATGAAAGGTTTTACTAAACGTGCTATACTCGCTGCTTGTGTTGGTGCAGCCATGCTTATTACTGTAGGTTGTGGTTCTAATCAAAGTTCTCAATCTACTCAACTGACATATAATGGTTCCTCCACATTGGCACCAGTTATTTCTAAGATCGCTACAGATTTTACAGAAAAGAATAAAACTTGGAGTCATGCGGATAGTTCTTTACCAGATAAAGATATTACTATTTATGTATCTTCTGGTGGTTCTGGCACTGGCATTAAAGCGGTTATCGATGGCACTGCGGACTTCGGTTTAGTAGCACGAGAAGTGAAAGACAGCGAAAAAGCAAAAATAAAAGACTACAACGAAATTAAAGTAGGTATTGATGCCTTAACAATTGCTGTAAATCCTGAAAATCCTTTATATGCCATAAAAGATAATCTTACTAAAGAAGAAATTATTAAAATCTTCTCTGGTGAGTATAAAACTTGGAATCAAGTAGATCCTTCCTTGCCTACTCAAGAAATCATCGTAGTAACACGCGATCTTGGTGGCGGTGCTCATGAAGTGTTCCAACAAAAAATTATGGGTTCTGTAGAGGTGACTAAAGACGCTATTCAAGCTCCATCTATGGGTGCTCTTGTAACTAAAGTTAAAGAAAATCCATATGCTATCGGTTACGCATCGTATGGCATGTTGGGTCAAAATAAAGGCCAAATCGTTGCCTTCAAAGTTAATGGTGTAGCTCCAACAGACGAAACGATTACTGATGGTTCTTACATGATTCAACGTCCACTTCTTATCGTAGGTAAAGGTAATATGGGCGGTGTAGCAGACGCTTTCACAAAATACTTGAAGTCTGAAGAAGGCCGTAAAGTTATTCATAAAATGGGCTTTGTTCCTGTAAACTAATCAGATAGAATAAAAGCAAGGCTACGGCCTTGCTTTTTTCTTATGAAAGGAGAGTCTATGCATTTATCAGATCGTTTTACATCTGGCATAGTACCGATTATGGCTGTGTCTGTTCTCGTCTTATATATAGGGCTCGTGTTCTATATGGCGATAGAGGCGTGGCCCGCATTGATACATATGTCTTGGACGGATATTGTAACCGGTACAGTCTGGAAGCCTATGGCACAAAGCCCTGTATTAGGTCTGGCCTATATTATTTCTGCTAGCCTCTATGTATCTCTGTTATCATTGATATGGGCGTTGCCCTTGGGGATTGGTACCTCTGTAGGTTTGAGTCTAGGTGTATCACCACGTATTCGCCAATTTTGTTTATCTACTATAGATATGATCGCTGGTATACCTTCTGTTATTGTTGGTTTTATCGGTCTTGCCGTAGTGGTTCCGGCCATTCAATCGATGTTTTCTTTGTCTACTGGTGAGTCTATTTTATCGGCTAGTCTCGTATTAGCCTTTATGATTTTGCCTTATATTGTGACTCACTGTACGGAATCTATCGAAACCTATCGTCAGCGCTATGAAGAAACGGCTTTGGGCCTTGGTATATCGCCGTGGCATACTATGAAAGCTATAATATTACCTAGTGCAAAAGGTTCTATCATTCTTAGTTCTGTATTAGCCTTCTCCCGTGCTATGGGAGAGACCATGGCCGTTATGATGGTTGTCGGTAATGCTCCCATCTTGCCTAATTTACTGGGTAAGGCTGAGCCAATTCCATCTCTTATTGCGCTTGAAATGGGTAGTGTAGAGTATAATAGCTTGCATTATAGCGGTTTATATGTAGCAGCTTTAATATTGCTAATCATTTTGATACTGACTAATGTTCTAGTCTATATGTATTCTTGGAAAACTAGAAAGGATGGTCATCATGAAGTTATCTAATCTTGCATTAGCTACTTGGGCTTATGGCAGTCTAGTCCTAGTTATGGCAATACTCATCGCTGCTTGTGCCTACATTGTGTATCATGGTGGACCGTTAATAACTGTTGATTTTCTCTGGCTCTACCCAGCAGGCATGCCTCTCGGTGTAGAAGGGGGCATATTCCCTGCCATAATTGGTAGTATTTTAGAGGGCTTATTAACGGCTTCTATGGCGGCTATTGTAAGTGTTCCTTGTGCTCTTTACATGGTATATGGCAATATTTCTCGTTGGAAATCAGAATGCTTTTTATTCACTCTACGCTGTATGTCCGGATTACCATCTGTATTGATTGGCTTGTTTGGTTATAGTGTACTGATTTTATATTTAGGTATTGATAAAAGCTTATTGTCTGCGTCGATTACGCTAACGGTAATGGTTATACCTTTTATTACGTTGCGCCTTGTGAAAGTATTCCACGAGTTTCCTCGTGAAACGTATGAGGCGGCTCTCAATATGGGGCTTTCACCAAGTTATATATGGATGCATATGGTCATACCGAGTGCCATGCGCGACGGATTGAGCGCTATAGCCCTTGGATCGGCCTATGCGATGGGGGCCACTGCACCGATTATGTATACTGGTGCCGTATTATATACTAGGTCTATACCGAATATAACGGATCCATTTATGGCCTTGCCATATCATTTGTACATTTTGGTAAACGAAGGTTATTCAGTAGATTTAGCCTATGCTACAGCCTTTGTATTGATGGTAATATTACTTTGTATTAATATCATTTGTCGCTGGATAGGAGGGCGGTCTTGATGAGCATCATATTAGATATTAAAGATATAGAGGTGTCCATTGGTGAGCATCCTATTTTGCAACACATAACCTTGCCTATTACAGAACATGCTATTACTGCTGTTATTGGGCCGTCTGGTTGTGGTAAAAGTACATTGTTAGCTACGCTTAACGGTAGCTTACAGGCACCGAAAAAAGTCACTAATGGACAAATTATTTACGATGGCCTATCTGTAGAGTCAATGGATCCGCAAATGTTACGTCGCCAAATCGGTCTCATCGGACAACAACCGACCGTATTTCCTGGTACCATTGAAGATAATATGGTATTTGCTCTAAATTATTATAAAGAGTTATCCTCTGCAGACAGAAAGGCTAAAGCGATACAATGTTTAGAGCAGGCTGGATTATATAGCGAAATTAATGGTGACATGAAGCGCTTGGCAAGTTCTTTATCTGGTGGTCAACAACAGCGCCTGTGTATTGCGCGAAGCTTGACCGTAGATCCTCGAGTAATGCTCTTTGATGAGCCGTGCTCTGCCCTTGATATAAAAAATAGCGTGCATATTGAGGCGTTGCTAACAGAGTTAAAAGTAAAACAAACGATTGTCATTGTTACGCATAATTTACAACAAGCTAGACGCATTGCAGACTACACTGTCTTTATGAATGATGGCCGAGTTGTAGAGTGGGGCGCTACAGCGCAAATATTCTCTGATCCACAACAGGAATTAACTCGTGATTACTTGGCTTTTGGCGGATAATCTTGAAAAGTTCACATTCATATAAATAAAGATAAAATTTTTATAAACTGTTGACATGTTTCGTTTAAAATTGTATATTATAGGTGACATACTGGCGTGTCGTTAAAGGGACTGTGAGAGAGTTTAGCCAGACTGACATACGATATAGTTCGAGAGTAACTATATACATAAAAAGGCATGCCGCTGAGAGACGAGAGAAGGGTGGTGTGTCTTTTTTGTATGTAAAATACGATGTAGCTTGCTTTTTTACAATCTAATAAGCAATGTAGATTATCAATATTATAAATATAAAATTTTATTAAAATAACAACGCTCGTGAGTTTAAAATATAGACTAAGACCTCCTTATGTAATACAATGTATTACATAAGGAGGTGCTTTATATGGCAAATATTTCAGTCCGTTTAAATGAACAAGAAGAAGAGTTATTTAAAACCTATGCTGAGTTTATGGATGAAACACTTTCTACCCTCTTTAAGAAGGCTTTACTAGAAAAGATTGAAGACGAATTTGATCTTAAGGTAGGTCAAAAAGCATTAGCAGAATACGAGCAAGATCCAGTTACCTATTCTGTAGCGGAAATGCGTGCAAAATATGGCTTATAAACTTGAATTTTCTAAAAGGTTTGACAAGCAATTTTCTAAATTAGATAAATCAATGCAACGCTATCTTTTTAATTGGCTCATAAAAAATATAGATAATGTAGAAAACCCTAGGTACTCAGGCAAATCATTGACGGGGAATAAAACAGGGCTGTGGCGTTATCGCATTGGTAATTATAGAGTCATAGCTGATATTAATGATGATAGATGTATTATTTTAGCGTTAGAAGTGGGTCATCGAAAAGAAATTTACAAATAGAGGATACATTATGAAATACTTACGTCGTGAACTTAATCAAGTGGAAAAAGAATACTTAAAACAATTTGGACAAGACTCGTTGAACCGTGTTGTTCTACACGATCCAGATACGAAGGATAAACAAGAAATACAAGATACGATTGATATTCTAAAAGACGCTATAGCTAAGAACAAACCTCTAGAACAAGTTCCAGAGGATATGTGGCGCCTTATTGAGTTTTAAATTACCTGAGTAGCTATATAACATGTACAGCAACTCTTTTATATGGTTTATTTAATGGAGATATGAATGAAGTTAAAAGGACTTATACTTGTTGTGACCGCATTGGCTGCTAATATAGGAATAACAAATGCTGAGCAGGTATCTACTCCATCTGTAGGAACACCTTTGGGCACTAAGATTACTCAAGTTGATAGAACACAATCTCTAGAGGTTATGCCTTATATGGAAAGTAAAGTAATGGGTGAAACAGAATTATCGTATGCTGTTATGTCTCGTGCTAAAAAAACATTTGATGAACAAATGTTGGAACATCGTGATGCAGAATCACGTATGCATGCATATATTGAGGAACATAATAGCAAAATAAAAAGTGTGCCGCAACGAGACCTTATTAAAAATCCTTATACACGAGAGGAAATTGAAAAACAAATTGTGGATGCTATTAATTTTAGAGAAAGTATTAAGTATCCTATTAATGACAAAGAATATTACAATCATATAGATGTAGACAAAGTGAATGATTTGTCAGGTTTTCCAAAGAAAATACCATCATTTGCTAAGCAGGTTGATATTCATTTAAAACCACCTAAGGCAATTGAAGATGGTCGTTACATCCAAGTTTCTTTCACAGGCAAACCATCAGAACTAAAGCCTTATATTCAAGATGCAGAAAATCACGCTAAGGTTGTTATTACTAAGGGTGAGGCAGAACGTGTTTCTATCAAACCCTACGAAAATGTTAAGACGAATTATAGAAAATATCTGTCTACTATATTGCCAGAAGAATGGATTGAAGTAACGAATACATACAACAATATGTATCAATATAAAGTGGCGTTAAGCAATGAGAATATTAAGCAAAAAGTTGATCATGAACTCGCTAACCAAATGAACAATCAAATGTTTATGGGATTAGAGCAAGATACTAGTCAATTAAGTTCTGATAAAGTGTTATCCAATGATGAAAATAAGGCTTTACAGAAAAAATATTTAGGTTACTATTCCTATAAGGAAGTAAACCGACCATTTGAAGCGGGATATACATTTTACATCTTTAAATTTGATTATTTGTATAACTCATTTACTGTCGCAGGGATGGCCGTTAATCCAGAACAAACTAGAGTAATTTATTTCCTCCATACAGTACAATAAAAATAAAACAAAACTAAACTAAACTAAAGGCACATTGTTAAATGAATACTTTTCCTAATATAAGGAGAAATTCAATAACAATGTGCCTTTATGTTATAGGTTGTAGAGTTCTGGTTTTCGGTCCCTAAAGATATTAATTTTGTCGCGAATGTCTTCGACTACAGTGAGGTCGATGTCTATGGAAGCAATACCTTCGTTCGTATCCATTTCGAGTAGGTTGGTACCCCATGGATCATAGACGGCAGAGTGCCCTGTGCTTTGAACGCGGCCTACTGTGCCGCAGCCGTTTACGGCACAGACGAAAAGTTGGTTTTCGATAGCCCGCACTTCATTGAGTACTTGCCAATGACGTAGTCGCATTGTAGGCCATTGAGCAGGTACAAATAATAATTCTGTACCTGGCAATGCAGCCATTCTTACTAGTTCAGGGAAACGAATGTCGTAACAGATAACCGTGCTACAAGGAATCCCATCGAGTTCAAAATGGGTCGTATGAGTACCGCTAGCAAAGTATTTGTCTTCTTTAGCAGGGCTAAAGCCATGCATTTTGGAATATTCACCTACGAGGGTACCTTCACGGTTGTATGCATAAGATGTATTAAATACTAGATTATCTTTCGCCACAGCGACAGAGCCACCTACGATATTCACGTTGTGCTCTTTTGCAAAGGCGGTGAGCAATGATTTTGTTCTTTCTCCATTTCTGTCGGCAATCGTAATTAAATCATCTGATGGGTGAAAGCCTGTGTTCCAGGTTTCAGGTAATACGATAATATCTGGACTTTCAGATAGAGATTGAGTTAATAATTCTTGAACGCGATTGTAGTTATATTCTACGTCGTTTACGTGGACATCCATTTGTATGAGAGTAAGACGTTTTTTCATGGTAAATCCTCTGTGTATTTAAATAGTATAGTTTACGCTATATAGTATATAATTAAAATATTAAAGCATTATTGAGAGTATTACAATATGACAATGATAATAGTTTAAATACTATTCTTTTGTAGGAATGGATAGAATGGATTTAGATAGTACTAGATGTACAGGTAATCATTGGCATAGGTATTCTAGATGAGCCTATGTATCCTAGAGCTAGAAAATCGATTGATGAGGTACTAGTAAAGCGTTAGTTTTTTACTAATCTTCATAGAAATGTTATAATATTCTGTATATAATTGTGTTCTGATAGAGGAGGACCTATGAAACGGATTCCGTTAGTAACACTATTAGTTGTGGCCTTGGCAATGCTGGTGGCAGGTTGTGGATTGCTTTCACAAAAAACAGAGCCCACTAGTTCAGCGCCACCAGTAAAAGAAGTCAAAATGGTACATCCATCGGGCATTCCTGTTCTTATGTATCATAAAATTGGCGACGATAAAGATAATGATGCGGTTATTCGAGAGGATTTGTTCCGAGAGCAAATGAAATTCCTCAAAGATAATGGCTATAATCCACTAACGATGGATCAACTATATGACTATGTCGTAAATGGTGCAGCAGTGCCTGAAAAACCTGTTGTATTAACCTTCGATGATGGCTATGCAGATACGTATTCCATCGTATATCCAATCATGAAAGAGTATGGTTTTGCAGCTACTGTGTTTATCAATCCTGGCGATGTAGGCACTCGGTTAACTTGGGATCAAATTCGTGAAATGCATAAGAATGGTATCACCATTTCTAATCACGGGTTCCAACATATCGAAATGGGACAATTGTCTGAAGCTAAACAAATAGAAAATATTACAAAGGCTCAAGAAGCCCTCGCGAAAGAAGTAGGTATCAAGGATAATCCTTGGTTCTGCTATCCTTATGGAGATAAAAATGAATTCACCGATGCTGCCACTAAAAAAGCGGGCATTAAAATGAGTATGGCCATGAAATCTGGCTGGGCTCATACAGGTGATAATCCATATAACATTTTGCGTGTTTGGATTGGTAATGCTGTTGATATCAAACATTTTGAAGAACGCATTAGCACTGAACATTTCACTGATTTATAAGGAGAAATACATTGTTCAAGAAGAATTGGGTAAAGTTCATCATCATGGTGTTCTTATTTACCGTTGTGACCTCACCGTTCGTGGTGCTCTTTGGACCATTTAATAATGTAAAGCGCGCTGTTATTGGTGCCATATTGCAATCTCGCCATCCTCATTACATTACGTGGCTATTTAATGAAGAGGAATTGCAATCCATTTTAGGTACTGTTGGCGTGGTGAAAAGCCAAGATCTATTCAAGTTTAATGCCCGTGAAGACAAGTCTTTGAACCTTGAAAAAATTCAGTCTGCTCGTTATGTAGGCTATATTCTTGAAATTCCAGATCCTCGTCGTATCCAAGTAGGTACTGCGGCTAATATTCAAGAAAAGGGCGATACTACAAGTAATATTGCTAAAATGAATAATGCGGTAGCTGCTATTAACGGCGGTGGTTTCCATGATCCTAATGGTACTGGTACAGGTCGTTTGCCATATGGCTTTATCTTGCATGATGGAGAATATGTCATCGGTAAGGATGTAGGTCCTGATGAAGCAGTAGACTTCGTAGGTTTCTCTAAATCTGGTAACCTTATTGCTGGTAATTATGATAAAACTCAACTTGGTGATATGAAAGCCATGGAAGGTATTACCTTTGGTCCGCCTCTTATCGTAGATGGTAAGAAGATGATTACTGAAGGTGATGGCGGTTGGGGTGTTGGCCCACGTACTGCTATCGGTCAAAAGAAAGACGGTACAGTATTATTCCTCGTAATCGATGGTCGTCAACCAGGGTACTCTATTGGAGCTACCTTGCGTGATGTGCAAGATATTTTATATGAAAAAGGCTGTTATATTGCAGCGAATTTAGATGGTGGTTCTAGTTCTACCCTATACCTCAATGGTAAAGTAGTAAACAAACCAGCCGATTTGTTAGGGGAACGCATGATCCCAACGGCGTTTATCGTGAAATAGGAGGACACATGAAACCTTTTACGCGTGTACTGAGCGCCTTTGCGGTAGGTATTCTTCTGCAAGGTGGGGTGTACCTATACCTTGATCAATATATGTTTGCACCGACTACGGATTTTAATGTGGCTGGTGCTTCAAAGGATGATACTAAGAACTTTCCTGATGTAAAGGAAGGAACTAAATATGTATCTTATGACCGTCAGTTCATGGCGGTTGTTACTGAAAGCTCTTTAAAAATTTATAAGGCTAATGAAAGCAAGCCTACAACGATTGATTTGAAGGGCCGTTCTATTAGTTACTTCAGTTGGATGCCTGACCGTAACTATGCTATCATGGGTCTGTATGACTCTAGAGAGGTTGTTATGGCCCGTCTAAATGCGGACGATCCTGAACATGAAGTAGATACAAAACTTGAAGATTTGCCTCGTAACAGTAAAATCGTAGATGCTGCATATTCCGAAGCAACGAATGTTGTGTACATGAAGGTAAAGGTTCAAGAAAACGCATATCGCATTTATCGTACTGATGCTAACTATGATACGCGTCGCGTTTATATGCAAGCTACAGATATTGGTCATATCGGCGTATTCTATGATGAAGATAGATTCTTCTATGATAATGTCAAGACTGGGGATATCTTCATGTTTAATGGTATTGAAGGTGGTTGGCGTGTTATCAATCCACCAGGACGATTCCGCTTAATCGGTGTTGATATGGATAAAACTATCTATATTGCTCGTGTTGATGAGGATAACAATGCCTTAACTGTTTACACTGGTAAACTCGGTGTAGGCTTCAAACCAGTTTATAAATACAATCATCCAACAACATTCAATGAATTAACATTGTCTGATGTAAAAACTATCATTAAGGATGGTAGTGACGAAACTACGAAGGTAACAGAAGATGATACATCTTCTAAATCTTCTAGTGATAGCAAAAAGAAATCTTAAGAAAAAGCCTTTATAATGATTCATTATAAAGGCTTTATTCCTATACTAGTTTGTACTAAAAGGATATATATGAATATATTATTTGTACGACTCAGCTACATAGGCGACATACTACATGCTACACCTGCAGCACGCTGGATTAAAGAGCACTATCCAGAGGCAAAGCTCCATTGGATTGTAACACCTAGTATGGTAGAACTTTTACAGAACAATCCCTATGTAGATGAAATCATTCCATGGGAACGGGATGAATACGAAGCACATTCTAAAAAACTACATATTCCAACGATGTGGCGCATGTGGTGGGAGCTTAGAGATAAGTTGAAATCATATAAATTTGATGTGGCTGTCGATGTACAAGGGCGACTCATAACAGGGCTCGTTTTATTAGCATCAGGTGCACCTATTCGCCTTGGCCTTGGTGGTACAAAAGAATTAAACTGGCTGTTTACCAACTACAAAGCAAAGCCAAGTACGGATCATGTTATCAAGCGATATATAGAGGTAGCAGAATTACTGAATACTGCCGTTACAGAGCATAGTGACCTAAATGTATCCAGTGCTGTTTCTGAGGATAATGTAAAACCTTGTATAGCAAATGGGGTAACTGGTAAAAAGCTATACCACATGGACTTTTTTGTGCCACCTAATTTGCATATTTGGGCAGCAGAACAGTGGAAATCAATTAGTTATGACACATCTTTGAATCGTACCGAAGTAGAAAAGCCACTACGTGTAGGTCTTGTGCTAGGCACGTCCTGGGCGACGAAAGAGTGGCCTCAAGAGAAATGGTATTCTCTTATTAAATCCCTTCAGTATAGAGCTAATTTTGTTTGTCTAGGTGGTCCAAAGGAGGCTACTCAATACAAACCATTGATGGATTCCTTAACAGCTGGTGGCCTTGATAAAATTATGCTAAATATGCTGGGGAAAACCACACTTCAAGAGGTAGGGGCTTTAATTGAAAGTTGCGATGTAGTAGTGACTGCTGATACAGGATCATTACATATTGCATTGGCTTTAAATAAACCAGTAGTAGCATTATTTGGCCCTACGGATCCTAAACTGTGGGGTCCATTAACGGGAAACTTTAAGGTTCTTGTTAATGATGAGTTAGATTGCTTAGGTTGTCGTAAACGACGTTGTCCTAAGCCTGATCAATATTGTATGTCTGGTATTGACTCAGTACGCGTGAAAAAGGCGATTTTCGAATTGATAGGAGATAAACATGGCAAAGTTTAAAATTCAAAAAGGTTTATCCGATGCGGATATGATGAAAAACTTTAAAGATACTGAAAATTTTGAAGATACTATGCTAGATATGGAACGTTCTGCAAAGAAACCTGTAGTACATCAAAGTCCAAAACAAAAGGAAGATGCATTTTATCGTGAATTCCTTACAGATAAGGTAGAAACATTAATTGGTAAAATGTTGCTCGACATTAAGATGGAATACTTTAAAGAAGGGGAAGGGGACTTCTCTATCCAAGTAAAACGAGATGGTAAAAATATTGTTCTTGAAACAGCACCTAAAAAGGTAAAACCTGAAAAATAACATGATAAAGAGCATTTAGTAAAAGAATCTACCTATAAAAGGTAGGTTCTTTTGTATATTTATAAAATGTAGAAGTAAGGGGGTTATTATCAATAAAATTGATAAGGTTATAAGTGTACCGATGATTGTCGAATTACTAGATTTATAAATACCGATATACTATGAAAGCTGATAAATAATAACTAAAAATTATTACGAAATAAATTTTTGTTTCTCATTAAAAAGAGCAATTAATAAGAAGAAGATTTGATTAAAAATACACGTTAAACTCTAGCTTTTTAGCACTTTATTGTGAGTTCCATCACGAAAAAATCATAAAAGAATACATGAAATCATGAGTAAATTGCATAATGTGGTTGTTGACAAAGAATTCTATAAGTAGTCTAATATAAGTATGTCTTAACGATTTGTAGAGTATTTGCCTGTGTGAGCAAGTTCTACAAAAATCGTAAAAAAATAGGTATGAGATAGTTGTGTGGTGGATGTATAAAATTACATACACAAAACTATTTCGATTTGGAGGATTAACATGGCTAAAAAATTAAGAATCTGCGAAACCGTTCTTCGTGACGGTCATCAATCTATTTTGGCAACACGCATGCGTTATGAACAAATGGAACCAGTGCTTGGCCTTTTAGATGAAATTGGTTATGAAGCTCTTGAATGTTGGGGCGGCGCTACTTATGATAGCTGTCTTCGTTTCTTGAATGAAGATCCATGGGAACGCCTTCGCAAATTAAAAGCTAATGTAAAAAATACACCACTACAAATGTTACTTCGTGGCCAAAACTTGTTGGGCTACAAACATTACTCTGATGATGTAGTGGAAGCATTCTGTAAAGCTGCTGTAAAAAATGGTATTGACCGTATCCGTATTTTCGACGCATTGAACGACCCTCGTAACATGGAAGCTGCTATTAAATATTCCAAAAAAGCAGGCGCACACGTTCAATCCGCAATGGTATACACTATTTCTCCAGTTCATACAACTGAAAGCTTCTTGAAAGTAGCTGAAACATTGGTAGAAATGGGTACTGATTCCCTTTGTATCAAAGATATGTCCGGTTTGTTAGGACCTGCTGATGCATATGATTTGGTTTCCACATTCAAAAAACGTTTTGGTGAATTGCCAATCGACTTGCACAGCCATTTCACTTGCGGTCTTGCAAGCACTACATACTGGGAAGCTGCTAAAGCTGGCGTAGATATCATCGATACTGCTATCTCTCCATTCGCTCATGCAACTAGCCAACCAGCTACTGAAACTATGATCGAAATGTTCAAAGGTACTGAATGGGATCTTGGTCTTGACCTTGATAAATACATTCCATTAGTTGACCACTTCCGTAAAGTAAAACAACAAATCGCTGAAGAATTCAACTTGAAACCAGCTAGCGATGTAATCCCAGCTGTTCGTCGTTACCAAATTCCTGGCGGTATGTTGTCCAATACTCAAAACCAATTGAACGAAATGGGTATGGGCGATCGCTTCTTTGACGTTATGGATGAAATGCCACGCGTTCGTGAAGATTTGGGTTACCCTCCATTGGTAACTCCAACATCCCAAATCGTTGGTACAATGGCTATGATGAACGTTATGATGGGCGACCGTTACAAAATGGTTCCTAACGAAGTTAAAGACCTTGTACGCGGTAAATATGGTGCGTTGCCTGGTAAAATTTCTGACGAAATTCGTCACACTATCATTGGTGATGAAGAACCTATCACTTGCCGTCCAGCAGATCTTATCGAACCTGAATTGGATGGTTACCGTCAAGATTTAGCTTCCAAAGGCTACAATGGTATCACTGACGAAGACGTATTGACTTACGCTATGTTCCCAGAAGTTGCTATTAACTTCTTCGATGCAAATCGTCGTTAATCCAAATATTAAAAGAGGATTCCTATGGAATCCTCTTTTTTGTGTTAATAGTAATCATTTAATAGTCATCATAAGATTAGCGTAAGTAAATGATAGAAAGAAATTTATTTTTTCAGATATGACATTTTTATATTTAGAGATTTTATAAAAAATATAGAGATTACTGTCCGGAGAGATATAAATACTTGTATTTTATGTCCAAAAAAATACTTGTAATGTATTTGTGTAATCCACACGGATGCGTGTAAAATGCATTGAATGTTGGAGGATATTAGGTAAAATAAGGCTTTCCGTGGTTGTATACCAACTATTAATTATAAACTAATAATGAATAATAAATGAAAGCTACATTATTTTTTTGATTAATATACTTGCTTTAAGTATTAAAAATAGCGTAAACTATAAGAAGTATCTAATATTTATGATATTGAGGTAACCCTGTGAATTTACAAATACGGATTTGGATATCCAATGTTGTGCTCTTTGTAGTGCCTATTTTGATAGCAATTATCTTATTTTTGCTATACTTTACAGGTCTGCGCATATTGGCTAATGCCGGTTACTATTTGCGTATTGAGCAGGAACAACAGTTTAAAAGTGTCAGTCGAATCACTGAAACAATTACCTTTTATGGTTTAGAAAACAACTTAATAGATAGCTTAGTAAAACCTAGCTATAGCCTACTTGATCCGAAGGAAGTATATGTAGAGGTACTAGATCAAGGTAATATGGTGTACAGCTATGGTAATCCTCAAATCTATACTGCTTCTGCTATTGTTGGTCTTATTGATGTAAACCCTGAATTACAAGGTATTGTATATCAGTCCAATAATACGTTCGTATATGAAATGCGGAAATACGATGGGCGACATGCTTATGTATATCATATTGCTATAAAGCGCGCTACTCATGGTAGTGATAGCTTAATGGAAACAGTTTCCTTCTATATTATTGTAGTGGCTATATTACTCTTTATTGTTACATTCTTTGCTATTAACCGATTTGTTACACGCTTTATCATGATTCATGTTAAGAATATGACAAAGTCCTTAGAAATGGCCAATCGCCAGATTGAAATGGAACAGGAGCAACAAAAAGAGTTACTAGCAGGGATATCCCATGATATTCGAACGCCGTTAACAGCTATTAAAGCGTATGCAGAAGGTGTTCGCGATGGTATAGCACCAACAGAAGAACAACAAAAACGCTACATGGGAATTATTTTAAAACGAGCTAATGATTTAGATTCGATGTTAGAGGAGTTATTCCTCATTACAACTTTGAATTATAAAAAAGAGTCGCGTCCATCTGAACGAATTGAACTCGGTCAATATGTACGTGATTTTGTAGAAGATCATTTGGCTCCTTATCAAACAAGAGGTCTAGAAATTAAATTCCGTATAGCAGCGGAAAATGCTTTCATTAATGCAAACCCACAATTGTTACAGCGGGTTTTACAAAATGTGTTGAACAATAGTGCTAAGTATAAAATAGCCGATGTTGGTCATTGTGTTATTGATGTAACTAGTGATGATGATTTTGTATACTGTGTTATCAGTGATGATGGTCCAGGGGTACCACCAGAATCTCTAGAACGTCTAATGCGTCCATTCTACCGTGTAGATTCATCTCGTACGAACCCACAAGAAGGTAGTGGTCTGGGATTATCGATTATTCGTCGAATTATGGAAATCTTTGAAGGCCGAGTTGTGATTGAAAATGTAAGACCACATGGTCTACGTATTATATTAGAATTTCCTAAACAAGGAGAAGAATCATGAGTGAACATATCTTAATTATTGAAGACGATTTGGATATCGCCAATATTGAGCGTGATTATTTGATGGTGGCAGGTTATGATGTAACTATTATGACTAATGGTACTGAAGGTATTGAGGCTGCCTTAAATACTCCTGTAGACCTTATCATCCTTGATGTTATGTTGCCAGAAATGGATGGTTTTGAAGTTTGCCGCCAAATTCGAGACAAGGTTCGTGTACCAATTGTTATGGTAACAGCTCGTCTCGATGATATCGATAAAATCCGTGGTCTCGGCGTGGGTGCTGATGACTACATTGAAAAACCATTCTCTCCATCTGTATTGATTGCAAAAATCAAAGCTATGTTAGCACAATATAAGCGCTTAACAGAGCGTGATGCTATGGAAACCAATGCGATTCAATCTGGAGAAATCCGTCTTGATCCTAAGATGATGAAGGTTTGGGTAAACGAAAAAGAAGTTCACCTTAAAAAGAAAGAATTCCAGTTATTAGAATTCTTGATGCGTAATCGTGATATCGTATTTAGTAAAGAAGAATTATATTCTCGCGTTTGGGGATTAGATTCCTATGGTGATTATGCAACAGTAGCTGTACATATCAACCGTTTACGTGAAGAAATTGAAGATAATCCATCTGATAGTAAACATATTATTACTGTATGGGGTGTGGGTTATAAATTTGTTTGATAACTGAAAATAATATTCATATTATATTCACGTTATTCGTGGCTGTTGATTAAATATGAATTTATAGAGGGTTATTATATAGATATAATCAAAGTTTTAATAATATTTTATAATGTTACTTTGATAATTTAGATATACAATGTATACTAATTCTAGTAAGGCTGAAGTTTGATTCCGGAAAAGTACAAACTAAACTTCTCTCTCTTAATAAGTTCTCTCTCAAACTTTTCTGGGTCATATATACTCTCTCTCTCAACAGTCCTTACACTCTCAAACTATATGCATAAAGGGCATTCCTAGCGACGGCTAGTGAATGCCCTTTATGTTTTTTATGGTACATTTTTATATACATATATTTTTATGTAATTTCTCTACAGTTGAATCGTCTTGAAATTAGAATTGCTCTTAACATATTACGAGATACATATTATTTATAGAAATTATATTTTTATAATAGATATAATAAATTGTTATCTTGCAATGTAATGTCTTGCGTACTATAATAGGTTCATCAAAAATTGATTTTATAAAATTGATTTTGGTGAAAGTAGATATATACTGCTACATGCTGCTATATTACATTGTTGTTACAGTGTGTATTCGATTGCGATTGGCAGTTTATATGATAAGGAATATAACACAAAGAAATCATTAAGAGATAATATAAGGAGATACGCATGAATTTTTCAAAATATAAGAAATCAATTATTGCTTGTGTGCTAGCCCTCGGTATTGGTGTAGGTGGAGGATACTATTTCTTTGGTAATCCCATTACACATCAAACGACTGTACGAGAACAAACAAAGCAAACAAAACCTATTACGGATACGCGTAATACATACGTGGTACAAGCGGCTAAAGAATCTGGTCCGGCTGTAGTGGGGATTACTACACAAGTTTTTCAAAAGGATATCTTTAACCGTACCATCTATGCTGGGGAAGGTGTAGGCTCTGGTGTATTGATTGATAATGATGGACATATTGTAACAAATAATCACGTTGTAGCTGGTGCTAAAAATGGAGAGGTTACAGTTTCCTTGTCCAATGGATCTACCGTCACAGGTACAGTTATCGGTACAGATGCCCAAACAGACTTAGCTGTTGTTAAAATCGATCCACCAAAGGATATTCAACCTATAAAAATTGGTGACTCTGATTCTTTACAAGTAGGAGAACCTGCAATAGCTATTGGTAATCCATTAGGTCTAGAGTTTAAAGGCTCTGTTACGTCTGGTGTAATTAGTGCGTTAGCTCGTACTATTGATGATCAAGGCCAACGCTTCCCCTTGATCCAAACCGATGCAGCTATCAATCCAGGTAACTCCGGTGGTGCGCTTATCAATGCGGACGGAGAGTTAATTGGCATTAATAGTTCTAAGATTTCTAAAGAAGGTGTGGAAGGTATGGGATTTGCCATTCCTATTAATTCCGCTATGACCGTTGTAGATTCTATTATTAAAAATGGTAAGGTTGTACGCCCTTATATTGGTGTATGGGCTGTGGATCGTCAAACCGCAGCGCGTAACAATGTAAGTTATGAAGGGGAAGGTCTTCTTATTGTTCAACTTGATGCGAATGGTCCTGCTGCACAGGCTGGCTTAGTGGAAGGCGATACAATTGCTCAAGTTGCTGGTAAGGATATTAGTACATTGTTAGAATTAAAAGAGCAAATTGACGCTAAGAGACCTGGTGATACAGTTTTGGTATCTTATACTCATAATGGTAAAATGAAGAGCACACAGCTTAAATTAGGCCAAGCATCCTCAAATTAATTAATAGCTATAAGTAAAGTTTAGTTAGAAGAACGAGTATCTATTTAAAGAAATCCTCATCCATTGGATGAGGATTTTTTGATATACGATGATAATTGAGATATATTTCAATATAAATAACTTGAAATTAGCATAAATTTTGGAAATATTTTTATCTATATAAACCTAGTCTTTATCTATGTTTATTAGCGATAGAATTTAAAATTTTGGCTTTGTAAAATATATTTTTAACAAGGTACCTTGCATTACGAGGTACCTTGTGTTATTATGTATTTGTCAGTACATGATAGTGACCGTAAGAGAGCTTTCACATTGGCAGGCAAGCACAGCCTAAAAGGGAGGAACTATGCAAGTTCAATTAAAAAAAGGTGTTATGGATATGCTTGTGCTAGCATTATTAACACAAAGTGATCGCTATGGATATGAAATCGTAAGCACCATTTCGGAGTATATTGAAATTTCGGAAGGAACTATATATCCATTATTTAATAGATTGAAAAAAGAAAAGTATGTTGAGACCTATTTGAAGGAATCCTCTACAGGACCTTCTCGAAAATACTATCACATCACGGCAGATGGTCGTACAGCATACAATCAGATGCGCCAAGAATGGGATGAATTTTCTGGTGTCATCAACATCCTGTTGAAAGGAGTCGACTATAATGAACAAAAATAGCTTTTTAGAAGCACTGCGCAATATATTCAAAAAGGCCCATGTTGCTGATGTAGAAAGTATTATCGAGGTTTATGAAGAGCATTTTGCAGTAGGTTATGAAAGAGGACTTACGGATAGCGAAATCATTAAATCTTTGGGCACTCCAGAGGAAATCTATGCATCTTATGTAGATGCAGGCATTATTACAGATACATTAGGCCAAGATGGTGGTGAAAGTAAATCTGTAAATATGCAAGAAATCTATGCTAGATTTGATGATTACAAAGAACGTTTATTGCCACAATTACCAGGAATGGCTAAAAAAGCATCTAAAACATTGTTATCTATTGGAAGTGCTTTGTCATATATCGTAGGAGTTTTACTATTTATCATTACACCAGCTATCCTATATTTACTTGGAAGCTCATGGCAACCGTTTGAGAATGTAACGGCATTTCCTGCATTATCATTAGTAACTTTAGTTGCACTTGGTGGTGTAGGTCTCTTTGGGGGCCTTACATGTATCTTTGTTGGTGTTGAACTTCGTGGGGTACGCGAACGTTATTTCAGCAATGTGGATTAAGGAGGACCTATGAGACGAATTATAATTGCTGCCATTCTAACTGTAATCAGTGCTGTAGGGGCAGGTACATCATTTGCTGTAAATGATCTACCAAATTTTGGCGAATGGATGAAAACAAATGAACAACAGTTCAGAAAACCACATAGACATGATGGTCCTAATATGCATATGGATCAACATATGATGGATGGACATAATCAAATGATGCCTCAAGATGGTATGGGGCCTAATAATGGTCAACATATGTACCAAAATGGTCAAAACCAAATGATGCCTCAAGATGGTATGGGACCAAATAATGGCCAACATATGCAATCAAATGGTCAAATGTCTCCACAAGGTCCAGGACCGCAACAACCTAATGGTAATGCTTCAGAACAAGCACCTAATGGTGAGACACAAGCTCAATAAAATATATAAAACTATTAATATAGATTGAGCCGTATATTTTAAGATATTAATAGATATAGAGTTAGATCTATCTGAGGATATCGTTGTTTTAATCGTATTTGAATATTAGGTAAAGGTGAAAATATGAAAAAACTTTTAATTGCTACAGTATTAACCGCAGCATTTGGGATTGGCGGTGTAACATTTGCTTCTACTAATGACGTACAAAATAATAATGAGCCAATCAAGATGAACTTGTTAGTAGAACGAAATCATGATGATGCAAACAATTTCCAAGATAAAAAATGTGATATGCTACTAGAAAATCAAAATAACCAAATGCATAGACAAGATCGAATGGAGCATATGCCAATGAATCATCAAGTTGATAATATGCATCGAAAAGATAACGATCAATCTATGAGACCAGAAGGTCAAAACCATCATATGAGACAACAATGTAATAATCATCAAGTGCCACCACAAGGTCAGCCTCCTCATGGTGATGGACATAATGATAATGCACCACAACAACAAAGTGATCAAGGTGCACCGCAAACTACACAAAACTAACCATATTTTATGAGTCCCTTTCTCTCATAAATGATAGAGAACGTGGTCATGAAAGTGCATTCATGGCCACCATAGAGCCACACACTCTATGTGATACATTCGTATCAGAATCTCTCTCTTACACACAATAACTACACACAAACAAAAAGAGCTCCTCAGTGAAGGAGCTCTTTTTGTATCTATTTATAAAGATAGATTGTACTTGATGGGGTGGGAATATTTTATTAACTTCTTAATGAAAAACGACCTATGCATGCACATAGGTCGTTAAAAAATTATTTGATGTGTTTAGAACCACGTTCTGTCATAGCTACGCCATCTTTACAAAGAGGGCATTCTTCCTGTTTATATGTAGGAACTTCGAGGTTAAGCAATGCTTGTACTTTTTCGTGAGGTACGCCGAATTCTGCTTTACCACCAGAGCGGTTAACAAGAAGGCCTACACCTACGATTTCACCACCGGATTGGTTTACAACATTTACTACTTCTTGTACAGAACCACCAGTTGTTACGATGTCTTCAACGATAAGCACGCGTGTGCCTGGTTCAATTTTGAAGCCACGGCGCAATGTCATAACACCTTTTTCACGTTCTGTGAAGATAGCGCGTGTGCCAAGAGCTTTACCTACTTCATGAGCTAGCAAGATTCCACCAGTCATAGGTCCAATAACGAGTTCTACATTTTGGTCGCGGAAGCGTTCAGCTAATTCTTTACAAAGTGTTTCAGTGTATTTAGGATGTTGCAATACATTGAATTTTTCAACGTACATTGGGCTGTGGAGTCCAGATGTCAAAAGGAAGTGACCTTCTAAAATAGCTTGAGTGTCGATAAGTAATTGTTTTACTTCTTGTTCTGTCATCATTTGGATACATTCTCCATTTCTTCAATAATTAAACGAACTGCTTCACGAGGATTTTCAGCCTGTGTAATAGGGCGGCCAATAACGAGGCGAGATGCGCCATCTTGTAATGCACTAGCAGGTGTAGCAATACGTTTTTGGTCGTCGGTTGCTGCAAAGGAAGGGCGAATACCAGGTGTTACGATGAGGAAATCATCACCACATGCTTCGCGGATCATCTTAGCTTCTAAGGCGGAACATACAACGCCATCCATGCCACATTCTTTAGCCAGCTTTGCTAAACGAATAACTTGGTCAGAAATAGGTAGTTGCCCACCAGTAGATGTCCAAGCTTCATCATCAAAGCTAGTTAACACAGTAATTGCCAACAATTTAGTTCTTTCAATACCTAATTGTTCAGCTGTTTCGCGAGCTGCTTTTACAGCGGCTTTCATCATAACAGGACCACCTTGACCATGCATGGTGATCAAGTTAGCACCTAAACGTGTTAGGGAAGATACGCCATGTGCCACTGTATTAGGAATATCATGCAATTTCAAATCAAGAAATACTTGTTTGTTTTGCTCTTGTAAATAGCGAACTGTTTGCTCTCCTTCGGCGTAGAATAGCTCCATGCCGACCTTGTAAAAGCTAACCGCATCACCAAGGGATGTTACGATTTCTTTCATCGCATCCATAGTGGATACATCAAGGGCAACGATTAATCTGTCATCTGCCATCTTGCAACCTCCATACTACATATATATCTAAATAATTTTCACATACAGAAGGCCCATCTGTCAATTAAATTTGATGTGAAAGAGGTGACTATTAGTCACCCTTGAATAGTAGATTATAGACTGTTTCATGCTATAATAAATGGAGAAAATGAATATAATTCTTATATATAAATTTTGAAACATATAGATTTGAAAGGAGTCCTATGTTATATTTTGTTGCATTAGACTTTGAAACAGCTAATAAATTTAAAAATAGTGCGTGCTCCTTGGCGGTTATTACCGTAAAGGACGGACAGATTACCAAAAAGGCATACAGCCTTATTAAACCACCATTTATGAGCTTCGATGATGAATGTATTGAAATTCATGGCATTCAACCAAAGGATGTTATCCACGAGAAAACATTTGATCAATTGTGGAATGCTATCTACGAAAATCACTTAAAAGGGAATATCATGGTAGCTCATAACGCAAAATTCGATATGAATGTATTGCGTGCTACACTGGATTACTATAAAATCCCTTGGCCAGATCTTGATTATGCATGTACGGTGAAACTTTCACGTGCAGTATGGCCAGATTTAGTAAACCATAAGTTAAACACGATGGCCGCATATATCGGAGTTGAGTTTAAACATCATTACGCATTAGATGATGCGGAAACATGTGCTAAGGTTGTATTAGAGGCGGCTAAGGCTAAGGGCGTTAATAGCTTGCCAGATTTATTGAAGGCTACAGGTGTACCACTAGAACCATTTATTGATGACAAAAATCGCGCTGCTCAAGAGGCTTTACATAAAGAACCTGAGCCAGAGCAAATGTCATTTTTTTAGTAAGGAGAGACACTATGTTAGGTAAAGAATTATTATCCTATGTGGACCACACACTATTGCGTCCCACAGCTACATGGGATGATATTAAAGAAATTTGTGACGCTGGCGTAGCCTATAAAACAGCATCTGTATGTATTCCTCCGGATTTTGTGGCTTCTGCCCATGAAGCATATCCAGGTCTCAATGTATGTACTGTTATTGGTTTCCCTTTAGGCTATGAAACGACAGAGGTGAAGGTGGCTGAAACAAAGCAAGCCATTGCAGAAGGGGCCTCTGAAATTGATATGGTCATAAACCTCGGCAATGTAAAACAAGGTAATTTTAATGCCGTTACTGATGAAATTAAAGCCCTTAAAGCAGCCTGCGGAGATAAAATCTTAAAGGTTATCATCGAAACCTGTTATCTAACTAACACTGAAAAGATAGCTCTATGTAAATGTGTTACGGATGGTGGTGCTGACTATATCAAGACATCTACAGGTTTTGGTAGCAGTGGAGCTAGTATTGAAGATATTCAACTCTTTAAGAAACACATCGGTCCTAATGTAAAAATTAAGGCTGCCGGTGGTATTCGTTCTATCTCTGACATGAAAGCCTATATTGCAGAAGGTTGCAGTCGTATCGGGGCCAGTGCAGCAGTAGAACTACTTAAAGATCATTTAGACGAAGAAGTATAATAGAAAACCACCTAGGCCGTGCTTAGGTGGTTTCTTAGAATGGCGGTATAACCATGCGCATGTATGATATTATTCTAAAAAAGCGATCTAATTTACCCTTAACAGATGAGGAAATTCGTTTTGTCATCTCAGGCTATGTAAATGGGGACATCCCTGACTATCAAGTGAGTGCCTTATTGATGACCATTGTATTTAATGGGATGAATGCACGTGAACTCGGCACATTGACCATGGCGATGGCGCAATCGGGGCACATGGTAGATTTGTCCAATATCGATGGTATAACAGTAGATAAGCATAGTACCGGTGGTGTAGGGGACAAGACAACTCTTATCATAGGACCCTTGGTAGCTGCTTGTGGTGGGAAGGTGGCAAAAATGTCTGGCCGTGGTTTAGGGCATACGGGCGGCACTATCGATAAGATGGAATCCATACCAAATCTAAAGGTGTCATTGGACCAAGAGACATTTATTAATCAAGTCAATACCATAGGTCTTGCCGTCATCGGACAATCTGAAGGGCTGGCACCTGCAGACAAGAAGCTATATGCTTTGCGTGATGTAACAGGCACCGTCGATAGTATCCCTCTAATTGCATCCTCTGTAATGAGTAAAAAATTAGCCTCTGGGGCACAAGCCATTTTGCTGGATGTAAAGGTTGGTAGTGGCGCCTTTATGAAAACCTTAGATGATGCTCGTGCATTGGCTAAAGCAATGGTAGATATTGGAACGGAAAATGGCCGCTCTGTTAAGGCTGTTTTAACCGATATGGATAGACCACTGGGTCATGCCATTGGTAATGCTTTGGAAATTCGTGAGGTTATTGACACCTTGAAAGGTCATGGCCCAGAGGATTTAACTCATGAATGTCTTATCATGGCAGCCCATATGCTTGTGTTGAGCCAAATTTGTGATTATGAAACGGCTCTCAGTCGCGTACAAGAGGCCCTTAATTCGGGAGCAGCTCTTGAACGATTGCGTATGATGATCGATGCTCAAGGTGGAGATAGCCGTGTTCTTGATGATGAAAGTTTACTAGCCATCGGGAAATTCACTTATGATGTTATGGCGCCTCAAGATGGTTATATTACACACATGAATACAGAACAATGTGGTATTGCATCTGTTATGCTCGGGGCTGGTCGCACCGTTAAGGATGGTCCTATTGATTATAGTGCAGGCATAGTAATGCACAAGAAAACAGGTGATGTTGTTAGGGCTGGTGAAAGCATAGCTACCTTATATGCTTCTCATGAAAGTTTGCTCGTAAATGCGGCTAAAACATATTTAGAGGCAATTACTTTTGGTAAAACAGCACCAGTGGTGGTAGATACGATTCTTGATATGGTGGAATAAGGAGATCCATATGACGGAACAAGAAATTAATAATCTTATTGACCATGCTATAGTAGCGCGTGAGAAAACCTATAGCCCGTATTCTCATTTTGGAGTGGGTGCAGCCCTTCTGTGTGAGGATGGGGCAATCTATGAAGGTTGCAATATAGAAAATGCATCTTATGGTTTAACTAACTGTGCAGAACGAACTGCTATATTTAAAGCCGTATCAGAAGGTCGTACAAATTTTAAGGCCCTCGCCGTAGTTGCTGATACGGAAGGGCCTTGTGCACCTTGTGGTGCCTGTCGTCAAGTGATTTCTGAATTTGACATACCACAGATTATCTTGGCTAATCTAAAAGGAAATTATAAAGTTATTAGTCTTGATGAGTTATTACCATTTAGATTTGGTGCGGACAGCTTATAGTAAAAAAGAGGCTCTCTGTCAAATGTTGGGGTATTCACCCTACGAGTCTTCTTTGGCACCAATC
>OASQ01000209.1_pt1 | contig 31200 bp, 42 predicted proteins | sample 1475771 | NCBI WGS metagenome assembly OASQ01 (sample SAMEA2579910, study PRJEB22360) | human gut metagenome | reverse complement strand
CGAAGTTCACCGCATCCAGAAAACGGGCGTAAACCTTACGCCGGACCACCGTTCCGCCGACCAGACTCTGCAGATCTTCCGCCATCCCGGTGACCATACCGTACAGGTTAGAAACCGTCAGCGTGGGGCGCGTACTGGTGCCTTTGCCATTCAGTTCAAAACCGCTCCCCTGAATGGGATACGGCTGATACTGTCGCCCCTGCCAGGTGACCGGCTCACCTTTTTCGTTCTGCTCATTACAGAAAAAATAACGTTCTCCACCGACCTCTGTCAGGTCGATTTCCCAGAGCACCACGCTGGCCGACTGCTCCGCACGGGTGCATTCATTCAGTGTTTCCTGCCGGATATCCTGCATCAGTTCACCACCTGTTCAAACTCTGCGCTGAACTCAACACGCAGCATACTGACCCGCGACGACCATTTTGCGCAGGTCACCTTTATCTGCCGCCACTCATAAGGCGGCGTCCACAGAAAGGATTTCCAGCCCCCGTGCTCTTCCAGAAACGACTCCAGTACCGTGGCCTCCCAACGGGGGACAGAAAGCGTCACGCTGTACGTTTTCAGGTTGGCATTCAGCCCGGCAGGCGCTCGCTGAGAATAGCCATCACCAAAGCGCACCTTTCTTACAGAAGGGACCGAAGCCACATCCATACCGGGTTTCACTTTCCAGCGGAAGGTCTTCATCGTCCACCTCCGGAGAACAGGCCACCATCACGCATCTGTGTCTGAATTTCATCACGGGCACCCTTGCGGGCCATGTCATACACCGCCTTCAGAGCAGCCGGACCTATCTGCCCGTTCGTGCCGTCGTTGTTAATCACCACATGGTTATTCTGCTCAAACGTCCCGGACGCCTGCGACCGGCTGTCTGCCATGCTGCCCGGTGTACCGACATAACCGCCGGTGGCATAGCCGCGCATCAGCCGGTAAAGATTCCCCACGCCAATCCGGCTGGTTGCCTCCTTCGTAAAGACAAACTCACCACGGTGAACAATCCCCGCTGGCTCATATTTGCCGCCGGTTCCCGTAAATCCTCCGGTTGCAAAATGGAATTTCGCCGCAGCGGCCTGAATGGCTGTACCGCCTGACGCGGATGCGCCGCCACCAACAGCCCCGCCAATGGCGCTGCCGATACTCCCGACAATCCCCACCATTGCCTGCTTAAGCAGAATTTCTGTCATCATGGACAGCACGGAACGGGTGAAGCTGCGCCAGTTCTGCTCACTGCCGGTCAGCATCGCCGCCATATTCTGTGCAATACCATCAAAGGTCTGCGTGGCTGCACTTTTTACCTGCGACATACTGTCCGTGGCGCTCTCTTCCCACTCACTCCAGCCGGACTTCAGGCCTGCCATCCAGTTCCCGCGAAGCTGGTCTTCAGCCGCCCAGGTCTTTTTCTGCTCTGACATGACGTTATTCAGCGCCAGCGGATTATCGCCATACTGTTCCTTCAGGCGCTGTTCCGTGGCTTCCCGTTCTGCCTGCCGGTCAGTCAGCCCCCGGCTTTTCGCATCAATGGCGGCCCGTTTTGCCCGTTGCTGCTGTGCGAATTTATCCGCCTGCTGCGCCAGCGCGTTCAGGCGCTCCTGATACGTAACCTTGTCGCCAAGTGCAGCCAGCTGGCGTTTGTACTCCAGCGTCTCATCTTTATGCGCCAGCAGGGATTTCTCCTGTGCAGACAGCTGGCGACGTTGCGCCGCCTCCTCCAGTACCGCGAACTGACTCTCCGCCTTCCACAAATCCCGGCGCTGCTGGCTGATTTTCTCATTTGCTCCGGCATGCTTCTCCAGCGTCCGGAGTTCTGCCTGAAGCGTCAGCAGGGCAGCATGAGCACTGTCTTCCTGACGATCGCCCGCAGACACCTTCACGCCGGACTGTTTCGGCTTTTTCAGCGTCGCTTCATAATCCTTTTTCGCCGCCGCCATCAGCGTGTTGTAATCCGCCTGCAGGATTTTCCCGTCTTTCAGTGCCTTGTTCAGTTCTTCCTGACGGGCGGTATATTTCTCCAGCGGCGTCTGCAGCCGTTCGTAAGCCTTCTGCGCCTCTTCGGTATATTTCAGCCGTGACGCTTCGGTATCGCTCTGCTGCTGCGCATTTTTGTCCTGTTGAGTCTGCTGCTCAGCCTTCTTTCGGGCGGCTTCAAGCGCAAGACGGGCCTTTTCACGATCATCCCAGTAACGCGCCCGCGCTTCATCGTTAACAAAATAATCATCCTTGCGCAGATTCCAGATGTCGTCTGCTTTCTTAAACGCAGCCTCTGCCTTAATCAGCATCTCCTGCGCGGTATCAGGACGACCAATATCCAGCACCGCATCCCACATGGATTTGAAGGCCCGCGCTGTCCTGTCTGCCCAGGTCTCCAGCGTGCCCATGTTCTCTTTCAGGCGGCGGGTCTGGTCATCAAACCCTTTCGTTGCGGCCTCGTTCGCCGCCTGCAATGCCCCGGCTTCATCGCCGGAACGCTGCAACTGAGCAACATACGCAATCTGCTCCGCCGTCACGTTATGGAACTGGCGTGCCATCGCTGTCAGCCCTGACGTCGGGTCTGTGGTCAGCTTCCCGAAGGCTTCAGCGACCTTGTCCACCTCCACGCCGGATGCAGAGGAGAAACGCGCCACACTCTGGCTGATGGATGCAATCTGAGCCTCACCGCTTACTCCCGCCTTAACCAGTGCGCTGAGTGACTCGCTGGTCTGGTTAAACGTCAGCCCTGCCGCCTGCCCGGCTCTGGACAGGACCAGCATGCGATCTGCCGTCAGACCCGACTGATTGCCGGAAAGGACCAGCGTTTTGTTGAAATCGGACAGGGTTGAGTTGCCCTGATACCAGGCATACGCCAGCGCACCGGTCGCCACCGCCAGCGAGGTGGCCCCGACCATCGGCAGGGTGATCGCACCGGCAAGCCCCCTGAACATGGGGATCATCCCGCCGAAGGAGTCCTTAACCTGACCCCCCTGTTGCAGCAGGATCAGCCACGGACTTTGCCCGCCTGCAAGCTGCGTGGCCACGTCGGTGAACTGTGCAGGCAGCATACGCATGGCGGCTTTATACTGCCCGACGGAAATCCCCGCTTTCTGTGCAGCCAGCGCCTGTCGGCTCAGCGACTGTTCAACGACTGCCGCTGTTTTTTTCGCATCACTTTCCGTACCGGAAAAATGACGCCTGACTCTGGCCATCTGCTCGTCAAATCTGGCCGCATCCAGACTCAAATCAACGACCAGATCGCCTACCGGTTCAGCCATACCGGACTCCTCCTGCGATCCCTTCTGATACTGTCATCAGCATTACGTCATCCTCCGTCATGTCCGCCACATCCGGGGAAGCGGGGATAACTTCATTCCCGTCCGGGCCAAAGCGGACACCTCCGGCAAGCCCTGCCGCTTTCTGCATCAGCACATCATCTTCAGGCTCTTCGTCAGCCTCGCGCCGGTTCAGCAGACTGAAATCCAGCGGATGCATATCCGGATCGCTGAAAAACAGGCTGAGCACGGTGTACGTCAGCCCGGAAAAGTGCATATCCAGCAGAACATCATGAAAATAATGGGTACTGTAAAAGCGGTGCCAGTCGGCATACTCCGTGGATGACATCCCGGCAAGCATGGCACGCCAGTCGGGTCGCCCCATCTCACGCGCCAGTTTCAGGGCAAAACTCAGCTCACCGTCGAACACTTTCCCGCAGAAACAGGCTCTGCGGGCCCGGCGTCCTCTGTCTGTTCAGGGGCATTATTCACCACAAACTCATACATACCAGACAGCCGGTACACCACGTTTTCAGCATGAGAAATTGCCTCCGTGGGCCAGGTGGTAAGCACTTCCTGCTCAATCTGTTTAACGGCTTCATTCATGGACGGCATCTGCGTCTTCTGCGGATGGTTATGCCACAGGGACATCGCCACCAGAAACGCGCCGGTTCTGATGGCGTCTTCCACAGTAAACTTCCGGTTGCTGTCTGACTCCGCCTGTTCTGCCTGCCGTTTCATCAGGGCGAGATGCTCAATGCGCTGCAGGGCTGACAGTTCAGAAAGCGTGACGGTCACACCGTTATGTTCAAATGATTCGGTTTTCAGGAACATCGCTGACTCTCCGGATTAACTGGCGGTGACGGTAATTTCTGCAACCGCAGCAAACTCACCATTACCGGATACAACCGGAATGTTGACCTTGCCTGCAGCAACGCCGTTCACGGTGATGGTCATACCACTGACCGACACGGTGGCTTTTGTTTTATCCGCAGACACCGCACGAAAGCTCTTGTCGGTTACGCCCTCCGGCTGGAAGGCCACGGTCAGCGTGGTGCTCTGCCCTTTCACCACCGAGGTGCTGGCAGGCGTCACGGTCATGCCGGTTGCCGCTGTTACCGTGCTGCGATCTTCTGCCATCGACGGACGTCCCACATTGGTGACTTTCACCGTGCGGGTGATCACTTCCTTCGCCGTCACCGCCTTACCGATACTGCTGACCCAGCCACGGAACACATCGACCGTGCCGTTCGGGAAGCGGATTTTATAGGCACGGGTATCGCCTTCATTAAACCACGCCAGCAGCGCCTGCTGCCCCTGCTCTCCGGGCATCCACGCCAGCGTGAAGCTGGTATCTCCGGCAGATTTCTGCCCCTGCCCGGTCGCAGTCCAGTCTGCATCTTCATCATCGAGATAGCTGTCGTCATAGGACTCAGCGGTCAGTTCGCCGGGCGTCAGGTCTTTAACTTTTGCCAGACGCGACCAGTCAACGTCTGAAAGCGGATTCGCATAAGGGTCACCGCTCCCCTTATAAACCCACAGGGTGGTCCCGGCACCTTTCACCGGCATTGTAGGATTTGGTACAGGCATAGCGTCCTCACATTTCATAGGTAATGACATAAGTCAGATCGGCTGAACTCCACAGGCCCGCATCATCGTCGCGCCGGTAGTCATAGCCGCTGGCCACCATACTGGTGATCAAATCTGACAGTGCCGGGATATCGCTCATCACCGGATAAATCCGGGACTCCATCCACGCATCCAGCTCTGAATCCGGCACCTGAGCAGGCAGGAAAACTTCGATATGCAGCTCCGCCTGCCAGGTATCGCTGTCCAGCTCTTCGCCCGTGTATTCAGCGCCGGTGAGATAAACGGCAACTGCCGGAAAATCCGCCTCATCAAAAACAGCGGGGCGACCATCAAAAAACGTCGCCCCGGTGTCATGCTTCTCCAGTGCATCCAGTACGGCTGCACGGAGTTCAGTATGTTTCATCGCTTTATTACCATCCTCAGTTGATGCTGCAGCGCATAGCCCAGCTCTTTCGGAAGACGTTCACGCCGTATCCGCTCAATATTTTGTTTAAACGCCGTGGTCAGCGGCACCGCCATCGGGATTTTCACCACATCAATGGGGTAACGGTTTTTCCCGGCCACACGCTGCATGACATGCCACCGGCCATTTTTCAGTTGCTGAATAAACGCGCCGGGAATACGACGGTTACCCACCACAAGCACGCTGCCGCCACCTTTCAGGGATGAACGCTGCCCCTTTTTACGACGCCTGCGGCGCGAAAGGACAACCCGCGCATTACCCAGCTTGATTACGGGCAAATCCCCCCGGTTAACTTTGATTCTGGCCTGCGGATTTTTGACCGTGGCCCTTTTCAGCCTGGCCCTTTCCTTTACCAGTTTCCGGCGTACCTTTGTCTCACGGGCAACCTGTGACGCCGACTGCGATATCGCGGATGAAGCAACGCGGTTAATGGCCATTGCGGCGGCACCGGGCACCGCCGTTCTGCTGATACGGCTGAGGTTTTCAACGGCCTGCTCAAGACCTTTTATGGCCATACATCCCCCTTTCAGCGGCGACGGTTAACGGCAGGCGGTACGCCCCGCCCAAGCCAGAGATGACAGCTTCCACCATCATCCGGCGAAACCCGGTCTATCCAGAAGTTTTCCTCACCGATGGTCAGCGTGTCTCCACGCCGCAGCTGCCGCACATCATCAGTCCGGACAAACAGGGACGGGCTGGAGCCTTCAACGCGCACGCCCTGTCCGGCATAGCTGATATTTTCAGGGTCATCAAAAACACCACGTATTACTGCGCCGGACTGCTCACCGGATGTCATGGTGGCTGACGTTCCCATGTACCCGCGTATCGTTTCATCGGCGCGGACAATGGCAGCATCGAACAGGTTATCGAAATCAGCCACAGCGCCTCCCGTTATTGCATTCTGGCCAGGCCGCGCTCTGTCATTTCGGCTGCCACACCGGCAGAGACACGAAACGCCGTTCCCGGCAGCACAAATGCCACAGGTTCATCCCGCGTGGCGTGAAGTGCATCGGTATGCAGCGTCACCAGTGCCACAACCGTGACCAGAGCAGCCGTATCAGTCACGGTATCCGTCTGTGCTGATACCACCTCATTTTCATGTCCGGTCAGCGCATTTTCCGGGCTGACAGACGAGTCCTGACCGGCTCCGTCATCCGTGTCATCAAGCTCCTCTTCCAGCTCTGCCACACGGAGCGCCAGTTCTTCTTTCGTCCCCGTCAGGCTGACATCACGGTTCAGTTGCTCACCCAGCGACCGGAGACGGGCAATCAGTTCATCTTTCGTCATGGACTCCTCCACAGAGAGAAAATGGCCCCTAAGGGCCATGATTACGCCAGTTGAACGGACACGAACTCATCAGGATCAGCCAGCAGCATCAGCGGTGCTGACTGAATCATGGTGAACTCTCGCGCCGGATCGCCGGATGTCTTCCAGTTTTTCGGATAACGGGGAGACGCATTAATACCCTCACTCAATGCATCCGCATCCTGAATACAGCCATAGGTGCGCAGACCGCGTGCATGAGTGTTACCCAGCACCATCGTGTTGTCCGGCAGGAAGTTCTTTTTGACGCCGTTTTCCACGTACTGTCCGGAATACACGACGATGGCCACATCGCCATACATTCCCTTATAAGACACCGCTTTGCCCAGGTCTTTTACCGCTGTCTCCAGTTCGGAATGAGAGCCGCGACGGGTATCCAGCTTCTCCCTGACGGCTTTGAAGGAACGGAACAGCGCCCAGCCTTTCGGGTCAAACACAATGATATTCACCACGCCGCTGGCGTTCAGCGCGTAGGCTTCGATATCGTCGGTCGGGTCATACGTGGACTTGTCACGCTTGCTCCACTCCGTGCCGCCGGACTGCGTGATGTTGTTCGCCGCACTGCGGCCCATATCCACCTCAACCGGATCGAAGGCTTCACCGGTCATGGTGTATTTGCCCTTGAGCACGGCAGAAACTGCCTGCATCTCTTCGACCTGAGCAATGGCCAGCTCTTCGTCACGCATGTTCTGCATGATGATGCGACGGCGGCGGTAAGCCGGGTCCGCCAGATTCTGCGGATCTTCATCCGGCAGGCGACGCAGGGTCATCTGCGGATTCACTTCATGCTTGGGTTTGACATATCCCGGCGTAAATTCAGAGGTGGAGCCGCCACGGGAACGGATAACCTCACCGGAAACAATCGGCGAAACGTACAGCGCCATGTTTACCAGTCCCGGAATTTGTGAGAGATAGACTTTCTCCGTAGTGAAGGGATAGCTCTCACGGAAAAAGAGACGCAGAAACAGCGGATCAAACTTAAATTTCTGCTCATTTGCCGCCAGCAGCTGGGCGGTTGTGTACATCGACATAAAAAAATCCCGTAAAAAAGCCGCACAGGCGGCCTTTAGTGATGAAGGGTAAAGTTAAACGATGCTGATTGCCGTTCCGGCAAACGCGGTCCGTTTTTTCGTCTCGTCGCTGGCAGCCTCCGGCCAGAGCACATCCTCATAACGGAACGTGCCGGACTTGTAGAACGTCAGTGTGGTGCTGGTCTGGTCAGCAGCAACTGCAAGAATGCCAACGGCAGCACCGTCGGTGGTGCCATCCCACGCAACCAGCTTACGGGTGGAGGTGTCCAGCATCAGCGGGGTCATTGCAGGCGCTTTCGCACTCAATCCGCCGGGCGCGGTTGCGGTATGAGCCGGGTCACTGTTGCCCAGCGGCTGGTAATGGGTAAAGGTTTCTTTGCTCGTCATAAACATCCCTTACACTGGTGTGTTCAGCAAATCGTTAACGGCATCAGATGCCGGGTTACCTGAAGCCAGCGGTGCCGGTGCCCCCTGCATCAGACGATCCAGCGCAGTGTCACTGCGCGCCTGTGCACTCTGTGGTGCTGCGGCCAGAATACGGCGGGCCGTTTCCACGGTCATACCGGGGGTTTCGGCCAGCACGCATGCCTGTTCTTCGCGTCCGTGAGCCTCCTCACAGTTGAGGATCCCCATAATGCGACTGTTTTCTGCCGCAACCGCTGCGGTGATCTGCGCGTTCACGTCCGGCTGCGCAGCGCTGGCGTTCTCGCCCTCCGTCGATTGCACCACGCCAGTAACGTCAGCCTGCGAAGCAGTGGCTGAAACAGTTGTTGATTGAGTCTCTTTGGTCATTCGCCCTCCTGAGAGACGGGATTTACGTGCATCCAGTGCATCACGCATGACGGTGATCGCATCGGTACTGTTCACAAGTTCATCAGCCAGTCCGGCATCAATGGCCTCCTGACCGCTGTACACTGCAGCCTCGGTATCCAGCACAGCCTGCACGGACAGGCCGGTATATGCCGACACCTTCTGTGCAAACATCCGGCGGGTTGCATCCATCCGGGACTGCAGTGTTTCCCGGACATCATCCGGTAGATGGCTGTAGGGGTTGCCATCCACCTTATGGCTGCCGCTGTAAATCAGCGTGATTTCCACGCCCTGTTTCTCCAGCGCAGCACCGTAATTACTGTGAGCCATCATGACGCCGATGGAGCCTGTCCGGGCGGTCTGCGTGACCAGACGCCGGGAGGCGGCGCTGGCAAGCAGCTGACCTGCACTGCAGTTCATGTCGTTGGCCAGCGCCCATACCGGTTTTATGTCTCGCACACGGGCGATGATGTCAGCACAGTCAAATGCTCCCGCCACCATCCCGCCCGGTGTGTCCATATCCAGCAGAATGCCGTCCACCATCGGATCGCTGGCAGCCTGTTGCAGACGGGCGATAATGCCGTTGTAACCGGTTATTCCCGAATACGGCTGCAGCGCCCGCGTCCGGCTGACCAGCGTACCGGACACCGGCAGCACGGCGATGCCGTTCATGACCTGATAACTGCGGGCCTGTCGTGGTCCGTCATCATCACCGGATAACGCCAGCGCCGCGGGTGCCTCTCCGGCAGTCAGGCTGTCGCCGGATACTGCATCCGTCAGGCGGCTGATCCCAAGCTGGCCTGCAAGCGCACAAAAGAAAACCCGCGCATAGGCGGGTTCAAGCATCAGCGGCTCATTAAAAGCCATGCTGGCAATATGCGGGAGATTACGCAGCTCTGCTGTCACTCTTCTCCTCCTCTGTTGATTGTCGCAGTCCGGATTCAAATGCCGCAGCCGCCCAGGCGGGCGGTTTAAGACCGGCTGCACGGCGCTCCATCGTTTCACGGACCTGCTGGGCAAAAATTTCCTGATAGTCGTCACCGCGTTTCGCGCACTCTTTCTCGTAGGTGCTCAGTCCGGCTTCTATCAGCATCACCGCTTCCTGAACTTCTTTCAGACCATCGATGGCCATACGACCGGAGCCTATCCAGTCGCAGTTCCCCCAGGCACTGCGGGCTTCCTGAAAGCTGAAGCGCGCTTTTGAAGGTAACGTCACCACGCGGCGAACGATGGCCTCTTCCAGCCAGCACAGAAACATCTGGCTCGCCTGACGGGATGCGACGAATTTTCGCCGCCCCATAAAGTACGCCCACGACTCGTTCGCACTGGCCCGTGCCGTGGAGTAGCTCATCTGGGCGTAATTCCGGGAAAGCTGCTCATACGAGACACCCAGCCCGGCAGCGATATACCGCAACAGTGACTGCTCAAACACGGAGTAGCCGTTATCCGTGTCCTGAGCCGTCTGCAGGTTCAGTGAGTCCCCCGGCATCAGGTGCGGCACTTTTGCGCCTCCCAGACGGACCGGTGCTGCAGCGTAATACGCGGCAATTTCACCAATCCAGCCCGTCAGCCTTTCCCGCTGCTCCTGACTGTTCGCGCCCAGAATAAAATCCATCGCTGACTGCGTATCCAGCTCACTTTCAATGGTGGCGGCATACATCGCCTTCACAATGGCGCTCTGCAGCTGCGTGTTCTGCAGCGTGTCGAGCATCTTCATCTGCTCCATTACGCTGTAAAACACATTTGCACCGCGGGTCTGTCCGTCCTCCACGGGTTCAAAAACGTGAATGAACGAGGCGCGCCCGCCGGGTAATTCACGGGGTATCCATGTCCATTTCTGCGGCATCCAGCCAGGATACCCGTCCTCGCTGACGTAATATCCCAGCGCCGCACCGCTGTCATTAATCTGCACACCGGCACGGCAGTTCCGGCTGTCGCCGGTATTGTTCGGGTTGCTGATGCGCTTCGGGCTGACCATCCGGAACTGTGTCCGGAAAAGCCGCGACGGACTGGTATCCCAGGTGGCCTGAACGAACAGTTCACCGTTAAAGGCGTGCATGGCCACACCTTCCCGAATCATCATGGTAAACGTGCGTTTTCGCTCAACGTCAATGCAGCAGCAGTCATCCTCGGCAAACTCTTTCCATGCCGCTTCAACCTCGCGGGAAAAGGCACGGGCTTCTTCCTCCCCGATGCCCAGATAGCGCCAGCTTGGGCGATGACTGAGCCGGAAAAAAGACCCGACGATATGATCCTGATGCAACTGGATGGCGTTGGCGGCATAGCCGTTATTGCGTACCAGATCGTCTGCGCGGGCATTGCCACGGGTAAAGTTGGGCAGCAGGGCTGCATCCACACTTTCACCCGGTGGGTTCCACGCCCGCAACTGCCCACCAAATCCGCTGCCACCGCCGTGATAACCGGCATATTCACGCAGCGATGTCATGCCGTCCGGCCCCAGAAGGGGGGGAATGGTGGACGTTTTCATACATAAAATCCTGCAGGTCCCCTGCGTCGCTGTGTCATGCCGGTCTGCACTTCCAGCTCCGCAATGTATTTTTTCAGGTCAGACACGGAAGTGGCCGTAAACTCCACTCGCCGTCCGTCTTTCTGTACCGTTGCCACCCGTTTTCCTGTCATCAGGTCATGCAGTGCCGCACGGGCAGCGGCAAGTTCTTCCTGTCGCGTCATTCATCCTCTCCGGATAAGGCACGGGCGTAATCTGCCAGTGTTTTCTTGTTGGTTGCTGCACCATCCTCTTCCTGCAGGCTCGCCAGCAGTGCACTGAGATCCAGCTGCCAGCGGGAAATACTGATGCGCAGCGCCGCCAGCGCATAAACGAAGCAGTCGAGCGCCTCATTGCGTCGCTTTTTGCTGTCCCACAGTATTTTTTTCCTGCCATCCACCCATTTTTCGACCTGCTCTTCAGCAGTCAGCTGCTGCGCTTCGGTCAGATCAAAAATATCCGGGTTATTCGGGAAGTGAACGGCACCGGGAAGCGGTTCATCCCCTTCCGGCGTCAGTGTGAAGCGGTTATAAATCTGCTCTTTCGCGGTATCCGTACCGATTTCGGTAAGGTAAACCCCGTTTTTGTTTCGCTTACGTGGCATGCTGGCCACTGGCTTTCCGTAGACGGATGCCCCTTTAATGGGGATCACCCGGAACAGCCCATGCTTTTTCGAGCGTTCATACACAATGGTCGGGTCAATCCCGCCAGTATCCCAGCAGATACGGGATACCGACATTTCTGCACCATTCCGGCGGGTATAGGTTTTATTGATGGCCTCATCCACACGCAGCAGCGTCTGTTCATCGTCGTGGCGGCCCATAATAATCTGCCGGTCAATCAGCCAGCTTTCCTCACCCGGCCCCCATCCCCATACGCGCATTTCGTAGCGGTCCAGCTGGGAGTCGATACCGGCGGTCAGGTAAGCCACACGGGCAGGAACGGGCGCTGAATAATGCTCTTTCCGCTCCGCCATCACCTCAGCATCCGGACGTTCGCCAATTTTCGCTTCCCATGTCTCACCGAGCGTGGTGTTCACGAAGGTTTTACGTTTTCCCGTATCCCCTTTCGTCTTCATCCAGTCTTTGACAATCTGCACCCAGGTGGTGAACGGGCTGTACGCCGTCCAGATGTGAAAGGTCACACTGTCCGGCGGCTCAATCTCTTCACCGGATGACGAAAACCAGAGAATGCCATCACGGGTCCAGATCCCGGTCTTTTCGCAGATATAACGGGCATCAGTAAAGTCCAGCTCCTGCTGGCGGATGACGCAGGCATTATGCTCGCAGAGATAAAACACGCTGGAGGGGTCATCCGGCGTCCATTTGAGGCCAAACGGCGTCTCTTTGTCGCCAAATTTAAGATACTGCTCCTCCCCGCAGTGCGGGCAGGCAACATGAAAACGCATAAAATGCGGGGATTCACTGGCTGCACGCTCAATCTGGCAGGTGCCTCTCACTTTGGGCGTGGAGCCACGGATGGACTTTGGCCAGACCGAGCCTTCAATACGTTTGTCGCCAAGGAACGTCGGAGAGCCTTCCTGTTCAATATCCTCATCAAAGGCAGCAAGTTCATCATAACCCGCCACATCCACCGACTTTTCACGGTAGTTTTTTGCCGCTTTACCGCCCAGGCACCAGAAGCCACGACCATTGGAAAAACGCTTCATAGTGAGCGTGTTATCCCGGTGCTTTTTGCCATACCACGGAGCCAGCGCCAGCAGCGACGGAATATCGCGGATGGTCGGCTCAACGTGGGTTTTCATAAAGTTCTCGGCATCACCATCCGTCGGCAACCAGATAAGGGTGTTGCGCTGCTTATGCTCTATAAAGTAGGCATAAACACCCAGCAGCATTTTGGAATAACCGACACGGGCAGACTTCACCACATTCACCTCACGGATGTAGTCGCTGCCCATCGCATTCATGATGGCCCGCTGAAAGGGCAGTGTTTCCCAGCGCCCTTCCTGGTATGCGGATTCTTTTGGGAGATAGTAATTGGCATCCGCCCATTCAACGGCGGTCTGTGGCTCCGGCCTGAACAGTGAGCGAAGCCCGGCGCGGACAAAATGCCGCAGCCTGTTAACCTGACTGTTCGATATATTCACTCAGCAACCCCGGTATCAGTTCATCCAGCGCGGCTGCTTTGTTCATGGCTTTGATGATATCCCGTTTCAGGAAATCAACATGTCGGTTTTCCAGTTCCGGAAAACGCCGCTGCACCGACAGGGGGATCCCGTCGAGAATACTGGCAATTTCACCTGCGATCCGCGACAGCACGAAAGTACAGAATGCGGTTTCCACCACTTCAGCGGAGTCTCTGGCATTTTTCAGCTCCTGTGCGTCGGCCTGCGCACGCGTAAGTCGATGGCGTTCGTACTCAATAGTCCCTGGCTGGAGATCTGTCTCGCTGGCCTGCCGCAGTTCTTCAACTTCCCGGCGCAGCTTTTCGTTCTCAATTTCAGCATCCCTTTCGGCATACCATTTTATGACGGCGGCAGAGTCATAAAGCACCTCATTACCCTTGCCACCGCCTCGCAGAACGGGCATTCCCTGTTCCTGCCAGTTCTGAATGGTACGGATACTCGCACCGAAAATGTCAGCCAGCTGCTTTTTGTTGACTTCCATTGTTCATTCCACGGACAAAAACAGAGAAAGGAAACGACAGAGGCCAAAAAGCTCGCTTTCAGCACCTGTCGTTTCCTTTCTTTTCAGAGGGTATTTTAAATAAAAACATTAAGTTATGACGAAGAAGAACGGAAACGCCTTAAACCGGAAAATTTTCATAAATAGCGAAAACCCGCGAGGTCGCCGCCCCGTAACCTGTCGGATCGCCGGAAAGGACCCGCAAAATGATAATAATTATCATCTACATGTCACAACGTGCATCTACGCCATCAAACCACGTCAAATAATCAATTATGACGCAGGTATCGTATTAATTGATCCGCATCAACTTAACGTAAAAACAACTTCAGACAATACAAATCAGCGACACTGAATACGGGGCAACCTCATGTCAACGAAGAACAGAACCCGCAGAACAACAACCCGCAACATCCGCTTTCCTAACCAAATGATTGAACAAATTAACATCGCTCTTGATCAAAAAGGGTCCGGGAATTTCTCAGCCTGGGTCATTGAAGCCTGCCGTCGGAGGCTAACGTCAGAAAAGAGAGCATATACATCAATTAAAAGTGATGAAGAATGAACATCCCGCGTTCTTCCCTCCGAACAGGACGATATTGTAAATTCACTTAATTACGAGGGCATTGCAGTAATTGAGTTGCAGTTTTACCACTTTCCTGACAGTGACAGACTGCGTGTTGGCTCTGTCACAGGTTAAGTAGTTTGAATGATTAGCAGTTATGGTGATCAGTCAACCACCAGGGAATAATCCTTCATATTATTATCGTGCTTCACCAACGCTGCCTCAATTGCCCTGAATGCTTCCAGAGACACCTTATGTTCTATACATGCAATTACAACATCAGGGTAACTCATAGAAATGGTGCTATTAAGCATATTTTTTACACGAATCAGATCCACGGAGGGATCATCAGCAGATTGTTCTTTATTCATTTTGTCGCTCCATGCGCTTGCTCTTCATCTAGCGGTTAAAATATTACTTCAAATCTTTCTGTATGAAGATTTGAGCACGTTGGCCTTACATACATCTGTCGGTTGTATTTCCCTCCAGAATGCCAGCAGGACCGCACTTTGTTACACAACCAATACTATTAATTGAAAACATTCCTAATATTTGACATAAATCATCAACAAAACACAAAGAGGTCAGACCAGATTGAAACGATAAAAACGATAATGCAAACTACGCGCCCTCGTATCACATGGAAGGTTTTACCAATGGCTCAGGTTGCCATTTTTAAAGAAATATTCGATCAAGTGCGAAAAGATTTAAACTGTGAATTGTTTTATTCTGAACTAAAACGTCACAATGTCTCACATTATATTTACTATCTAGCCACAGATAATATTCACATTGTGTTAGAAAACGATAACACTGTGTTAATAAAAGGACTTAAAAAGGTTGTAAATGTTAAATTCTCAAGAAATACGTATCTTATAGAAACGTCCTTTGATAGGTTGAAATCAAGAGAAATCACATTTCAGCAATACAGGGAAAATCTTGCTAAAGCAGGAGTTTTCCGATGGGTTACAAATATCCACGAACATAAAAGATATTACTATACCTTTGATAATTCATTACTATTTACTGAGAGCATTCAGAACACTACACAAATCTTTCCACGCTAAATCATAACGTCCGGTTTCTTCCGTGTCAGCACCGGGGCGTTGGCATAATGCAATACGTGTACGCGCTAAACCCTGTGTGCATCGTTTTTAATTATTCCCGGACACTCCCGCAGAGAAGTTCCCCGTCAGGGCTGTGGACATAGTTAATCCGGGAATACAATGACGATTCATCGCACCTGACATACATTAATAAATATTAACAATATGAAATTTCAACTCATTGTTTAGGGTTTGTTTAATTTTCTACACATACGATTCTGCGAACTTCAAAAAGCATCGGGAATAACACCATGAAAAAAATGCTACTCGCTACTGCGCTGGCCCTGCTTATTACAGGATGTGCTCAACAGACGTTTACTGTTCAAAACAAACAGACAGCAGTAGCACCAAAGGAAACCATCACCCATCATTTCTTCGTTTCTGGAATTGGGCAGAAGAAAACTGTCGATGCAGCCAAAATTTGTGGCGGCGCAGAAAATGTTGTTAAAACAGAAACCCAGCAAACATTCGTAAATGGATTGCTCGGTTTTATTACTTTAGGCATTTATACTCCGCTGGAAGCGCGTGTGTATTGCTCAAAATAATTGCATGAGTTGCCCATCGATATGGTCAGCTCTATCTGCACTGCTCATTAATATACTTCTGGGTTCCTTCCAGTTGTTTTTGCATAGTGATCAGCCTCTCTCTGAGGGTGAAATAATCCCGTTCAGCGGTGTCTGCCAGTCGGGGGGAGGCTGCATTATCCACGCCGGAGGCCGTGGTGGCTTCACGCACTGACTGACAGACTGCTTTGATGTGCAACCGACGACGACCAGCGGCAACATCATCACGCAGAGCATCATTTTCAGCTTTCGCATCAGCTAACTCCTTCGTGTATTTTGCATCGAGCGCAGCAACATCACGCTGACGCATCTGCATGTCAGTAATTGCCGCGTTCGCTAGCTTCAGTTCTCTGGCATTTTTGTCGCGCTGGGCTTTGTAGGCGATTGCGTTATCACGGTAATGATTGACCGCCCATGACAGGCTGACGATGATGCAGATAATCAGAGCGGATATAATCGCGGTTACTCTGCTCACTGTTGCCCCCACAAACAGACTTCACGCTCAATCTCACGACGAGTCATCAGGCCTTTCCATTGCTTACCGCCAGCGTATGTCCAGCGACGCAGCTGATCACATGCGCCTTTGATATCGCCCTGGTTTATTTTGCGAAGAAGCGTCGATGTTCTAAAATTGCCAGCACCCACATTGTAAACGAATGAGTAAAGAGCGCCGCGCGTTGTTTCCGGTATATCGACTTTGATATACGGGTTAATTTGTCTGGCGACAGTGGCAAGGTCTTTATTCAAGAGTGCTTTGCATTCTGCTTTGGTATACGTTTTACCGAGCATGATGTCTTTTCCGGTGTGTCCGTGACATACAGTCCATACACCAACAATATCTTTGTATGGTATGTAGCTGACACCTTCCAGACCATCGTTACCACTTGGGCCAGTGATTAACACTGATGCTATAGCAATTGCTCCGCCACCAATAGCAGCAGCAACGGCTTTTCGTAATGATGGAGGCATTATTCACCTCTCGCAGCCTTGCGCTTATCTTCTTTAATCTTGAAATAAAGGTTTGTCAGGTACGTCAGCAGGCCAAATACCAGGCTACCCAGCACACCTATTGCTGCCCACTGTGAGGGAGTGACTTTATCGAGCAGCTGTAAAAACCAGTAACCGGCACTACCTGCTGAGGTGCCATAGGCGACTCCAGTTGTTAACTTATCCATGAATTTCATAACCCCACCTCGCAGACAAAGCGGGTGTAAATTGAGGGAATACAACGTATCGCAAAAAAGCAGAAACGTAACTGACTCCGAGTCAGTGAATAACTCAGGTATTGAGTTATCAGCTAATATCGAGACTCAAAAAATGGAAAAACCAGCTCGACGGCGGGTTTAAGCTGTGTGACGAAGTAACCACTCTTAACAGCATAACCAATTTTTTACGTACGTAAACCACTGAATGATATTTATGAGAATGCTACCGAGTGTTCAAAACATCACCACAAATACATAAGAAAACCTCAACAAATAACCAATAAATAATTTCCAGTGTTATTTTTAGCCGGTTTAAATTAAACGAACGAATTATAGAACCACCATAAATAACAGCCATTAATATAAATTAGCTAATAGATTTATTTTTGTTCAAATAAGAGCCATAAATAGGTTTCGATAGAAAAAGTTCAGATAAAAATAGAGATCTACTTCACAAATTAAATGAGAAACTAAAACTTACATCTTGAAATAATCACATTGATTAGATGAATATTTATCGCGCAGTGACATCATTTTTTAATAATAGTTCAAAAAAAAGGGCTCACGATGAAAAAATTAACAGTGGCAATTTCTGCTGTAGCTGCATCAGTACTGATGGCGATGTCTGCTCAGGCAGCTGAAATTTATAATAAAGACAGTAACAAGCTGGATCTGTACGGGAAAGTTAATGCCAAGCACTACTTTTCCTCTAACGATGCAGATGATGGTGATACTACTTATGTTCGTCTGGGCTTCAAAGGCGAAACCCAAATCAACGATCAGCTGACTGGTTTCGGTCAGTGGGAATATGAATTCAAAGGCAACCGCGCTGAATCTCAAGGTTCCTCCAAAGACAAAACCCGTCTTGCATTTGCAGGCCTGAAATTCGGTGACTACGGCTCAATCGATTACGGCCGTAACTACGGTGTAGCATACGACATCGGTGCGTGGACTGACGTTCTGCCAGAATTCGGTGGCGATACCTGGACCCAAACAGATGTGTTCATGACTGGTCGCACCACTGGTGTTGCAACCTATCGTAACAACGACTTCTTTGGTCTGGTTGATGGTCTGAACTTTGCTGCTCAGTACCAAGGCAAAAACGATCGTAGCGATTTCGATAACTACACCGAAGGTAACGGTGATGGCTTCGGTTTCTCTGCTACCTATGAATACGAAGGATTCGGTATCGGTGCAACTTATGCGAAATCTGATCGTACCGACACTCAAGTTAATGCAGGGAAAGTTCTTCCTGAAGTATTTGCTTCCGGTAAAAATGCAGAAGTTTGGGCCGCAGGTCTGAAATATGACGCTAACAACATTTACCTGGCCACTACCTATTCTGAAACCCAGAATATGACTGTATTTGCTGATCACTTCGTTGCTAATAAAGCTCAAAACTTCGAAGCTGTTGCACAATATCAGTTCGATTTCGGTCTGCGTCCGTCCGTTGCTTACCTGCAATCTAAAGGTAAGGATCTTGGAGTATGGGGCGATCAGGACTTAGTCAAATATGTTGATGTAGGTGCAACCTATTACTTCAACAAAAATATGTCTACTTTCGTTGATTACAAAATCAACCTGCTTGACAAAAATGACTTCACTAAAGCACTCGGTGTAAGCACTGATGACATCGTTGCTGTAGGTCTGGTTTACCAGTTCTAATCTGATTACGAAAAAGATATGTTGCGGGAGGCGTTGCCTCCCCAACATATAAGTGGCTCCCTCAAGCCACTTCCTTTAGGAGCACAACCTTGCTTCTAACTATATAAACCTTCTGTTATATATTACCCTTTATTTTTGGGGGCGTTGCAACGCCCCATTTTTAATAACTTTCAGTAAACAATTGGCATATTAATTAGAGTTATTAACAACGATATCCATCTCTAACCGGATATCTAATGCCATTAACATCCCTTCAATTATGCCCTCAGCCTTCTGTAACCTTTTCCCGATATAACCATCAGAGCAGCAATGCTTACCTGCCAGTGACATGAATGTCATACCGACTACATAATAATCTACTAATAAATCGTGCAAATCGCTGTTGTTCTTTTTCAGACGGGCCATGCACCCGCAAATAATCATCGCGTCATCGTCACAACATTGCGGGCGAGATTTTACTTTTGAAGGAATTAATCCCTTAAAACCGGCGGCAATGGACGACCAGGTCACATCTTCATGATTATTAGCCGCCCACGCTCCCCAACGTTCAAGAACCATCTGAATATCACGCATTAACTTTCTCCACAAAATCAGGCCAGCACACCAATCGCCAGTGCGCGATCGATAAAACGAAATATCAGCTCCAGCTGGGAGCCATACTTCTCTTCAAATGCCACGGTATCCGCATGCAGTTCGTCGTGGTGTTTTCTGCACAAAGGCAGCACAAAAAGGTCATGCGCTTTTGTACCCATTCCACCCTGACCATGGCCTATCAGATGATGCGGATCATCAGCTGGCTTTCCACAACATGCACACGGCTGTGTCTTAACCCAGCGCGTGTACTTTTCATTAACCCAGCGGCGACGTTTTGGGCGTAACATAAAAGACTCCGGCGACTCCGGATCCACTTTCAGCGCCAGCACCTTTTTCGCCTTATCCTGGATGATGCTGGTGGCAGGAACCGAAGGCACAAGGTCACTTTCCCGGGTAACAGACGGCACAACAGGCTTCGGTAATCTCAGTGCCTTACGGGCTGCACTTTCCGGTAAGGCATCCGCCAGATCATTACGAATCAGCCACCAGCACAGTTCCGGCATTGTCACAACGTGACTGTCATCAAAACCGAGATCCCGACGCACAACAGACAACACCCAGCGGGCACAGTTATCCGTTGCCATTGATTCCAGCCGTTCCGTGAACTGATCGCGCAGCTGGTTATCGCAGTGCCAGCACAGACGGATTGCACCCGGAGCGTGTCGCATTGTGGTCATGTTCTCGCTGTGCCAGTCGGAATGAGGCCACTGGCAGCCTTTTTCACGAAGTAACCAGCTTTCAAGACATTCCACGCCACCAGCACGACGGATCACTGCCTCATTGCGGAACACGGCCCGAACGGCAGGATCATCCGCCAGCGGTTGTGATGCCGCCGGAACGGCACCACTGGCGAAAGATGAATAACGCTCCGGCTCAGGCTCCAGCAGGACACGCCCCTGCATAAACAGGGGCATCAGCTCTGAACCTGGCCTGAACAATACGATCCCCATACGCGGGGCAATTTCAGGGGTCAGTAGTGCTCTCACGGTCACCTCAATGAACGGTATCGAGCAGCTTTAACAGCTCAGGGAATCGGGATTCGAAGAAATGCGGCTGTGTCTCGCGCGGATTTGCGGGACTGGTGATGTTCTTGCCGAACATGCAACCTTTCGCTGTCAGCGACCAGAATTTTTTGATGTTGTTAATCGCTGTACGGCTGTATCGTTCGCGCTGCTCGACGATCCCCAGTTTCACCATCTGGTGATATGCCTGATTAGCCGTCAGGCGTATACCATACTGTTTCAGCAGTGCACTCAGTGACAGTGTCGGGCGACTTGAGCCATCGTGTGCATCAGCAGGAGCATCAATGGCATAGCGCGGTGCCAGATTCGGTAAGCCAACAGCCTCCTGGAGTTTCTGACAGGCACCAAGCACTGAAGAGTTAGACAGGTTTAACTCCCGGCGCATAAAGTCCAGCAGGATCACGCCAGCCTGCATCTTGTCAGCAGCCTGTCCGGATAATTTTTCCGGTGCGCTGGTTACCATATCGAAAGTACGGATCACCTTCAGATGGAATGACGGGCTGATCCACATTGCATAGGCATACACCAGTTCCTTGCAGACATACGTTCCCCGTTCATTTCCCCCATGAATCACACTCACCGGGTCAACACCCAAATTCTGGGTGTTGGTCAATTCATGAACAAGCTCAACAGTTTGTTGGCTGGAAAGAAACTTTCCCGGCTCCTTGGTTCTGGCATTTGCACCAGATGCTACTGCTGCGCGATGCAGATCGTTCAGGCTGTAACGCCCATAAGCATCACGACGAACTTCAATACCATCAATGACCATCAGATTATTCATACTTCGTTTCTCCTCTTGATCAGGCGGCTGCACCCGCCGTTTTCTCGTACTTACTGATAGTGATCTCGACCTTCCCTTTCGGGATAACCGGTCCCCACTCCACCAGCATTCTTTTCACCTGACTGTCGTCTTCCCACACACCCGCATGGGTCAGGGCGTCAAACAGCGCCTTGTTATAGTTGTCCAGATCGCGGATCCGGTTATCCGGAGGAAACAACACGATCTCCACTGAAGCAGGTGCCGACGTTGGTTTCGGCAGACGACGTAACTGCTCAACTATTGCTGCGCACGCCGCGCTCTGGAATTTGCGCCCCGCTGCGCTTATCAGACTCTTACCAGCAAACGCCCCTTTGTTGGGGTGTCGCCAGTACGTGTTCACGCTGGGCGGGAAAGGCAAGATCAGCTTCATACTTTCAGGCCCCTCTCATGTAACCAGTGGGCTGCACGCAGCCTGGCGTTTTCCTCACCGGCAAGCAGTGCGCGGATAATCCCGACCGCCTCGCTGTCGTCGTCCTTCACCGCGGTATGAAGAGTTATCCCCCGGGCCACGCCACGCTTTATCGTGATGACGCCTTTTTTCTCCAGTGCGCGAAGATGCTCCACCGCTGCATTCACCGAACGGTATCCCAGCATGGTTGCCACCTCCTGATTGGTTGGCGGAAAGCCACGTTCTTGCTGGTAAGAAATCAGCATATCCAGCACCTGCTGCTGGCATTGAGTTAACGTCGTCATGCCGCCATCTCCCTGACCAGTTTTTCCGCCTGCTGGCGAACCTGCGCCAGAAAGGCCTCACCACATGCCTCAAGTTCATCGCGCCCGATGTAGCTGATTGCCGGTCCCTTCCAGGTCTTGTCGAAAACAGCAATAGCACCAGCGAAGAAAGCGCCTGTCGGCACCTGCTTCTCGTCCTTCGGGATAAACCAGGCTGGCAGTTCAAAACCAATACGCCCGCGAATAAAAGCAATATGGTCTGCATCTTCCGGCCACCACACTTCGCTGGTGGCAGCTTTGATCAGGAAAACATAGCGCCCGCCTTTATCACGCATGGCACTGGCATGCTTCATGATGTAACGCATGCCGGTGATGTATTGCCCCTCATGCTGACTGGCGCGGCTGTACGGGGGATTACCAAAGGCAGCACCTTTAAGCTCCGCAAGACGTTCTGACCAGTCATGCGCCAGCGCGTTGTCTTCCGCAGTGTAATACGCGGCGCATTTGGCGTTATCACCATCAGTAAACAGATCCAGAACAAACGGGCCAAACAGGGTGTTAATTCCCCAGAAAATGTTGTCCGGCGTGCGCCACTGATCGCCCACTTCCTTCAGTTCATGGGCTGGTTTGTTCCGCAGCTCCACCAGCGCCTGGCAATATTTATTACTCATTAAGCCCCCACGTAATTCCCTGACAGATACCACTCTTCACCCGATGCAGCGCGCTTGCTGCTTTTCCGTAAACACCGCTCACGACGCGCAAGAAAATTGTTTCGCTCTTGCTGGGAGTGGCTTTCACGGAATGCCGCCATCCACACCGTTGCAGCACGACGGTATAAGCCCCTGGACTCCAGTTCTTCCGCCTGGCGGGTCAGGCACAAAATCACCCGGGGATCGTTAGTGCCGACATAGAAATTGCGCACAGGTCTGGATTCACGAACTGGTTGCGGTTCCGGCTCCTGCGGTATCTCAGTCAGCCGCGGGAAATGTCTGCGTGTATCCCCTTCACAACGGTGAGCCACACGCCCACTCTGACGTAACTTGCTTGCTGACTGCAGAACGCGCTGTCGTGAGTAACCTGCAAAAGCATCCGCAATGTCTCCGGAAGTACACCCCGGATGGGCTTCAATGAATTTCTGAACGTCATTCAAAAGACTCATGATCACCCCCTGAATCCTGCCGGGATCTGGCTGTAGTCCACGTTGTCGTAACTGGCTTTGAAGTACGGGTCTTCGCGTTTTTCGGTGTACGTGCTGACGGACGGCGATAAGCGCAGGGAAAGCTCATCCCATTTTTCCCGCAGCTTCGACGGGCTGAGCACGTTACGGCACCAGAACGGATCGCGACTGACGCGGCTGTACATCTCGCAGATTTGTTTATGAGTACGACCATCCTGCACACACATCAGGCGAATTTCGTTTGCCCAGGCTGCCCAGTTCGGTTCTTTGGGACGAACCACCTCGCCGTCACATTCGGCGGCATGCTCGTACAGGGCGATGATTTTTTTCCAGAGCCACTGTGCGCAGGTCAAATCATCCTGCGTCCCCCACTGGCGCTTTTTAGGGCTGAATACAACCGCATCAGGATGGCGAGTTAAAAACTCCTGTTCAGCCGTCTGCGTGTCCGGTTGCGAAGCGTCCGGACGAGAAGTTTTTTTATCTGACGGATCATGTTTTGATTTTACTGACGGATCCCCGCCAGATTCTGACGGGTGAAAACCCGCTTTTTTGCCAGATTTCGACGCATCAAATTTTGACGGGTCAGATTTTGATGCGTCAGATTTTGACGGGTCAGAATCTGACAGTTGAGAAAATGCCGCTGCCTGAAGCTTCGCAACGTTAAGCTGATAAACATTCGACGCATTGCGGTTACCCTGGCGACGCGCCTTACGCGTTAACCAGCCTTCTGCTTCCAGCCGTGCGATAGCCGTTCTGACGGTACTCATCCCCGCGCCAATCTGACGGGCAATGGTTTCAATTGATGGCCAGCACACACCTTCGTCATTACTGAAATCAGCCAGGCGGGCCATAATTGCCACGCTGGATAATTTCATGCCTGACGCAGCGCAACCATCCCATACATAGCCGGTTAATTTAGTGCTCATGACCGACCTCTATTTCCCTGAATTTACGACGAAACTGTTCGAGCGGGCTGAAGCACTCATGCTCATAGCCTTCACGGAGGTAGATAACCCGTTGTGTTTCCGGCTCCCAACGAATGACTCTGACGGGCACTCCGTAGTGATCTTTGAACCAGCGGTTAACTTGTCGCAAAGGACTGTCTCCTTCTGCCGGTTGAAATCACCCACAGCCCACTCTGCAAAGCTGTGGGTTACAATTTCCCTGTCACCTGGTACATTTACTGCATAGCAATACTCCACCTTCGCTTTTCCACCCGGTACAGGAAGCGCAATCAGTTGCGAGCGACGGTAGTGTGTTGTTAAACTGTTCATGCGTTAGTTTCTCCACAGTCACGACACGCCACGGCGCCCGGAGCTGCACACTCGCGGGCGTCACTACTTTCTGAAACGCAAAAGATTTTGTAGACCAGTGCTGCATGCTCCTGCAGCTTCGAAATTGAGAGGTACAGCTCATCGTTAATTGCTGTCTTCTCATGCGGTTCCACTACACCGTCTTCAATTGCTGAACGAATCTGTTTTGAATAACTGCCGATCTGTTCAATGACTTCCAGCAGGCGTTGGTTGATATCGGCGTTGTCCACATCCTCGACATCAGGAAGAGACACAAAGACGCCATTTGCAGACTGCGCCACAGCGTCAGCAATGAAGTGAGTTCCACCAGCACGTTGCAAAATCATTGCCCATCCCAGCGGGAAAATCTGATCGCCATCGGCACGAAGGCGGTTAAATAATGCGTTCTCTGTTACATCCAGCCAGTCAGCAGCTTCAGCGTACCCCCCCGGCAACGCTGCGATAGTTTTTCTGACAGCTTTCACGTACCACTCAGGCTGTTTTTCTACTTTCCAGTGATGCTTACCCACGGTTCACCTCCTGTTCCTGTGGTTTAAACCCATTCTGGTTTTGGCTAGATTGAAAACGTGCCGGATAAAGAATCTGCATTTCGCTGACTTCACCCTTAAAAAAATTGGCTAAACGTTCTGCAAGCTCGATAGATGGAATCTGCTCCAGCCTCTCAATACGACTCAACGTCGCTGGATTGACTTGAACACCCGCAGCAACATGCTGCAAAGTGAAACCATGCGCCTTACGCACATTTCGTAATGGTGATTGCATATGCCCTCCAAATATTGCGCGTTATGCATGTTATTTCACGCAATTATTTTGCGCAAGTTGATTTGCTTATCACGCAATAAAGAAATGTAATAAACGCATGAACATAGGAAACCGAGTCAGACAACTTCGCCAAGCGAAGAACATGAAAATCGCCGATCTCGCTGAAGCAATAGGAGTAGATGCGGCGAACATCTCGCGCTTAGAAACGGGTAAGCAAAAACAATTTACCGAACAAACACTGAGTAATATTGCCAAGAGCTTAGGTGTTGATATTGCTGATCTCTTTACCTCTGCCCACAAAAGTAATACTGTATATAAAAACAGTAATAATGAGGATGTTGCGCAGGTGAAGGATGTGTTCCGTATTGAAATGCTGGATATCAGTGCCAGTGCGGGAAATGGCCTTATCCAGGGCGGTGATGTCATTGATGTGATTCATGCCATCGAATACAGAACTGATAATGCTGTATCAATGTTCGGCGGACGACCAGCCAATCACATCAAAGTTATCAACGTTCGTGGGGACAGTATGTGTCCAACCATTGAGCCAGGAGATCTCATCTTCGTTGATGTCAGCATCAATCAGTTTGATGGTGATGGTATATATGTCTTTGGTTTTGATGACAAAATATACGTTAAAAGACTTCAAATGATTCCTGACAAACTGCTGGTGATTTCTGATAACCAGATTTACCGTGAATGGGGAATTACTAGCGAAAACGAACACCGATTCATGGTCTTTGGAAAGGTCTTAATCAGTCAGTCGCAAACCCTTAAGAGACATAATTAACCTCAATATCCCATCCATCGGCCACCGAAAGGTGGCTTTTTACTACCTATAAATTTGCATACCTCGCAAATATCACTTGCATATCTCGCAATTTAATTTTATCTTTTGTTCCAGACCAACTACAGGATTACAACAAAATCTGGTTGCAACACGGTGCATGTGTCGTAAGCAGTCAGTAAATGTCAAAAACGAACAGGCAGGACGCCCACGAAGTAGCCGCCTGGGGCATATGAAGTCCAGGATGATTCGTTAGCAACAAAAAAGCGCCCTACAGGACGCTTAGCTCTTTAACAATCTGGATATCCACAACAGTAGTAATCTACAGATTGCCGTTAAGTTTTCTGGACAACTCCTCAATGGATGGAGGCGATACGTAATCCGGATTTTTATTCATCAGAAACTTATTTTCACAGTGGAGGCACCTGCTTTTATGAAAAAGCTCATCTTCGCTAACCGGGAATGGTTGAAGTATCGATACTATCTTTTGTCCAAAACATTTTGGGCAAAGATGCATGGTTATGCTGCCACCGTTCACGATTACCTCCTTCGAGTATACAAAAGTACCCGACTCAAGTTGGTTAAGGATATAGCCTTCCGTCTGAGCCTCAAAGTTTTCGAATTCTGCAATTTTAGCTTTGAGAGAAGCATTTATTTCTTGATAAGAGCCCACCAGTTCAACGAGAGACACGCATTCGCGCTGAATAGACGCAAGCTTTGAGTTCAGCTCACCAATAGCCGCATTTACTTCAGCTTGAGTTTTTGCCTCGTTCATTAGTTTTGCAATCTGGGCTGTTTCACGAATAGCCGTCATTGCTGCCGTTAATTCAGCGATCACATTGAATACTCTTATTGTTGTTGGGGATATCCAGATTAACCGAATCCTTGTTGTTGGGGAATAACCAGGTCCACCTCGCCTGATGTGGCTAAAAGCAGGCACATAACAGCTAAGTATTTTCAACCAGAGAGAATCCTTAGCGTTGTGGTGAATGCGGCTCAGCGCACGCGGGTTAAGGTTGAGGCTGACAGTCGACCTTCTGTGGATACCCACCCGCCTGGTGTGCAACCTTCGCCAGGCACCGGGAGGCACCCGGCACCACAACTTTATGCTGTGTGTAGTCCTGGCGGTACCAGTTTGTACCCTTGCTTCCGGCTGGTACCGTCCTTTTTTGCAAAACAGAGAAGAGCATCACCGGACGACGGGCTCATAACCCAATCCATCCGGGCGGCTGCCACCGCAGGTGTTCTTCTCTGTTTTGTGGAGAAACCAACCGACCTTGCAGGGTCGATATGATGAGGAGCAGCAAAATGGCTAGCGAACGCAGTACTGATGTGCAGGCATTTATCGGGGAGCTGGACGGCGGCGTATTTGAAACCAAAATCGGCGCAGTTCTCAGTGAGGTCGCTTCCGGTGTGATGAACACGAAAACCAAAGGGAAGGTCTCACTCAATCTGGAAATCGAACCGTTTGATGAGAACCGTGTGAAAATCAAACACAAACTCTCATATGTTCGCCCAACTAACCGCGGGAAAATTTCCGAAGAAGACACCACCGAAACGCCGATGTATGTCAATCGCGGTGGTCGCCTGACTATTCTGCAGGAAGACCAGGGACAATTACTGACTCTTGCCGGTGAACCTGACGGAAAACTACGCGCAGCAGGTCATTAATATCGTTCTTAATAAACTGATTATTTATCTCATCACTGAATATCTTTATATAGTGAGGACTTATTATGTCTCAGAACTTAGACGCAACCGCAATTAATCAAATCCATGCCCTTATTTCTGCTCAGGGTGTTAATGAAATTATCAGTAAGATTGGTGCCGATGCTGTGGCATTGCCTGAGAATTTCCGCATTCATGATCTGGAAAAATTTAATTTAAATCGCTTCCGTTTCCGTGGTGCGCTTTCCACTGCCAGCATCGATGACTTTACCCGTTATTCTAAAGATCTTGCAGATGAAGGCACCCGCTGCTTTATCGATGCCGATAATATGCGAGCCGTCAGTGTGCTTAACCTGGGTACTATTGATGAACCAGGTCACGCAGATAACACCGCCACTCTCAAACTGAAAAAGACAGCACCGTTCTCTGCCCTGTTGTCTGTTAACGGCGAGCGTAACTCCCAGAAGTCACTGGCAGAATGGATTGAAGACTGGGCCGACTACCTTGTGGGCTTTGATGCTAATGGTGACGCCATTCAGGCAACCAAAGCAGCTGCGGCGATCCGTAAAATCACAATTGAAGCGAACCAGACCGCTGATTTTGAAGATAATGACTTCAGCGGCAAACGCTCCCTGATGGAGTCTGTCGAAGCGAAGACCAAAGACATTATGCCAGTGACATTTGAATTTAAATGCGTTCCGTTTGAAGGTCTGAAAGAACGTCCGTTTAAATTACGCCTCAGCATTATCACTGGCGATCGTCCTGTACTGGTTCTGCGCATTATTCGGCTGGAAGCGGTGCAGGAAGAAATGGCTAACGAATTTCGTGATCTGCTTGTTGAGAAATTCAAAGACAGCAAAGTAGAAACCTTTATTGGTACTTTCACCGCCTGATTTCATTACTGCAAATGCCCCTGCGGGGGCATTTATGGAAACGTAATTAACTCAATAATCACCGGATGGTGAGGGCTTCCTTTTACCAGAATTCAGCGCGGTGCAGTGCATATACGTGGAGAACAAAATGTCATTTATTAAAACTTTTTCCGGGAAGCATTTTTATTATGACAAGATAAATAAAGACGACATCGATATTAACGATATCGCGGTTTCCCTTTCAAATATCTGTCGCTTTGCCGGTCATCTTTCGCACTTCTACAGCGTCGCCCAACATGCGGTTCTTTGCAGCCAGCTGGTGCCGCAGGAATTTGCTTTTGAAGCGTTAATGCATGATGCAACAGAAGCGTATTGCCAGGACATTCCCGCACCACTGAAACGCCTTCTTCCTGACTATAAACGGATGGAAGAAAAAATAGACGCCGTAATCCGTGAGAAATACGGGTTACCCCCAGTTATGAGTACACCCGTGAAATATGCCGATCTCATCATGCTGGCAACCGAACGCCGCGATCTCGGGCTTGATGATGGCTCTTTCTGGCCTGTACTGGAAGGCATCCCGGCAACAGAGATGTTCAACGTGATTCCACTGGCACCGGGTCATGCCTACGGGATGTTTATGAAACGTTTTAACGATTTATCGGAGTTACGCAAATGCGCATGAATGTTTTCGAAATGGAAGGGTTTCTTCGCGGGAAATGTGTACCGCGAGATCTGAAAGTGAACGAAACAAATGCTGAGTACCTGGTACGTAAATTCGACGCGCTTGAAGCTAAATGTGCGGGCACTGGAAAACAAAATAATACCAGTGTCAGCTGAACTGCCACCAGCAAATGAAAGTGTTCTGTTATTTGATGCTAATGGAGAAGGCTGGCTGATTGGCTGGCGTTCTCTCTGGTACACCTGGGGACAAAAAGAAACCGGAGAATGGCAGTGGACATTTCAGGTCGGGGACCTTGAAAACGTCAATATCACTCACTGGGCAGTAATGCCAAAAGCACCGGAGGCTGGAGCATAATGACCACATTTACCAATAAAGAACTGATTAAAGAAATCAAAGAACGAATCAGCAGCCTAGAGGTTCGAGACGATATTGAGCGCCGTGCTTATGAAATCGCACTCGTATCTCTGGAAGTAGAGCCAGATGAACGCGAAGCCTATGAATTATTCATGGAAAAGCGTTTCGGTGACTTAGTAGATCGTCGGAGAGCAAAAAACGGCGATAACGAATACATGGCATGGGATATGACTCTCGGTTGGATCGTCTGGCAGCAACGAGCTGTTATCCATTTTTCAACAATGACACAGCAAGAGGTGAAATAATGGAGCCATACAGCCTCACACTCGATGAGGCCTGTCAGTTTCTTCAGATATCCAGACCAACCGCCACCAACTGGATACGAACAGGCCGCCTACAGGCAACACGTAAAGATCCAACCAAGCCAAAATCTCCTTACCTCACAACACGGCAAGCCTGCATTGCGGCGCTTCAGTCTCCGCTGCATACTGTCCAGGTGAGCGCGGGTGATGGCATAACAGAGGAAAGAAAATGTCACTCTTCCGCAGAAATGAAATATGGTATGCCTCGTATTCGCTCCCGGGCGGGAAACGAATTAAGGAATCTCTTGGCACAAAGGACAAGCGGCAAGCTCAGGAGTTGCACGACAAGCGAAAAGCAGAACTCTGGCGAGTAGAAAAGCTAGGGGATTTACCTGATGTCACTTTTGAAGAGGCCTGCCTAAGATGGCTTGAAGAAAAAGCTGATAAAAAATCTCTCGATTCAGATAAAAGCCGGATTGAGTTCTGGCTTGAACATTTTGAGGGTATAAGGCTTAAAGATATCTCGGAGGCAAAGATTTACTCTGCTGTAAGCAGAATGCATAACAGAAAGACGAAAGAAATATGGAAACAGAAAGTTCAGGCCGCCATCAGGAAAGGTAAAGAACCGCCTGTTTATGAACCAAAGCCAGTATCAACTCAGACAAAGGCAAAGCATCTTGCCATGATAAAGGCCATTCTCCGTGCTGCAGAACGCGACTGGAAGTGGCTGGAAAAAGCGCCTGTCATCAAGATACCAGCGGTCAGAAACAAGCGCGTCAGATGGCTGGAAAAGGAGGAAGCAAAACGCCTTATTGATGAGTGCCCCGAACCACTGAAATCTGTCGTCAAGTTTGCGCTGGCAACTGGTCTGAGAAAGTCGAACATCATAAATCTGGAATGGCAACAAATCGACATGCAGCGACGAGTTGCCTGGGTGAATCCAGAAGAGAGCAAATCAAACCGCGCCATTGGTGTGGCGCTGAACGATACCGCCTGTAAAGTGTTGCGTGATCAAATAGGCAAGCATCACAAATGGGTGTTTGTACATACCAAGGCGGCTAAGCGAGCAGATGGAACATCAACGCCTGCGGTCAGGAAGATGCGCATCGACAGCAAGACATCATGGCTATCAGCTTGTCGTCGTGCAGGAATTGAAGATTTCCGTTTCCATGACCTCAGACACACCTGGGCAAGCTGGCTGATCCAGTCAGGCGTCCCATTATCTGTGCTTCAGGAAATGGGCGGATGGGAGTCCATAGAAATGGTTCGTAGGTATGCTCACCTTGCGCCTAATCATTTGACAGAGCATGCAAGGAAAATAGACGACATTTTTGGTGATAATGTCCCAAATATGTCCCACTGTGGAATTATGGAGGATATAAAGAAGGCGTAACTGATTGAATTGTAATGGCGCGCCCTGCAGGATTCGAACCTGCGGCCCACGACTTAGAAGGTCGTTGC
>OASQ01000184.1_pt1 | contig 34385 bp, 51 predicted proteins | sample 1475771 | NCBI WGS metagenome assembly OASQ01 (sample SAMEA2579910, study PRJEB22360) | human gut metagenome | reverse complement strand
AACCAGGGAGGTCGTAATTTTTACTGCCCCCTCGGTGGTAAATTTGAGAGCATTGCTCAGTAAATTTGATAAGACCTGCTTAAACGCCTGAGGGTCGATCTTAACCAGGTAATGATCAGGAAATGTACTGCTGCAACTTAATGCGATCGATTTGCTTGCAGCAATCGCACCGAAAGAGTGACAAGTGTTCTGGACTAAAGTAGGGATATCGACCCATTGTGGTTGAAGTTGATAGTTACCCGATTCAATTTTGTCGACATCAAGGATTTCACCAATTAAGCCGAGGAGTGATTGTCCGGTGGCGTAGGCAAGTGAAATCGCCTCCACCCGTTGCTCCTTGCTAAGACCAGAACCCGACAGAAGTTCCAGGAAGCCCATAATAGAGCTTATTGGTGTTCTTATTTCGTGACTCATCGTTGCCAGAAACTGACTTTTTGCTACGGTAGCCTTTATCGCTTTATTTTTTTCTACCTCGAGTGCATTAATTAGATCACGCGTTTCAGTAATATCTTGCCAACCACAAATATATACTGCATTGTCACTTGCAGGAAGATTGCATAATGTATGCCAGTGATTAATGCATCTTTTCTCGATGCCATTATCAATTTCAAATACCTGTGTGTATATTGTTCGATTTTCTTTCGTTTCTGCTGTGACTTCATGCGCATTAGAAAAAACATCTTTAAAGGGTGAGTCACTGTTTTCTAATGGTAACATTGCATTTTTGTAGTAATCCGCAGTGAAATAATGTTCAAAAGCACTATTATGACTAATGACATTACCTTGCCAGTTTACAACATAAGTTGGATTCGGTAAGGAATCCGAGAGTGCTTTTCGGAATGATATTTGGTTTTCTAAATCACCCTGAATGACTTTACGACGACGAACTGAGCGTAACAGGTAGAATCCCCATAAAAGGCTACTGCCAACTAATAAAACGGATAATGTCGTAACAATATAAAATTGCTCGCTATATAGGTCCCATGTGTCAATGGTCACATTGGGCATTTTAATCCATTTTTCCGTCAGGCGCAGAACTTCGCTTGGGGGAATTGCATTCAGTGCTTTATTAATAATATCCTTAAGTTCCGGTTCTCCGCGAGGAAAAGCGAACGAAAGCGATGCATTCGGAACGCCAGGAATAAGAAAATGATAAAGTTCATTAGGATAGTAATGATCGATCATGTAACGCGAATTTAACTGTGTCGCGACCAGAGCATCAAGTTCACCTTCCTTAACCTTGTGAAATGCAGCGCTGGCATTATCGACCTGTATCCATTCAACCTCCGGATACATCTCTTTTAATTGCGAATGCAGCTCATAATAATATGGAATGGCAACTTTCATTCCTTTTTTTAATGTTTGTTCACTGTCAGGTGCTTTTTGCATGACAAAAACGTATGGCGTTGTTATGAAAGCTTCTGCAAATGAAACATTATTTTCTCGATCTTCACTATAAATAGCGCCAGGTATTATATCCCATCCACCGGGGTTAAGCTGTGTTCCGGCATGGATATTGTGTGAAACGGTGATCGGAGAAAAATTTAAACCTGTTTGCAAGGTAATAATATTAAGAATATCCCCCATAACGCCCCGAACCGAGCCATTTTCATCCGTCATAGAATAGGGAGGAGAGTAAGGATTTTCCAGCACCTTTAAATCGGGATGTTGCTTAATCCACTGTTTTTCATGTTCAGTGAGTTCTAATGGTTTGTTCAGAAAGGCCAGGTTTCCTGTATCAAGCCAATTTTGTGAAACTTCATAGCGAACTTCATTTGTTAAAGCATCAACAAATCTATTGAGTACTTCATTAAGAATGACGGATTCTTTTCTGGTCAAGAAAAAATTATATTGACGCGGCGAGTTATAATATTTCACTACATTTAAGGAGTGAGTGAAATAGCGGGAAATCATACTGCTGGTAATGATGTTACTACCAATAAAGTAATCATTCTGTCCGGCTGATACGGATGCTAATGCCTGATATAAATTTGTAAAAGAGATAATTGTTGCTTTTGGAAACGATTGATGAATTACCTCGTCTGGGGGGTAATTTGCTACCCGAGCAATATTTACTGGTTTTAGTGAGGTAAGCGGTCGCATTGAGTCGTGAAGGGTGGTTACCAGCGCCGGAAAGGTAATTATCAATGGTTTGGTTGCAGCAATGTCATTATTAAGAGGCGGCGAAGTAACTAAATGTGATAACACTATATCGACTTCACCTTCTTCCAGCGCGTCCATTGCTTTTTGATGATCTGCGTATTCCCGGAGTGTTAATTTGATATTTAACGCTCTTTTTAAAAGATTTAAATAATCAGCATTAATACCACGAACCTGTTGCTGCGAATCGGTATGCAACAAGGTAGCCGTTTGGGACTTGTGTACTGCAATCACAAGATTTTTTTTGCTCGCTAACCAACGTAATTCCTTGTTGCTCAGACGTACTGGATCAAGTGTGACACGGTTGTTACTACTGATGCCACGATATTCGATGTAATCTTCGTCTGCGAAACTTATGGTCGACCAAAGACCACAACAGAGAAGAAAAAAATAGGGTAAAAACTTCATGTGATTAGCCGATTTTGTTACGTTGCGCGAATGTGTAAAGATCCATCAGTGATTTACATTCTAATTTTTCCATCAGGCGACTTTTATAAGTGCTGACAGTTTTGTTGCTGATGAACATTTTTTCAGCAATGTCATTATTATCCTTGCCATCAAGAATATACCGCATGACACTAATTTCTTGTTTCGATAAGGAGTCGAGTTTTTGCTGGTCGGACGTTAAACTTCCAACAAACCGGTTGAGAGAGAAGGGGAAATAGCAGTAGCCATTTTTTGCAGCTTCAATAGCCGCAATGATATTGTTCATGCCTTCTTTTTTACTCACGAATCCATTAGCGCCAGCATCAGCACAATGTTTCCCGTAAAAATGGTCATTTTTAGCGGAGACAATAATAATAATTCCGCTATATTGGCGCTTCCTCAGCGTTTCTAACACCTGGATACCGTTAACTCCGGGGATATCGACATCAATGATGACGATATCAGGCTTAAGTGTTTCCACCCGCTGAACGGCGCTTCCCCCTTCAGTCAACTCCGCTAAGATTTCAATATCGTTTTTGATCAATAAATTACGAATTGCTGCGATAGCAAGAGGATGGTCATCAATAATTATTGCGTTCATAGATTATTCCCTTTGCAATGAAGCATCTCCCTTCTCCCTGTAGTAATACAGACATAAGGCGTCATCTCATTTTCTCAATAAAAATAAGAAAATCTGAGCTTCCTTTAAGATAATTCGACAAGTATACCATATAAATAGTCGGCATAAATGAAATGTCAACAATAAAATCAGGGATTGTACCGATGATTTATAGTTTCAAGTTGGCACTATAAGTCTTCTTACTAATCCTACAGGCGTAAGAATTGTATTGCAAAAGCCACGGTTTAGTCCTCTGTTGTTTTTTTTGCACCTCATTTAAATTAGGCCTCCAACGTTCCTGGGATAATGTGCAACACATGCACTGTGTTTGATATGAAGAATGAATGCTCTTTTCATTCAATTCATAAATTTCATCTATGAGAAATGAGAGATAATAGTGGAACAGATTAATTCAAATAAAAAACATTCTAACAGAAGAAAATACTTTTCTTTATTGGCGGTAGTTTTATTTATTGCGTTTTCAGGTGCCTATGCCTATTGGTCAATGGAATTAGAAGACATGATTAGTACAGATGACGCCTATGTCACGGGGAATGCAGATCCAATTTCTGCACAAGTCTCAGGTAGTGTCACTGTCGTTAATCATAAAGATACGAACTACGTTCGACAAGGTGACATTTTAGTTTCACTGGATAAAACTGATGCCACTATCGCACTCAATAAAGCTAAAAATAATCTGGCAAATATTGTTCGGCAAACGAATAAACTATACTTACAGGATAAACAATACAGTGCCGAAGTCGCTTCAGCACGTATTCAGTATCAACAATCTTTAGAAGATTATAACCGTCGAGTGCCGTTAGCGAAGCAGGGGGTTATTTCAAAAGAAACGCTGGAGCATACCAAAGATACGTTAATAAGTAGCAAAGCGGCATTGAATGCCGCTATCCAGGCTTATAAAGCGAATAAAGCTTTAATAATGAACACACCATTAAACCGTCAGCCACAAGTCGTTGAAGCGGCGGATGCAACTAAAGAAGCCTGGTTGGCGCTTAAACGTACGGATATTAAGAGTCCGGTTACCGGCTATATTGCCCAGAGAAGTGTTCAGGTCGGCGAAACAGTGAGCCCCGGACAATCGTTAATGGCTGTCGTACCGGCACGTCAAATGTGGGTTAATGCCAACTTTAAAGAAACACAACTTACGGATGTACGGATTGGTCAATCGGTCAATATTATCAGCGATCTTTATGGTGAAAATGTTGTGTTTCATGGTCGGGTGACAGGGATCAATATGGGAACCGGCAATGCGTTCTCCTTATTACCTGCACAAAATGCGACAGGGAACTGGATCAAAATCGTTCAGCGTGTACCGGTTGAAGTTTCTCTTGATCCAAAAGAACTCATGGAACATCCCTTGCGTATTGGTTTATCGATGACAGCAACTATTGATACGAAGAACGAAGACATTGCCGAGATGCCTGAGCTGGCTTCAACCGTGACTTCCATGCCGGCTTATACCAGTAAGGCTTTAGTTATCGATACCAGTCCGATAGAAAAAGAAATTAGCAACATTATTTCGCATAATGGACAACTTTAATGGCAATCACTAAATCAACTCCGGCACCATTAACCGGTGGGACGTTATGGTGCGTCACTATTGCATTGTCATTAGCGACATTTATGCAAATGTTGGATTCCACTATTTCTAACGTCGCAATACCGACAATATCTGGCTTTCTGGGAGCATCAACAGACGAAGGCACCTGGGTTATCACCTCGTTTGGCGTAGCAAATGCCATTGCGATCCCTGTTACCGGCAGGCTGGCACAAAGAATAGGCGAATTAAGGTTATTTTTACTTTCAGTCACTTTTTTTTCGCTGTCTTCCTTAATGTGTAGTTTATCGACCAATCTTGATGTGCTGATATTTTTTAGAGTCGTTCAGGGATTAATGGCGGGGCCGTTAATTCCACTGTCACAGAGTTTATTATTGAGGAATTATCCACCAGAAAAAAGAACATTTGCTCTGGCATTATGGTCAATGACCGTGATTATCGCTCCGATATGTGGGCCGATATTGGGCGGTTATATTTGCGATAACTTTAGCTGGGGTTGGATATTTTTAATCAATGTCCCTATGGGGATTATCGTCCTGACATTATGCTTAACCTTACTTAAAGGAAGAGAAACTGAAACTTCACCGGTAAAAATGAATCTACCAGGACTGACCCTGTTAGTGCTCGGTGTTGGTGGCTTGCAAATTATGCTTGATAAAGGGCTCGATCTGGATTGGTTCAACTCGAGTACAATAATAATATTAACAGTAGTATCAGTTATTTCTCTGATCTCTTTAGTCATTTGGGAGTCGACCTCAGAGAATCCGATTCTTGATCTCAGTTTGTTTAAGTCTCGTAATTTCACCATTGGTATTGTGAGTATCACCTGCGCGTATTTATTTTACTCTGGAGCGATCGTCCTTATGCCGCAGTTACTCCAGGAAACGATGGGGTATAATGCGATATGGGCCGGGCTTGCTTATGCGCCCATCGGCATCATGCCACTATTAATTTCACCTTTGATAGGACGTTATGGCAACAAAATAGACATGCGGTTGTTAGTGACATTTAGTTTTTTGATGTATGCGGTTTGCTATTACTGGCGTTCTGTGACATTTATGCCAACGATTGATTTTACAGGCATCATTTTGCCGCAGTTTTTTCAGGGATTCGCCGTTGCCTGTTTCTTTTTACCCTTAACAACGATTTCGTTTTCAGGCTTGCCAGATAATAAATTTGCCAATGCCTCGAGTATGAGTAATTTTTTTCGTACCTTGTCAGGATCAGTTGGTACGTCGTTGACAATGACGCTGTGGGGACGACGCGAATCGTTACACCATAGTCAGTTGACAGCAACCATCGATCAATTTAACCCCGTGTTTAATTCATCGTCACAAATTATGGATAAATATTATGGTTCGCTTTCAGGAGTTCTTAATGAAATTAATAATGAAATAACCCAGCAGTCACTTTCTATTTCTGCAAATGAGATTTTCCGTATGGCGGCTATTGCTTTTATCTTACTTACGGTTTTGGTTTGGTTTGCGAAACCGCCGTTTACAGCGAAAGGCATTGGGTGATGATAAAAGGAGGGGGTTATAGCGGGTAAGACCGGGGATCTTAAGTCTGCGCCATCGGCAGCATCGCTCACCCAGGGAAAGGATTGCGATGCTGCGTTGAAACGTTATTAACGGCCTTTTGCCAGATATTGATTCATCTCTTCTTCCGGCACCATTCCACCTCCCGTCGCCCACACCAGATGAGTGGCATTACGCAATTGTTCTGCGCTGAAACCGTGCATCAGTTGGTAACTTACTGATGCACACACGCGCTGAGGTCCGGCCATACCCGCCAGTGCCGAAGGTTCAAGACGAATACCTTCTTCCTGCGCCAGCCAGCCAAGCATGTCATACATGGTTTGATCGCTAAGGGTATAGAAGCCATCCAGCAGACGCTCCATTGCCCGCCCGACAAAGCCTGATGCGCGACCAACTGCAAGGCCATCCGCTGCGGTAAGGTTGTCGATACCAATATCCTGAACAGAAATCTGATCGTGTAATCCTGTATGGACGCCTAACAACATACAAGGGGAGTGCGTTGGTTCGGCAAAAAAGCAGTGAACATGATCGCCAAACGCCAGTTTAAGCCCGAATGCGACGCCACCAGGACCACCGCCAACACCACACGGCAGATAGACAAACAGAGGGTTATCAGCATCGACGATACGGCCTTGCTGGGCAAATTGCGCTTTAAGACGCTGGCCAGCGACGGAATACCCAAGGAACAACGTGCGGGAATTTTCGTCATCAATAAAGAAACAGTTCGGGTCAGACTGCGCTGCTTTACGTCCTTCCTCGACGGCAACACCATAATCTTGCTCATATTCCACGACCGTAACGCCATGGCTGCGCAGTTTCGCTTTTTTCCATGCCCGGGCATCAGCAGACATATGAACTGTCACCTTAAAGCCAATGCGGGCGCTCATAATGCCGATTGATAACCCCAGATTTCCGGTTGAGCCCACAGCAATGCTGTATTGGCTAAAGAACTGTTTAAACTCCGGAGAAAGCAGTTTGCTGTAGTCATCATCAAGCGTCAGCAACCCCGCTTCCAGAGCCAGTTTTTCTGCGTGTGCCAGGACTTCATAAATCCCGCCGCGTGCTTTTATGGAGCCGGAAATGGGCAAATGGCTATCTTTTTTCAGTAACAGTTGCCCGCTGATCGGTTGCTGATATTCTTTTTCCAGCCGTTTTTGCATAGCTGGAATGGCAACCAGTTCTGATTCAATAATCCCCCCAGTGGCAGCAGTTTCAGGAAATGCTTTTGCCAGATAGGGTGCAAAACGGGATAAGCGCGCATGGGCGTCCTGAACATCCTGTTCGGTCAGGCCAACATAAGGTAAACCTTCAGCCAATGAGGTCGTGCCAGGATTAAACCAGGTGGTTTCTTTAAGAGCAACCAGATCCTTTACCAACGGATACTGGGCGATGAGCGAGTTCATTTTAGCGTTTTCCATAGTACGTCTCTTTGCGCTTAGATGATAAATGACAGCAGGAATGTGCCCGCCAGAGCGACGACTGAAGCGATAAATGTCGCTGTCGTATAGTATTTAAATGTTTCATTGAGCGTAGCGCCGCAATATTGCTTCACTAGCCAGAAAAGCGAGTCCGTAACGATCGTGCAGCCAATTGCACCTGAACCGATAGCAATCGCAATAATTTCCGGGCTGATGTCGGGATACAGCGGCAGCACAATGATCCATATTTATATTTTCTTCTCCAGGTTGGCGATGCCAGTTGGCATGTTTTACTTACTTGCCTATATGGTTACTCGTTGGCGAGAACAGAGGCGGAATTGGGGACAATTGTCCGGGAATTATTGTTATTTTTTATTGTATTGCTGTGTCAGGTGATAGGGCGTTGGATCTCGCCAGTGACGTCTGTTTCTGCTACAGTGCCCGTTTTACGGCAAACGGCTTGGGTATGGCTTCATTAAAGGATGTCGCACGCCTGGCGGGAGTGTCGATGATGACAGTCTCCCGGGTGATGCATAATGCAGAATCTGTGCGTCCTGCAACGCGTGACCGCGTATTGCAGGCAATCCAGACCCTGAATTATGTTCCTGATCTTTCCGCCCGTAAGATGCGCGCTCAAGGACGTAAGCCGTCGACTCTCGCCGTGCTGGCGCAGGACACGGCTACCACTCCTTTCTCTGTTGATATTCTGCTTGCCATTGAGCAAACCGCCAGCGAGTTCGGCTGGAATAGTTTTTTAATCAATATTTTTTCTGAAGATGACGCTGCCCGCGCGGCACGTCAGCTGCTTGCCCACCGTCCGGATGGCATTATCTATACTACAATGGGGCTGCGACATATCACGCTGCCTGAGTCTCTGTATGGTGAAAATATTGTATTGGCGAACTGTGTGGCGGATGACCCAGCGTTACCCAGTTATATCCCTGATGATTACACTGCACAATATGAATCAACACAGCATTTGCTCGGGGCGGGCTATCGTCAACCGTTATGCTTCTGGCTACCGGAAAGTGCGTTGGCAACAGGGTATCGTCGGCAGGGATTTGAGCAGGCCTGGCGTGATGCTGGACGAGATCTGGCTGAGGTGAAACAATTTCACATGGCAACAGGTGATGATCACTACACCGATCTCGCAAGTTTACTCAATGACCACTTCAAATCGGGCAAACCAGATTTTGATGTTCTGATATGTGGTAACGATCGCGCAGCCTTTGTGGCTTATCAGGTTCTTCTGGCGAAGGGGGTACGAATCCCGCAGGATGTCGCCGTAATGGGCTTTGATAATCTGGTTGGCGTCGGGCATCTGTTTTTACCGCCGCTGACCACAATTCAGCTTCCACATGACATTATCGGGCGGGAAGCTGCATTGCATATTATTGAAGGTCGTGAAGGGGGAAGAGTGACGCGGATCCCTTGCCCGCTGTTGATCCGTTGTTCCACCTGATATTATGTTAACCCAGTAGCCAGAGTGCTCCATGTTGCAGCACAGCCACTCCGTGGGAGGCATAAAGCGACAGTTCCCGTTCTTCTGGCTGCGGATAGATTCGACTACTCATCACCGCTTCCCCGTCGTTAATAAATACTTCCACGGATGATGTATCGATAAATATCCTTAGGGCGAGCGTGTCACGCTGCGGGAGGGGAATACTACGGTAGCCGTCTAAATTCTCGTGTGGGTAATACCGCCACAAAACAAGTCGCTCAGATTGGTTATCAATATACAGCCGCATTCCAGTGCCGAGCTGTAATCCGTAATGTTCGGCATCACTGTTCTTCAGCGCCCACTGCAACTGAATCTCAACTGCTTGCGCGTTTTCCTGCAAAACATATTTATTGCTGATTGTGCGGGGAGAGACAGATTGATGCTGCTGGCGTAACGACTCAGCTTCGTGAACCGGGCGTTGTAGAAGTTTGCCATTGCTCTCTGATAGCTCGCGCGCCAGCGTCATGCAGCCTGCCCATCCTTCACGTTTTGAGGGCATTGGCGATTCCCACATATCCATCCAGCCGATAACAATACGCCGACCATCCTTCGCTAAAAAGCTTTGTGGTGCATAAAAGTCATGCCCGTTATCAAGTTCAGTAAAATGCCCGGATTGTGCAAAAAGTCGTCCTGGCGACCACATTCCGGGTATTACGCCACTTTGAAAGCGATTTCGGTAACTGTATCCCTCGGCATTCATTCCCTGCGGGGAAAACATCAGATAATGCTGATCGCCAAGGCTGAAAAAGTCCGGACATTCCCACATATAGCTTTCACCCGCATCAGCGTGGGCCAGTACGCGATCGAAGGTCCATTCACGCAATGAACTGCCGCGATAAAGCAGGATCTGCCCCGTGTTGCCTGGATCTTTCGCCCCGACTACCATCCACCATGTGTCGGCTTCACGCCACACTTTAGGATCGCGGAAGTGCATGATTCCTTCTGGTGGAGTGAGGATCACACCCTGTTTCTCGAAATGAATACCATCCCGACTGGTAGCCAGACATTGTACTTCGCGAATTGCATCGTCATTACCTGCACCATCGAGCCAGACGTGTCCGGTGTAGATAAGTGAGAGGACACCATTGTCATCGACAGCACTACCTGAAAAACACCCGTCTTTGTCATTATCGTCTCCTGGCGCTAGCGCAATAGGCTCATGCTGCCAGTGGATCATATCGTCGCTGGTGGCATGTCCCCAGTGCATTGGCCCCCAGTGTTCGCTCATCGGATGATGTTGATAAAACGCGTGATAACGATCGTTAAACCAGATCAGGCCGTTTGGATCGTTCATCCACCCGGCAGGAGGCGCGAGGTGAAAATGGGGATAGAAAGTGTTACCCCGGTGCTCATGAAGTTTTGCTAGGGCGTTTTGCGCCGCATGCAATCGAGATTGCGTCATTTTAATCATCCTGGTTAAGCAAATTTGGTGAATTGTTAACGTTAACTTTTATAAAAATAAAGTCCCTTACTTTCATAAATGCGATGAATATCACAAATGTTAACGTTAACTATGACGTTTTGTGATCGAATATGCATGTTTTAGTAAATCCATGACGATTTTGCGAAAAAGAGGTTTATCACTATGCGTAACTCAGATGAATTTAAGGGAAAAAAATGTCAGCCAAAGTATGGGTTTTAGGGGATGCGGTCGTAGATCTCTTGCCAGAATCAGACGGGCGCCTACTGCCTTGTCCTGGCGGCGCGCCAGCTAACGTTGCGGTGGGAATCGCCAGATTAGGCGGAACAAGTGGGTTTATAGGTCGGGTGGGGGATGATCCTTTTGGTGCGTTAATGCAAAGAACGCTGCTAACTGAGGGAGTCGATATCACGTATCTGAAGCAAGATGAATGGCACCGGACATCCACGGTGCTTGTCGATCTGAACGATCAAGGGGAACGTTCATTTACGTTTATGGTCCGCCCCAGTGCCGATCTTTTTTTAGAGACGACAGACTTGCCCTGCTGGCGACATGGCGAATGGTTACATCTCTGTTCAATTGCGTTGTCTGCCGAGCCTTCGCGTACCAGCGCATTTACTGCGATGACGGCGATCCGGCATGCCGGAGGTTTTGTCAGCTTCGATCCTAATATTCGTGAAGATCTATGGCAAGACGAGCATTTGCTCCGCTTGTGTTTGCGGCAGGCGCTACAACTGGCGGATGTCGTCAAGCTCTCGGAAGAAGAATGGCGACTTATCAGTGGAAAAACACAGAACGATCGGGATATATGCGCCCTGGCAAAAGAGTATGAGATCGCCATGCTGTTGGTGACTAAAGGTGCAGAAGGTGTGGTGGTCTGTTATCGAGGACAAGTTCACCATTTTGCTGGAATGTCTGTGAATTGTGTCGATAGCACGGGGGCGGGAGATGCGTTCGTTGCCGGGTTACTCACAGGTCTGTCCTCTACGGGATTATCTACAGATGAGAGAGAAATGCGACGAATTATCGATCTCGCTCAACGTTGCGGAGCGCTTGCAGTAACGGCGAAAGGGGCAATGACAGCGCTGCCATGTCGACAAGAACTGGAATAGTGAGAAGTAAACGGCGAAGTCGCTCTTATCTCTAAATAGGACGTGAATTTTTTAACGACAGGCAGGTAATTATGGCACTGAATATTCCATTCAGAAATGCGTACTATCGTTTTGCATCCAGTTACTCATTTCTCTTTTTTATTTCCTGGTCGCTGTGGTGGTCGTTATACGCTATTTGGCTGAAAGGACATCTAGGGTTGACAGGGACGGAATTAGGTACACTTTATTCGGTCAACCAGTTTACCAGCATTCTATTTATGATGTTCTACGGCATCGTTCAGGATAAACTCGGTCTGAAGAAACCGCTCATCTGGTGTATGAGTTTCATCCTGGTCTTGACCGGACCGTTTATGATTTACGTTTATGAACCGTTACTGCAAAGCAATTTTTCTGTAGGTCTAATTCTGGGGGCGCTATTTTTTGGCTTGGGGTATCTGGCGGGATGCGGTTTGCTTGATAGCTTCACCGAAAAAATGGCGCGAAATTTTCATTTCGAATATGGAACAGCGCGCGCCTGGGGATCTTTTGGCTATGCTATTGGCGCGTTCTTTGCCGGCATATTTTTTAGTATCAGTCCCCATATCAACTTCTGGTTGGTCTCGCTATTTGGCGCTGTATTTATGATGATCAACATGCGTTTTAAAGATAAGGATCACCAGTGCGTAGCGGCAGATGCGGGAGGGGTAAAAAAAGAGGATTTTATCGCAGTTTTCAAGGATCGAAACTTCTGGGTTTTCGTCATATTTATTGTGGGGACGTGGTCTTTCTATAACATTTTTGATCAACAACTTTTTCCTGTCTTTTATTCAGGTTTATTCGAATCACACGATGTAGGAACGCGCCTGTATGGTTATCTCAACTCATTCCAGGTGGTACTCGAAGCGCTGTGCATGGCGATTATTCCTTTCTTTGTGAATCGGGTAGGGCCAAAAAATGCATTACTTATCGGAGTTGTGATTATGGCGTTGCGTATCCTTTCCTGCGCGCTGTTCGTTAACCCCTGGATTATTTCATTAGTGAAGTTGTTACATGCCATTGAGGTTCCACTTTGTGTCATATCCGTCTTCAAATACAGCGTGGCAAACTTTGATAAGCGCCTGTCGTCGACGATCTTTCTGATTGGTTTTCAAATTGCCAGTTCGCTTGGGATTGTGCTGCTTTCAACGCCGACTGGGATACTCTTTGACCACGCAGGCTACCAAACAGTTTTCTTCGCAATTTCGGGTATTGTCTGCCTGATGTTGCTATTTGGCATTTTCTTCTTGAGTAAAAAACGCGAGCAAATAGTTATGGAAACGCCTGTACCTTCAGCAATATAGACGTAAACTTTTTCCGGTTGTTGTCGATAGCTCTATATCCCTCAACCGGAAAATAATAATAGTAAAATGCTTAGCCCTGCTAATAATCGCCTAATCCAAACGCCTCATTCATGTTCTGGTACAGTCGCTCAAATGTACTTCAGATGCGCGGTTCGCTGATTTCCAGGACATTGTCGTCATTCAGTGACCTGTCCCGTGTATCACGGTCCTGCGAATTCATCAAGGAATGCATTGCGGAGTGAAGTATCGAGTCACGCCATATTTCGCTATCAGGATTCTGTGTGATGGTTACATCGCCCGGCTCAGGGCTGTTTAGTCATCAGCGCTTTCTGACAGTGCTGAGATTTCAACCTGTTGCAGTAAAAATGAGTAGATATAAGGCAAGTGTGCTGCCAAACCCATCTTTTACGGGGTGAAGGTAGATTTCGTTTGAAGGGTATCTGGTGTCCCCTGCAGACATCTACTTGACGCGGCAGGGGATTGATTAGAATGGTGTTTTTTAGATGTGAGAAATATTTTACCCGCTATTTTACCCATTGGCGCGGCTTAAGAGCTTATTTTTGAATTCACAATGATCACGATATAACCATCTTGCTCGCCCGTGGATAACTTTGGCTTTTGGCAGGTCGCCGGACTTAATCCGGTCATAGATGAAGGTTTTACCGAAGCCAGTATCGGCCATGATGAATTTCAAATCAACCAGGGAATCAGGTTGTAGTTCGTGTTGCATGAGTGCTATCTCCGAATAGGGAATCGAACCTGCAAATCAGGTAATAAAAAACCGCCATCAGGTGGCTTGGTGTTCTTTCAGTTCTTCAATTCGAATATTGGTTACGTCTGCATGCGCTATCTGCGCCCATATCATCCAGTGGTCGTAGCAGTCGTTGATGTTCTCCGCTTCGATAACTCTGTTGAATGGTTCTCCATTCCATTCACCTGTTACTCGGAAGTGCATTTATCATCTCCATAAAACAAAACTCGCCGTAGCGAGTTCAGATAAAAGAAATCCGCATTAAGCGGCGTCGGTGAATTCAAATAAAAAACCGGCTTGCGCCGGCTCTCTCATCTTTCTGTCTACCCATGCTGATATCGATGGCGGGTGCACCTTTTCAATAGCAGCGCGAAGTACAGCTGTACGTGCCAGTTTGTCAGTAATCTCAGGAAATCGCTTCTCTGTCTTCGGTACGTTAACAGCAACATTAGTAGAATCCGCACTGGCGAACGGATACATACCAAGAACTCTCACGTCGAGCATTCGAAGACCATGAATTTTCACTTTCAAATTACGATTGATATAAAGCTCAGTGAAAACTTCATCCATTCTCTGTTCCCACCATTTAGAGCGTATGTGCCTGTGTGGGCCGCAGCATCCAATCGCCACCCATTCAAATTTGCCAGAAAGGCGTAAAAGACGTTCAATTGATTCGTCGGTATGCCAGACCGGAACCGCTTTTGATTTTAGCCAATCAGGAACCAACTCAATCTGCTCGTCGTTTTCTGCCTCTGTCCCTTCGATAACGTCAGGTATAAGAAACCATTCAATTCTGCTGAACCACTTCCCAACAAAGTCGTAGAATTTTGCTCGCCTCTTACTCCAGTCTACCGGAGTGCCTTTCTTTAATGCTTTCATCCAGTCGCTAAAAGCACCGTTATCAAGGCGTATATCACAAGGGAACATGGCAATCTTTTTCATCTGCTCTGGTCTGGCAAATGAAACAAAAGCCCCACCATCACGGTAAAGGGCTTTAATCAGCATATCTGTAGGGGCATGCTCATCACCCCATATTGGGCTGCCGTGAAAGTGGATGGTCATATTATCCCCATATAAAAGAAATCCCCGCGAGTGCGAGGATTGTTATTCATTGCCGATATTCACCTTTATCGCGAACACCTTTACCGGTTTATCACCGAAGTGCGGATGTGTGATTGTCTTGATTTCATATCCGTCATACGGAACATCAATTCTGCGGCTGGAATCGTCGCGCTTCGGATATCCCTTTGTGATAATCAGTCGGTCATACTACCGGAACATAATTCGCTTATTCCAGTAGTCATTACACAGGCGATACTCTTCCGTTTTATCTCCGCGAATCATGGCATCGAAGTATTCACCTTTGACGGCAAGTTGCAGGTTAGCCACGACCTTCCTCCTTGGGCTTGTGAATTTGTATCGTCATGCCGCTTTGAGTGGTGACTACAATGACAGAACCAGGCTGAAGGCTGTTAAGATTGAATGCTTCGTAAAACGAATCCAATGCCAGTGCTTTTTTATTCTTTCGGTTCCACCAACGCCATCCATTGCTACAGGCTACACTGACAATCCACTGTCCACTCCTGTAAGCCATATAAAACCAGATGAGCAAAACCTGAATGAATGCTATCCAGTCAATAATCGTATATTTCGCGAAGGAGTCCATCACTTCACCTCCTGCGGCGGTTCCGGTAGCGGCATCCAGTGGGTTACACCGTCAATTGGCTCATCGTCGTCGTACTCCAATGCGGCTATATAGAACCCGTCACGACGAGAATAAGAAATCCCTGACATTACAATGCCATCCGAAACAACAATAATGTCACCCGTTTCTTCCGGCATTCGCTCACTACAGCTTATCCAACCATCCGGAGTTACCGGAACTTGCGGAATGGCTGTCTGCTCTCGAACGTCATTAGGCGCTATAGGTTCTGCTGCCAACTGACTGGCATATTTGTTAATGGTAACGAAAAGCTCTTGCTCAGCCTCATCCAGACAATCACCGATACCTCGCCTGTCACCGTCAAAATCATCGAAATCGGCACGAATCTTGGCAACCTTCAAGATTGCGGACAACACCTCACTAGGAATTACCGGATAGTTGGTTGACGTTTCCGCGATTTCCCGAAAATTATTGGTTGACGAATTCTTGCTTTCCCGAAAGTTTCCGGACTGAAGCATGGCGGTGCGGCAGGCGTTCCATATTTCGGCAGCAATATCGCGCTCGCTATCGGTTAATTTGTACGTGGAAACATAGCCAGAGAGCATTTCTACGTTTTCCGGAGTTGCTTCTTCCGGCACTACCGGCGCTGGCGGGGAGATGCGTCCAAGCAACTTATTTACCTCTTTCGCCATCGCGTCATATTTATCTAAATGGCGATTAGCTTCTAAGCAGACTCGGCGCATCTGATCTGAGTTAACTCGTTTAACTGGATCTGCTTCCAGCGATGCCAGCGCAATTCGTGCCAGTTCTTCCGCTTCTTCTGCTGGCAGTACAACGTTGCTACCAGGTCCGTATGTTTCGCGCCACTGCTTGATTGTCAGCAGTTGCTCTTTGGTTATAGTGGTCATATCACTCTCCTTTGATGCGAATGCCAGTGGTACTCATTCTCCTGATTTCCCAGAGCACACGAGGAATACCACCGTTTCCGACCGGATCGCGTTTACTCCGCAGGGCGACGCTTGATTCCGCCCAGCTTTTTCTTGGAGGAAGCTCTTTCACACGAACAAAACCAGCTGCGCGAAGAGATGCTCCTGATTCATCTGCCTGGGTGTACGTAATACAACGTTGATAACCCATAGCTTTTGCTGCCCGCCAGACAGCACCATAAAGCGCGCTGTTAGCGTTGCGTTCTCCTGTGGTACATGTGCGATTTACTTCAAGCGTTAATCCATCGTCCAAATGTCGTGCAACAGGTCGACCAGCTGTCGCCACACCTATCAATTCTCCGGCATTATTTCTCAGACCAATGCTGAATTTATGCCCCACTGGTGGTTTATTGTGTCGGTGGTGCTGTGCGATAAATTCCTGCGCCGCTTTCAGCGTTATAGGTGAAATGACCATCACTCAGACTCCTCCTTGATGCCAGCGTCGCTTGCTGATTCTTCATATGCGCGTTTAGCAGCGTTAAGGATTGCTGCCAGTGGCGTATAGCCGCCATCCATTCGGATTGTGTTGTGGATGCCAGCCATTGTGTCGCGCAATTTGCTGTGGCTAGCAGACAGTTCTGCAATGCGCTTCTCTGCGGCTTCCAGCTCAACGCGCAGCCTCCCAACCGTAAGCGCAATATCCTCGCTCTCCTGGTCGCGGCGTTTTATGTATTGCTGGTTTCTTTCCCGTTCATCCAGCAGTGCAAGCACGGTAGCCGGATTGGCTGCAGCGATGAATTCAGCATTGGCCTGCTGTTCCATTTGGAAATCTTCATCGAAACCGCTTTCAGGATGTGCTCCTTCAATTCTGCAAATGGGAAGATATCCAGCAGCCTCGCGATGAATTAGTGCATCATCACCATCAAATCGTCCCTCTCCATATTCGAGCGACCACTCACCACACGTTGCTTTTTCTGCCTTGGCACGCAGTGCCTGATAGTCAATCTTGCTCATGTCACATCACCCTGAATCCGTTGCATTTACGTAAAAAATCGCAGATATAGCCCTTCATTTTTTCGTGCCAATCTCGATCATTCCCATTGCACCAACCATCAGGTGGAGTCCAGTTTTCTATCAAGCAGCCATTTTCTTTGCTTTCGCCGGAGTAGCTGTTGCGGTATCGCAGTAATGACGAGTGTCAACCAACGCATCCATACCATCGATATCAAGTACGCAAAACCATGTGTGATTCGGAATTCCTACAGGTGGTATTTGTTGCCCACGTCGACGTTTATCAATAAGATATACACTCACTGCTTGCCTCCTTTGCGCCACATCGCATTCAGATATTTGTTTTGATTCACTGATGGAAAAGAATTTCTCTTAAGCAATTCCTCTCTCGATGGCATTGGCTTTACGCGTTGGCGAATAATCATTTCTGCCGGAAGAATGCCGGGATTGTATGCAAGTCCTCTCATGATTTACTCTCCACGAACTGGTCAATAGCCATGCTAAGTGACATACCTAAAGTTTCGATATGCTGCTGAATATCCTGTAGCGTCTGCGCCTGAGATAACAGGATTTCACGGTTACATAACTCTTTAACCAGATGCTCAAACTTGCTGTAATAACCGATACGGCTTAGTGTTTCTTTCCCTGCATTCTCACCTTCTTTGATAATTCCTCTTTCACTAAGAATCAGGTCGTGTTTGGTTCCTGTAATAACATATTTGCCTAGGTCTATGTTTAGCTTCATTGTTAATTACTCCATGTTAATTTATTCGTATGCCTGCTCTTTCTTCATCGAGTTTTTTTAGCTTGTATCTCATAGCTCTTACTGAATAAATTGAGCGGCAGGTTGCAATTGCTATTTCTTCTGCGGAGAACTTACCGAAAAGTGATACTTCGGCTCTTGTCCAGCGTCTTCCACGAAGTCGGCTAACAATGTCAGCTCCAATCCTTGTTGCTTTCGCCATTACTGCTTTTTCAGTCCTTTCCAGTTTTTCAGCGATAACTTCAACTGGCATTGTCGCCGCCACTTCGCGCAAGAAATCGACTTCCCATTTCTCCCATGGAGTCTTTTTCATAGGCGATACCGTTATTTGATAAGAAGTGAAGGTTTCCCAACTTTGAGTTGAGCGCCGGGGATATTTATTCCTGCTTTTAGTTGGTGTTTGATTGCCAGTTTGTCGGCTTTAATTGTCGTTTCAAATTCAACGTATTCAGGAGGAAGGGCGCTTGAGTCGATGATTTCTACAGTTTCTGACGGTTTGCGGATTGTTACCTGGTGAATACCTGCTCGAATCTTTTTCTTGCCAACCATTTCAAGCGATGACGCTATATACGCCATAATGCTGTCAATCTTATTTTGAATTACTGCGGCTCTCTCATTTAGTGACTTTGCCTCTTCCTTGAGGCGTTCAGCATAACCAGATTCATTTTTAATAATGGCGAGAAGTTGCTCTATTTTATCGGTAAATTCTCCTTCCATGCCTTCTATTGTGTCAGCAATCATCTCTGGCTCTAAATCTGAATCCATCAGCTTTGCGTATTCATTGGCTATTTCATACAGTTTGCTCACTGGCAACCTCCAGTTTCGCTTTGCATTCTATGTAAATGGCTTGTACGTTCTGCTGCAATTTCATTCCAGATGTCAGGCGATATGCTTCTGCAAAATATCGCTTCAAATCATCCATGTTTTCTGCCTGAGCCATTTCATCGCAAAGAAGTTGTGCTTTATCCATTATTTCCTGCTGGCGTTTCCGTTCATCTTCGCGGATATCTTCCTCTGATTTGTGCGGCATAACTGGTTCCTGATGCACACCTTCATCTTCGTTAAGCAGGTGAATGGCATTATCCAGTCGCTGGGCTTTAGGCCAGTATTTGCTGGCGCGTTTAACTATTGTTTTACGCGCCATCTCTTCCCAGAATGTTTTCCACGGTCCATTCTTTGCCTTGCTCGTTGCTTCCACAGCTTTAATTTCTGCCAGACTCATTTCTTCAGTCAGGTAGTCACCATCTGCTGTTTTAACCGTGCAATAACCTCCAACAATAGAGCCTCGCTCACCAAATGCGTTGTATTTGTGGGTTGGTGCTGAATCAAGGCCATTTGATTCATAGGTGTCGTTTGAGTACACCAGTTTGCATTGCCCCCACTTAATTGATCCTGTCGATTGCGCAAGATGAAGTAATCCCATGTAACTGATATCAAGGCACACCATGCCGTCGCGAGGAACCAGATAAGCCAGTTTGCTGGCCGGGTTTAAGGTGATGCCGATCGCCGCAACATTGATGATGGCGTTCTGTGCGCTGGTTGGATTTGCCAGTGCTGTTTTAGCCAGGTAATCGTTTTTCTGGAAATACTGAATTGCAAACTGGCTTTCCTTAGCCCATGTCACCGTCTGTTCAGTCAATGCTCCGCAGAATAACTGCTCTTGCTGTTTAACGAATTCAACGATATTGCTCATGCAGCTTCTCCATAAATATGTCTGCGTTTGAATATTGCGAAGGCATATTCAGCCTTAACTCTTTCGGTTATTGCATCCCAGAACCATTCAGCGGCTTTTTCCTGATAGTTACAGTCATCATCTTCCAGCCAGTCGATAGCGTCCTTAGTGTGTTCATCTGGTTTATATGATCGAAGCATTTCGCTTATTGGGTCGCAACGTTTGCAGAGGCGATCAACTTCACTGTTGATTCGTTCGTAATCATCATCGGTAAAACTTGCGATGATTTGCGATATTTCACGCTTATCATTCAGAGTCAGAATCATCATCTTTCTCCTGTTCTTTGTGCTGATTGAGCATTTCTTTCATCTGACGAATGAATTCTTCGTCTGACCAGTTATCTGTAAAACTCATTTCCTGCGATACCACGGAAGGTTGATAGCTGATTTCATCGCTTTATTTGCTTCAAGCCACATTTTGGAATCACCAATAAATCTGGCTATTACTGCTTTGTTCTGTGCAGCACGAAGCATCTGGTGATTAATGGCTATTTCATTGCGCATAACGCCTCCAGTTGTTTCTTTGCTGCTCTGATTAATTGTTTAACTCGGCGCGATAATTCAGATTCGTGCGGGTAGAAAGCGGACATGACGCCGCTACCCGCGAGCTGAAAGTGCATCATGGGTAACTCCTTATATTTGATTGCATAACGAAAACGCCTCAAGTGAAGCGTTATTGGTATGCGGTAAAGCCGCGCTCAGGCGGCTACTCTATTTCTTCTTCGAATGATTTTATTAGTCGGTCAATAACATCATCTGTTTCAATATCATTTCCGTCTGATTGCTTTAATACGTCTATTGATTCTGCGGCGGTAAATTCCATCGCTGTGAGAAACTCGACAATTGCACACTCAACGACATATCGTTCTTCATCTGTACGGCATGATATAAAAGAGCATTTAATTGCTGTTATTACTTTTTGTTTAAGTTCTGCAGGATAATCAGTTTTTATCATCGTTCACTCTGTCAAAAAAACGCCCTCACATCGGAGGGCAAAGAAGATTTCCAACAATCAGAACAAGTCGGCTCCTGTTTAGTTACGAGCGACATTGCTCCGTGTATTCACTCGTTGGAATGAATACACAGTGCAGTGTTTATTCTGTTGTTTATGCCAAAAATAAAGGCCGACTATGCGGCCTCGGAAGGAAGTCCAATCATCTTATTCAAATCCTCTACCCGTAAAGCAGGAAGTGCTGTACTTGCTTTATCTGCTTCTTTTGGTAGCAATTCTTTGCTTTCAGGCCAAACTTCAATGAGTCGCTTAACTGTTGTGACTGAGTTTAAAGCAGCCCATACATTTGATTCGATATCCTTTTTCTTGGCTTCAAGTTTTTGTTGTAATGCGCAGATTTCATCAAACCTTTTTGTTATTTCGTGCTCTGCGTCAAACATGCATTTATCTTTTATCGGAGTAGGGAGAAATATATCTTCGCCGTTGCCGTCTTTCCCATATGAATGCCATCCAACCCTTCTGCCAGATACAGTCAGATAAATTGAAGTAGAACGAAAATCGTATGAGTAAAATGAACATCCCATCTTTCCAAGTTCTTCACTTATAGCTACCAACTTGGATGATAACTGTTCCACTTCCTCAGTTTTCTTTTTACCGCCAAACGCAATAACTCTGGCGTCAAGTGCAAGCTGGTTCTTTAACTTTGTTACTTCTTCAAGCTCAGTGAAAACCCCAGACTTAATTAAAGCGTTACGAGCGATTTCCTCTTTCATTCTCGTAGTTAAGCGGATTGATGACATATTAATTCCTCTCAAATAAGAAAATAAAGGCCACCATCAGGCAGCCTTGTTATTCTGTTTACCAAGTTCTCTGGCAGTCATTGCCGTCGTTCGTATTGCCCATTTATCGACATATTTCCCATCTTCCATTACAGGAAACATTTCTTCAGGCTTAACCATGCATTCCGATTGCAGCTTGCATCCATTGCATCGCTTGAATTGTCCACACCATTGATTTGTATCAATAGTCGTAGTCATACGGATAGTCCTGGTATTGTTCCATCACATCCTGAGGATGCTCTTCGAACTCTTCAGATTCTTCTTCCATATCTCACCTCAAATAAGTGGTTTGCTGCCTAATTTAATTTTCTGGCGACCAACACAAGTCACCCCCATTTCACTGCGTGGCTTGCGGTAGTAAATACGGTTCTGTTTACGCTCGACTTCATCTGCCTTCTTGCAGAGAAGGCTTCCGAGTGATGCTACTTTGTCTGCTCTGACGCAACCAGAGAGCTTTAGCGCAATTTTTCGCGCCAGTCGCTGCTCTTGCATCGCCTGTTCACGTTGAGCCTGTCTGCGTGCTCTGCGGCGATTTCTGGCGTTATCGTCAGCCAGATATGTAATGACTACTGTCATGTTGACCTCCGATGAAACAACTTTGGAATTTTTTTTATTACAAAGTGGTTTCCTTCCCCGCCAATTAGACGGGGATGGAAGAGCATTTATGAGCCTTCATGGACTCTGCTCGATCAGTTCTATTTAATTAATCTCTCAACTGAATGTAAGTATTCACATAAATCCTCCTACCTCTTGTGCAGCTTTCTTGAATATGGTGGCGGCTGCATAACGCCTATGGAATTGACTTTGGCGATTGGATGGCCGGTGCTGAACTCCGGCTTACTGGTTAGAGCGCCCGCACTACCAGTGACGCTGTCTTGAGGCGCAGATTGGTTACTGCTTGCCATGAGCGCTGTTTATACATTGGTCGAGCATCAGCCTGCTCATTCATCCAATCCCAAAGCCAACTACTCTTTGGTTCCCGCATTTCGGCGGGACAATCCCATCAATGTTAAAGAGCCTGCCAATCTGTTCCGTTTGGCTTCCAGCGTCCTGCTGATGGCTAAAGAATACTGTAGGTATTTTATTGTGTAAATACCCAAGGTATTTATTTTTGATGAAATAACGATAAGCAAATGAATACAAAGGATATTTATTTTTTCGGTGTCTGCTTGTTCAGTGCTTTTTATGCGGGATATGTGAAGTGGATCCCGATAGCTATTGCTGCCGGGATTATAGGTTAGTCAGCGAAGGTTAAGACGAGAATTACCTTAATGATGTCTGCTACAACAGACACGGCCATAGATAAACCAAAGACGATCCAAGCCACAGTGATGTCTTCACTACCATCGTATATAGTTCCGTAATCACTGGTGTAAGGCGTAAATGTCGCGCCTTGATACAATAGGTATAAGCTTGATCCATAGAGGATAAATGCAGATATCCCTTGTATTGCTATGATCACCAGAATCATGAAACGAGCTGATCTATGCGCCCAAGCCTGGCTTATTTTTTCTGATAGAGATTTCGCAATAAAAGCATGCGCTAAGCCGTAAATTGTCGAGATTGCCAACATCCCAAAAAAGCTTGCTATAGCGGTTCCAACCATAATCGCCCCTTGCGTGATCAAACCAGCCTTAGTTTTGTCTCAATTGCAACGCCTATAATCTTGCAGTTTCCATTGATTGGCACGAGAGGCCATGCAGGATTAAGTCCCTTGAGGTATTTATTTCCGCCGTCGATTATCAGCTTCTTGAATGTTGCTTCGTTAGAGTCAGAAAGTTTTGCTATGACCAAGCTGCCGTTGATCGCCTCCCTTCCGGTATCGAAAAGAACGAATGTTCCCTCTGGAATGCTTAACCCAACCGGTGCCGTCATTGAATCACCTTCCACTTTAAGCCAGAACGCATTACCTTGAATATGCGCGTCAGACTCAAGCCAAACATCTATGTCTTTAATGGTGTATGGTTCGCATGCTTCACACCACGAGCCAGCCTGGATACTGCTTAACACCGGATACCTCTTTCCTGCTCTGTATTCCCCTGCATACCTTACGTTGGCATCGCTCTTAAGGCTTTCTGCCTGTTCTGCAACCTTGGCAGCAATTGACTGGCTAAAATCAGCAATTGAGACTTGCAACAGCCGTGCAAAACCAGATGCAACCTCAACGTTTAGCGCGTTTCTGCCATTAAGATAATGCCCTACCGCTCCTTGGGTGATACCCAGTTCATCAGCGATTGAGTATTGGGTTATTCCCAATTCTTTCTTTTTTGACTCATACAAAGCCTTAAGCCGCTTAGCGTCTTCGAGCTGTTCTGTCGTCAGTGATTTTTTATTTTCCATAGCTTAATTCTAATAGCTAAGGTACTTAAACTAAAAATACCCTGAGTATTGATTGCTTTGAATACCTGTAGTATTCTTTGTTCATGGTTAATAACGGAGAGTGCATATGATTCGAATGACACTTGCCGATTACGCCAAAATCCATGGACAGGCTAAAGCAGCCAGTGACTTTGGTGTAATCCAGTGCGCTATCAGCAAGGCCATTCTGGCAGGCCGTAACATTATGGTTACGGTAAAGCCTGATGGCAGTGTGATTGGAGAGGAAGTTCGTCCTTTCCCAAGCAACAAGAAAAACAAATAGTAACACCGCTCTTTAACAGTCATGGTCCTCATTCCCGCCGAAATGCGGGAATACAACGCGCATAAGTTGATGCGCATAACTTCTTATTTGTTAAGGAAATACTTACATATGGAACTTACAAGTACTCGCAAGAAAGCGAATGCAATTACAAGCAACATCCTGAATCGAATTGCTGTACGTGGTCAGCGAAAGGTTGCTGACGCGTTAGGAATTAATGAATCGCAAATTTCGCGATGGAAAGACAGCTTCATCCCCAAAATGGGAATGCTTCTTGCTGTTCTTGAATGGGGTGTTGAAGACGAGGAGTTGGCGGAACTGGCTAAGAAAGTAGCCAGAATGCTGACAAAAGAAAAAGCCCCGAAGAACGGCGAATTCTTCGAGGCCTGATGTAGAAAGACTGGATCAATCCACAGGAGTAATTATGACAAAACGTCGTAAGAAATACCAGGAAAAAGAAGAGATTCGACACCCTGATTCACCTGAGGGATTAGTGGTAGCCGCAGCAAATAACAGGGCGTTCGCAGAGCGCCTTGTTGGTGTTTACAGACTAGCCAAAGCAGGAGTGAAACATGGGCGTCGTTAAGTTAGCTGATTACAGGCATAACCCTGTACAACATCAGGAGGCATCCAGTATGGGGTATGTCTCTATACACCGCCAGTTTATGGACAGCAGACTCTATAAGGACTCTCAGGCAGTACATCTTTGGCTTCACTTAATCCTCAAGGCTAATCACGAATCTACTGTCGTCAATACGGATATCGGTCCGATAACTGTTGATCGCGGTCAGATGATAACTGGACGCCCGTCGCTGGTCAGAGAAACATTCATTCCAGACAACAAAGTTCGGAGCTTATTACGGACTTTTGAGTCGAAAGGGATGCTTAATATTTGCTCGATGGGGAAGAAATTTAGCCTGTTTACAATCGTTAAATATGACGATTTTCAGGCAAAAAATTGTCCAACGGTTGTCCAACAGTTGTCCAACGCAAACACCAGTAATGGCGCGGCTCTCAGCGGAGATTGTCCAACGGTTGTCCAACGGTTGTCCATAAACAATAATATAAATAATATCTCTAATACTGACGTATTAGAGAGTGCCACAGCAGACAAAAAGTCTGACAAGAAAAAACCTTCCGTCAGCTGTCAGGATGTTGTCGATGCTTACCACGAAATCCTTCCTGAAGCGCCAAGAATCCGCGCACTGAATGACAAGCGTAAAAACCAGATCCGAACGTTCTGGCGCAAAGCCGGAGTGATAACCCGACAGCTTGAAGGGCATGGTTTCACGATGCAGGACTGGAGAAATTATTTGAGCTACGTAGGCGAAAATTGCCGATGGATGTTCGAAGAGCGTCCAAACCATCAACGCGGAACTGTCTGGCACAAAAAGGGATTTGATTTCCTGCTTAACGATAATACCTACCTGAAAGTTCGTGAGGGTGAACACGATGACCGATAATTTTTATGCGCCGCCCCATAGCATCGAGGCAGAGCAGGCGGTGATTGGTGGATTGCTTCTGGATGATGACAGCAGTGAGCGCGTCCAGAAAGTTCTGTCGATGCTGAAGCCTGATTCATTTTACAGCCGACCACACAAAATCCTTTTCGAAGAAATAACCAGAATGCACCGGGAGCAAAAGCCAGTAGATGGCCTGACGCTTTTCGATGAACTGGAGCGTAAATCGTTAACGGCGTCTGTTGGCGGTTTTGCTTATATCGCTGAGATCGCAAAGAACACGCCAAGCGCCGCAAACATCGTTGCCTATGCAATGCAGGTTCGTGAAACCGCAATGGAACGCTACGCCATCAACCGCATGACTGAAGCGACGGAATTGCTCTATTCCCGCAACGGAATGACTGCAACACAGAAGTACGAAGCTATTCAGTCGATTTTCACGCAACTGACAGACCATGCAAAAACCGGATCGCGTCGCGGCCTTCGTTCATTTGGTGAGGTCATGGAAGACTGGGTTAGCGACCTTGAGAAGCGATTTGACCCGTCAGGCGAACAACGAGGAATGAGCACAGGGATCCCATCGCTGGACAGGATGCTGTCACCGAAAGGTCTGGTGAAAGGCTCTCTGTTTGTCATTGGCGCTCGCCCTAAGATGGGGAAAACGACGCTATACAGCCAGATGGCAATCAATTGCGCAGTGCATGAGAAAAAGCCCGCTCTGATGTTCAGCCTTGAAATGCCAGGTGATCAGATACTGGAAAAACTGGTAGGGCAGAAGTCAGGTGTTAACCCGAATATTTTTTACCTTCCGGCGACAAATGACTCTGATGACGGCTATCAGGGTGATTACGATGGTGACTTCAACAGGGCGATCGAAACAGCCAATCGCTTGAGTGAAATCGACATGCTTTACATCGACGACACGCCGGGATTATCTCTGGCTCAAATCGTCAGCGAAAGCCGTCGAATCAAGCGAGAAAAAGGATGTGTTGGCATGATTCTGGTCGATTACCTGACACTAATGACCGCTGAGAAGGCCGATCGCAACGACCTTGCTTACGGCATGATCACCAAAGGACTGAAGAACCTTGCCAAAGAGCTTGATTGCGTTGTTGTGCTTCTGACACAGCTTAACCGCGCACTGGAAAGCCGAACCAATAAACGCCCATTACCAAGTGACTCACGAGATACAGGGCAGATTGAACAGGATTGCGATTATTGGGTGGGGATCCATCGTGAAGGTGCTTTTGATGACAGTGTTCCACCTGGTGAAACCGAACTAATTCTTCGTCTCAATCGTCATGGCAATACCGGCACGGTGTATTGCATTCAGGCAAATGGCGCTATTTATGACACAGACCAACAGTCTGCTGAAATGCGCCGCCGTGAACGCGAGGAACCGCAATCCAAGAAGAAAGGAGGATTCTGATGACCATCTACATCACTGAGCTAATAACAGGCCTGCTGGTAATCGCAGGCCTTTTTATTTGGGGGAGAGGGAAGTGTGGCTGACTGGCAAATTCCAATCATCATTCTTGCCGGAGCTTCGCTGGTTGCTGGATTTATCCTGCTGAAAAAGCATAAAGACCGCGATCAAAAAGTCGAAGTTCTCTATGGGTATCCAGCGAACAGCACAACATGGCTGACCATTTACCACTACCGAAAATCAGGCCGCTGGGTATTCGAATGGGATGATCTGTTCGCTGAAAAGCGACCAAAGTCATGGGGAGACATCAGCGAATGCATGATGTTTGAAGAAAGAAAATCCGGCGCAACCCGAGAAGAGTTTAACGAAGCGTGGGCGCGATTAAGTGAGAGAGGGTATTTGTGAGCAAGTACGAAAAATTAGATCAAAACATTCTTTCAATGCTGAGTGAAAGACCAACACCTATTTTTGATATCTGGCTTAAATGGCGGAGCAATGGAATGTATATCGAAACCATCGATCGCCGTATGCAATACCTGAGAAAGAAAGGGCTTGTTGCAAATGTGCGTGGGAAGGGTTGGGTGAAAATTAACCTGTCATAACGGGGATTGATATGGACGAATCAAGAAAGCAGTTTGAGGAATACGTTGCCAAAAAATTGAGATTACCATTCGAGATGATAACCGAGGCAAGAAATGGTGATAGGTACTTCGCATTTTCAAGCATGGATATTCGTCACTCCTTAAATGAGTGGTGGACTTTATGGCAGGCATCGCGAGCAGTTATCGAGATTGAGCTGCAAAAGCCAAAGAAAGGCCCACTTCCCGGTGATTATCACATTGGCTATGACTCAGGTGCAGAATCGCAATACGAAAGCGATGTAGATGCTATCCGCGCCGCTGGAATCAAAGTGAAGGAGTGAGCATGAGTCGACGAAGTAGCTTTTTGGGGTTTGTAATATTCCTGTCCTGCACTGGTTACATCGTGATCTGGTCAATTTCGAACATTGACCGTGGCGGGGAATATCTCATTGTAATGTTCTTTCCTTTGTTTCTTGGGTGGTACGCCGCAAGGTTGCTGGAAGAATGGGGTTACAGGCATAAAAAATAAAGGAGTGTTCAGTGAAGCAAACAATATTCCTCCGAACTAAGCAACAACAGCAAGCCGCAATCAACGCCATCCTCGCAACACCACTCGATAAAGACAAGCCAGTCACCATCCGCATTATTGACTACAAGCGCAACCTTGATCAGAACGCAAAATTTCACGCGATGCTGGCGGATATCGCACGTCAGGTTCAATGGTGCGGCAAATGGTTAAAACCGGAACAATGGAAGGTTTTGTTGATCAGCGGTCATGCAGTGGCAACAAAACAGGAAGCTGATGTTTTGCCCGGCCTTGAAGGCGAATACGTCAACATTCGCGAAAGCAGCGCGCAGATGAGCGTGAAGCGTATGGCAAGTCTGATTGAGTACACGACAGCATGGGCTATTGGTCAGGGTGTCAGATTTACCGACAGGAGGTACGAATGAGGCGACAGCGACGAAGTATCACCGACATCATCTGCGAAAACTGCAAATACCTTCCAACGAAACGCTCCAGAAATAAACGCAAGCCAATCCCAAAAGAATCTGACGTAAAAACCTTCAATTACACGGCTCACCTGTGGGATATCCGGTGGCTAAGACATCGTGCGAGGAAATGACAATGGATTATTCACAGTTAAGTGATTTTGAAATTAACGTGGCGGTATTCGAAGCCATTCATAACGGATCACCGGATTACAAAGAAGGTGAGAATGGCGATATGGTGTTTATCTCATTTGAGGGAGACATTGTAAACGGAGACGCAGTTGAAGTAGAAGTTGAGCGCGGATCATTTAACCCATGCGTAAACCCAGCAGACGCATGGCCGATTATTGAAAAATACAGGATTAGCATTATCAATCTCGATGAAGACGAGTGGGGTGCACGCGGTGTGGCCTACTGTAAATCTAAGCGAGCTATACATGAAAATCCCCTCCGCGCCGCCATGATTGTCTTTCTCATGATGCAGAGAATCCAATAATGCTTAGCCCATCCCAATCCATTCAATACCAGAAAGAAAGCGTCGAGCGGGCTTTAACGTGCGCTAACTGCGGTCAGAAGCTGCATGTGCTGGAAGTTCACGTGTGCTCCGATTGCTGCGCAGAACTGATGAGCGATCCGAATAGCTCAATGTACGAGGAAGAAGACGATGAATGAGTTAATAAATGGCAATGCCATCAAAATGACAAGCATTGAAATCGCTGAGTTGGTGAGTAAGCGTCATGACAATGTGAAACGTACCATCGAAACGCTGGCTAAAAATGGTGTTATCCGGCTTCCTCAGATTGAGGTTTCCGAAAGAATCAATAACTTAGGGTTCAATGTTCAGTACGAGCATTACGTCTTCGAAGGCGAACAAGGTAAGCGAGACAGTATTGTCGTTGTTGCCCAGTTGTCGCCGGAATTCACCGCTCGTCTTGTTGACCGTTGGCGAGAGCTTGAAGAAACTGCGGTTAATATCCCCAAAACGCTACCAGAAGCGTTGCGCCTTGCTGCTGATCTTGCTGAGCAGAAAATGCAACTGGAAAACCAGCTCGCAATTGCCGCACCTAAAGTTGAGTTTGCCGATCGCGTTGGCGAGGCCAGCGGAATTTTGATTGGAAACTTTGCAAAGGTTGTCGGTATTGGCCCAAACAAACTGTTTGCATGGATGCGCGATCACAAAATCCTTATTGCTTCAGGTTCCCGGCGCAATGTGCCAATGCAGGAATATATGGATCGCGGCTATTTCACAGTGAAAGAAACAGCGGTCAACACAAATCACGGAATACAGATATCGTTCACCACAAAAATCACCGGGCGTGGTCAACAGTGGCTGACCAGAAAGCTGCTCGATAACGGAATGCTGAAAGTAACAGGGGAGGCTGCTTAATGGCTAACCTACGCAAAGAAGCGCGCGGCAGAGAATGCCAGGTACGTATTTACGGCGTATGCAATGGCAATCCTGAAACTACAGTTCTGGCACATTACCGGATGGCTGGAATTTGCGGAACTGGAATGAAGCCTGACGACCTGATCGGTGCATGGGCTTGTAGCGCGTGTCATGATGAAATCGACCGACGCACCCATAATCTCGACAACAAAGACGCCAGACTTTACCACCTCGAAGGCGTGATCAGGACGCAGGCGATGCTGCTGAAGGAGGGGAAGATTAAGCCATGAACGAATATCAGTTTGTGCTTCCTTACCCGCCGTCGGTGAACACCTACTGGCGAAGACGGGGAAGCCAATACTACATCAGCGATAAAGGCCAGAAATACCGAAAAGACGTTCAGCAAATCATCCGCCAACTTAAGTTAGACATTTTCACCAAATCACGACTCCGCATCAAAGTCATCGCAGACGTTCCAGACTCCCGCCGCCGCGACCTCGATAACATCCTGAAGGGTTTACTCGACTCCCTTATCCACGCCGGATTTGCGGAAGACGACGAGCAATTCGATGACATTCGCGTAATTCGTGGTGTGAAAGTACCAGGCGGACGGCTTGGAATAAAAATCACCGAACTGGAGAACGTATGAACTCCACAATTCAAACGATACCAGAGCTTCTTATCCAGACACGAGGAAATCAGACCGAAGTGGCGAGGATGCTTTCCTGTGCAAGAGGAACAGTGCTCAAGTACAACCGAGACAGCAAAGGCGAGCGTCACGTAATAGTTAACGGCGTCCTGATGGTCAAACAGGGCAAGAGGGGAAGACGATGAGCATAAGAGAACTAAACCTCACCAAAGAGCAGCACGATTGGCTGAATGGATGGCTTGAACTGTGGGGCGCATGGGTTTATTCAGGTCGTCTGGAAAAGCGCATGAGCAGCGTAATAGCGAAGTTCATGGAGAGCGTAGAGCCGGGAAGAGTTATGACAAGGCCAATGTGTAATGATGATGATGGAATGTTGATTTCTCAGGTCGTCGATTCCGTCATGTACATTGACAAGAAAGCCTTTGGCATCCTCCTCAGTTACTACGCCCACGGCTCTTCCAAGCACGCCATTGCATCTTACTATCATCGCGTCGCAAGACCTCGCAAGATGTTATGCCGGGGCGGCGGGCGCATTCAAAAACCATCGCTCGCAACCTGTCGCCGGGAAGTTGACGAAATCCTCAATTCCTCGTTGTTTATGATTTACCCTGTTCTGGATGGTGCGTTTAAAAACCGGAAACGTGTAGAGAAAATTAAACATGTAGCATAGAACGTGTTGACATCATTGAGCAAATGAGCAACACTATTCGCATAAGCTGCCGTTAGTGACTCTTAAGTTGCAACGGTGGCTTTTTTTGTTTGCACAACAGGTAAGAGCATTGAACCCGCAGACCTCGCGGAATTGGTGAAAGGTGCCGCGCAGTGCTCTTATCGTTGTGGTGAATGCACAGGCTGATGTGTAAGGGCAAGAATCTTTCGCTGGATTCGGTATGGCCACGTAGCCAGCTGTAGGCAGTTGCAGCAAACCGGAGATCAGCACCGGTCGCCACAATCCAAACTGAGCCGTAGCCACTGGATGTCCTGAATTCATCAGTGATAGTTATGCTGCGGCCTTCTACACATGATCTTCGTGAAAGCGGGCGGCATGAGGTTGCGCTAACAACCTCCTGCCGTTTTGCCCGTGCATATCGGTCACGAACAAATCTGATTACTAAACACAGTAGCCTGGATTTGTTCTATCAGTAATCGACCTTATTCCTAATTAAATAGAGCAAATCCCCTTATTGGGGGTAAGACATGAAGATGCCAGAAAAACATGACCTGTTAGCCGCCATTCTCGCGGCAAAGGAACAAGGCATCGGGGCAATCCTTGCGTTTGCAATGGCGTACCTTCGCGGCAGATATAATGGCGGTGCGTTTACAAAAACAGTAATCGACGCAACGATGTGCGCCATTATCGCCTGGTTCATTCGTGACCTTCTCGACTTCGCCGGACTAAGTAGCAATCTCGCTTATATAACGAGCGTGTTCATCGGCTACATCGGTACTGACTCGATTGGTTCGCTTATCAAACGCTTCGCTGCTAAAAAAGCCGGAGTAGAAGATGGTGGAAATCAATAATCAACGTAAGGCGTTCCTCGATATGCTGGCGTGGTCAGAGGGAACTGATAACGGACGTCAGAAAACCAGAAATCATGGTTATGACGTCATTGTAGGCGGAGAGCTATTCACTGATTACTCCGATCACCCTCGCAAACTTGTCACGCTAAACCCAAAACTCAAATCAACAGCCGCCGGACGTTACCAGCTTCTTTCCCGTTGGTGGGATGCCTATCGCAAGCAGCTCGGACTGAAAGACTTCTCTCCGAAAAGCCAGGACGCTGTGGCACTGCAACAGATTAAAGAGCGTGGCGCTTTACCGATGATTGATCGCGGTGATATCCGTCAGGCAATCGACCGTTGCAGTAATATCTGGGCTTCATTGCCGGGCGCTGGTTATGGTCAGTTCGAGCATAAGGCTGACAGTCTGATTTCAAAATTCAAAGAAGCAGGCGGAACGGTCAGAGAGATTGAGGCATGAGCAGAGTCACCGCGATTATCTCCGCTCTGGTTATCTGCATCATCGTCTGCCTGTTATGGGCTGTTAATCATTACCGTGATAACGCCATCGCCTACAAAGAGCAGCGCGATAAAGCCACATCCACAATCGCTGACATGCAGAAGCGTCAACGTGATGTAGCAGAACTCGACGCCAGATACACAAAGGAGCTTGCTGATGCTAATGCGACTATCGAAAGTCTCCGTGCTGATGTTTCTGCTGGTCGTAAGCGCCTGCAAGTCGCCGCCACCTGTGCAAAGTCAACGACCGGAGCCAGCAGCATGGGCGATGGAGAAAGCCCAAGACTTACAGCAGATGCTGAACTCAATTATTACCGTCTCCGAAGTGGAATCGACAGGATAACCGCGCAGGTTAACTACCTGCAGGAATACATCAGGACGCAATGCCTTCGATGATAGCGATAATTTTACTCATCATCCTTCACATCTGGCTCTGTAGACAGGGTGATGATCACTTCTGGAGTGAATCCAGATTAAACATCTCATTGCTGATGCTTGATATTGAGCATCTGGCGCGCGGTAAGGGGCTGCGTTGAGATAAGAGCCAGTCATTACAAACACCAGGATTTAGCCTCGCATTCGCGGGGCTTTTTTATATCTGAATTTCACAGCGCATCTCACGCGCATATTAACGAGAGCCTTTCAGTAAGCGAGCCTGAGAAATGCCGTTATAGGTGGCGACCTCTCTCGGGCGGCTTTTCTGTGAGACAGGCTCACTTTCTAAAAGGTAAAGACGCTATGAATCATCAATTGGCTAATCTCGATTTCCGGGACATGGTGGTTGTTTCTGGTGATCGCGTGATCACAACCTCCCGCAAGGTAGCAGCTTACTTCGACAAGCAGCATCACCACATCATTCAGAAAATCGAAAAGCTAGACTGTTCGGATGAATTTCTAACCAGCAACTTTTCGCGGGTTACCTATGAACACAAGGGTAATCAGTATGTTGAATATGAAATTTCCAAAGACGGCGAGATGTACATCATCATGTCGTTTACCGGCAAAAAAGCTGCCGCCATCAAAGAGGCGTTTATCAAAGCATTTAATTGGATGCGTGACAGGCTGATGGAGATGGCTCACTCATACCAAAGAGAGCACAACGAGTTAATGCTGGAGTTCATGAAGGAAAAGGATGTTGCCAGTATGTCAGGACGCTTGCTGAACCGCTGGGGCAGGATCAAAAAACCGCAACTCATAGCAAGAATCGAAAGGCTTGAGCAGCAGGCGCAAATATCGATCCCCGGACTGCCAAAGTGACCATTCCAAAGCCCATCTACGGGTGGGCTTGATAATGAAACCGGAATTTATTCTGGGCAACCAGTTACGGCAGCACCACGAAACAACCCAAGCCAGTAAGTGGGAAAATAACACTGGCAGCCACTGAAAGATGAACCTCCAGCCTTATGGCAAAAAAGATTCTTTGTGGTGGCGGACTGATGGAAAGACATCGGATAGAATAAAACAGTGGCTAGGGTAGCTCCCGAAAAAAGGGACCGCGGGTAATTAA
>OASQ01000179.1_pt1 | contig 35171 bp, 19 predicted proteins | sample 1475771 | NCBI WGS metagenome assembly OASQ01 (sample SAMEA2579910, study PRJEB22360) | human gut metagenome | reverse complement strand
AGTACCAGCGCACCATCTGGGCCAACGACATCGAGCCCAACATCAAGCCGGGTGCCGCTGTCGCCTTCGCTCACGGCTTCAACATTCACTACGGCTACATCAAGCCCACCGAGGACCACCCGGTGTTCATGGTTGCCCCGAAGGGCCCGGGCCACATCGTGCGTCGTGAGTACGCTGCTGGCCGTGGCGTCCCGGTCGTCGTGGCCGTCGAGCAGGACCCGCGCGGTGACGGCTGGGCCCTGACCCTCGCCTACGCCAAGGCCCTCGGTGCTCTGCGCGCCGGTGCCATTAAGACCACCTTCAAGGAAGAGACCGAGACCGATCTCTTCGGTGAGCAGAACGTGCTCATGGGTGGCGTGAACAAACTCGTCGAGATGGGCTTCGAGGTCCTCACCGACGCCGGCTACCAGCCGGAGATTGCCTACTTCGAGGTCTGCCACGAGCTCAAGATGCTCGTTGACCTGATGAACGAAGGTGGTCTGAACAAGGCTCGTTGGTCCTGCTCGGACACCGCCCAGTACGGCGACTACACCAACACCGTCATCAACGAGGATTGCCGCAAGCGCATGGAATACCACCTGCAGCGCATCCAGGACGGCTCCTTCGCCAAGGAGTTCATCGATGACCAGGATGCCGGCGCCCCGCACTTCAAGGAACTGCAGGAGAAGTACTCCAACGAGCGTATCGAGACCGTCGGCCCGAAGCTGCGCGCCATGTTCTCCTGGAACAAGGACGGCGTCAAGGACGCCGACGAGGCCAACTCCTTCACCGGCAAGATCGCCCGCGCCCAGGTGCAGTGATTCTTCCTTGGCTCCCCTCGGGTGAGGTGCGAACGGACAGCGAGCCGGCGATCGCAGCCTTCATGCTGTCCGTGTTTGCAGGACGCTGGCGCGTAAGCGCCTGAGGGTGGTCCCCAGTGCATACCAAAAGGCCGCCGCTCCGATTCATTCGGAACGGCGGCCTTTCGCATGGTCCCACCATATAGTCAAACCTCCACCACGTAGTAAAATCCCCACGACGTAGCAAACTACCCACCACGTGGTGACGCAGAACGGCTTTATTCCGCGGAATACAAAATTACGCTGACATCGTGGTAGAAGATTCATCGCGTGGTGGGATAGACAGTTGATATACGCCGGCTATCAAATCAATGATGTCTTGCTGTGTTCCCCGTATGCCGAGCTGCTTCATCGGAAGCGTTTCATGAGATATTTCCCCAAGAAAATCAGCGAGATCATGGTAGGCCTCGTCGTTGAGAGACACGCGATCCTCTGGAGCAAGTAGTTGAGCCAAACGGAATACATCATATTTATGCTTCTTGAGATCTTTTCCGTCTACGTGCTCGCCATGTTGTTCTCGGGCGTTGAGATCCAACCATGCTTTCGCCTTGAAAGGAATGAGATATTTCTCGTTAAGCACGCTGATGCCTTGTATTGATTCGCGGCCTTGCTGCAGTAGCCGATAGTAGCTGTCGTTCAGCATGATGGCTGACAGGCTGGAAACGTTGTTTGCAATATGCAATGGCGTCAGGAACGAGTTCGGCACAATAGGGAAGTCAGGGTGACGTGAAAATAGCTCGATCATAGTGGGATACCCGTACGTACTGGGGTGCATGAAACGGTACAGGTGAGGCTGTGCGGAGTTCTTCGTGATAGAGGTGTATCCGCCATCGCGAATGAAAGACCACAATCGTTGTGCAAACTCGCGAAGATGTCCCTCGGCAATCAGCACCATGTCAATATCTTTGGTGGCTCGGAAGTCCAGGTCGTTGTCGGTCATGATGATGTCACAAGCGGTGCCGCCGATGATTACGTAAGAATCTTCGTAGCCGGCAAAGGCCGTTCTGATGAGCTGCAGGCCTTGTGTCATATTGTCACTCCTGAGAAAGTATTGCGGATGGATTCTTGTATGGCGTCTTCCAAACGTTCGTCGGCAATCTCGCCAAGAGTCAGGGCCGTGGAAATGGGGTCGGCAAGGTAGTCTTCCTGCGTATATTGAGCAAGTAGGCGGGGATCGTACCTCCACAGCTCCAGAATATATGCATTATCTGGCACCTTTTCCAAAGCGGGGTCGATAATGCATAGTTCCTTGTTGTGCTGCTTGAGCCAATGACGTTCAACGGCATAGATTCGCAGTTTTGGGGTGGCCAGTTGCGTCCTGCGCGAAAGAGCAAATTCGCCGGCCGGAATCAGCTCGTCGGCAATCATCTGGCGATTGCGATTCGTGACGGTATATTTGCTGAATATTGGTGACTTCAGGAGATGCCAAGATGATTTCAGTAAATCAAGTCGGCTGGTCTGCCTTGAAGTCAGTAGTTCGACGCTATTGCTGCGGCCTTGCTTGGTGCGGTGCACGAATGCCAGCTGTTCTAACAGCGTCACGGCAACGCTGACCTGAGCTTCGGTAAACTGAAGCGCTCGGGCAATATCTGATTGGACTTTGCTCTCGTTGGAGTAGAGCAAATACAGCCAGACCAGCTGTGTTGCGGGGGAGAAGGGTCGCACCTCGATATCCTGTGCGTTCTCCAGCGGCCGCGAGGAGATGCGCTGGGTGAACACCATGCCCAGTGAAGGGATATACAGTTGGGTACCGGGCACGATGAAAGGAACGTGATTCTGAATCAGGGCTTTTCGCTGGTATGCAGAAAGCCGGGGAAACTGAAAGACAATGGGCAGATCCGTCCGCTGCTCAAGCCTGCTGGCGTCGGCGGTGACGCGTGTGATGCTGAATGGGTGAGCCTCTCCGCTCGCGATTAGCATGCTCGTGTTGTCGATGGTGAGTTTGCTGAATGTCCGTCCGTTGGTCAGAAATAGCGGCAGTGAGGCAGTGCCATCCCAAGAAGTGATTTGGCAGGGCAGACCAAGTGTCTCGCGAATGTAATGCTCGGCATCCATGTCGGCCTCAATCCTTAACGAAAATCTGTAAGATTCACATCTCTTGTTAAGTATATAGAATATTATTAAGTATTTCGGGGTTGGCATGTCGCGAATGGAAAGAAAGGGCAGTCATCCCCGAAATGGAGACAGCTTAGCCGGGAAAAAGGACGACGCCAGCATCCGGAGAAGATGGATGACTGGCGTCGGGTAAGCTCGCAAAAGCACTACTGAACAACCCACGCAGAAGTGTCGGTGGGGAGCTGGCCGTCGGGGGTCAGCGGGCCGGACGTTAGCGCGACGGAGCCTCCAGGCAGCTCCACCGGCTCGGTGCCGAAGTTGGTGATCGAGGTGAACGTGCGGCCACCAACCGCCGCGCGGGTGTAGGCCACCACGTCCGGCCCCATATCCACCTGCTCAGCGGTGGTGTCACGCGTGGCGGTCAGCGACTCCTGACGAATCGCCAACGCCGCATGATACAGCGCGAGCATTGAATCCGGGTCGGCCTGCTCCACGTCCACCGCGTAATCCTTGAACCACAACGGCTGCGGCAGGTGCGGATCGGCGGAAGACGTCACGCCATCGGCGCGAACCGCGGGGGAGAAGCCGAAGGAAGCGCCCGTGCCGAACTGGCCTGCGGCGCACAACGGCACGTGGTTCTCGCCGGTGCCGTCATCGGCCGGGATCGGGCGGCTGAAATCAGCCAAGGTCGGTTCGTTTGCAGCGGTCCACGGAATCGGCACGCGGCAGCCGTCTCGGCCCTTGTCCATCGTGGCCTGAGCGGTGTGGAAAGCGGTCGGATCTTCCAGTCGATCCCACGGAATATCGGCCACTTCAAACAGGCCCAGCTCCTCGCCCTGATAGATATAGGCGGCGCCGGGCAGGCCGAGCTCCATTAAAGCGGCGGCGCGGGCGCGGCGGGTGCCAAGCTCGCGATCCTCGGGATACGTGGTGCCGTTGCGCAGCAGCCAGTCGTGCGGCAGCTGGTGGTAGGGCGCGCCCTTGACCTGCGGCAGGCCGTAGCGGGAGGGGCTGCGCGGCACATCGTGATTGTTCATCACCCACGTGGTGGTGGAGCCGCCGGTTTCGGCGGCGGCCTTGAGACCCGCGTCGATGGCTTCGCGGAACTCGTCGGCATACCAGCTGGCTTGGGCGAAATCGAAGTTGAACGACTGACCCAACTCGTCCATCGAGGCATACAGGTGCTGGTGCTCGGGCACCACCCACGCCTCGGCCACGGCAAAGCGCGGCGGGTCGTACTCGTTGAACACCTTGCGCCATTCGCGGTAGATGTCGTGCACTTCGCGGCGGTCGAACAGCGGATGGCTGAAGTCGTGGTTCAGCACGCCGACCACGCTGTATTCGCGGCCGAGCTCCTCCAGCGGCTTGGATTCAAGGTCTTTGGCCAGACCGTGCGCCACGTCGATGCGGAAGCCGTCGGTGCCGTGGTCGGACCAGAAGCGCAGGGTTTTCTTGAATTCCTCGTGGATGTCCGGGTTCTTCCAGTTGACGTCCGGTTGCGCCTTGTCGAACAGGTGCAGATACCACTGGCCGTCGGCCACGCGAGCCCAGGCCGGGCCGCCGAAGAAGGACTGCCAGTCGTTGGGCGGCAGTTCGCCGTGCTCGCCGCGGCCGTCGCGGAAGATGTAGCGGTCGCGCGCCGGGGAGCCGGGCTCGGCGGCGAGGGCTTCCTTGAAGAACACGTGCTTGTCGGCGGTGTGATTGGGCACGATGTCCACGATCACCTTGATGCCGGCCTCATGCGCGGCTTTGGCCATGGCGTCGAAGTCGTCCATGGTGCCCAGTCGCGGGTCGACGTTGCGGTAGTCGATCACGTCGTAGCCGCCGTCCGCCAGATCGGAGGGGTAGAACGGGGAGAGCCAGATGGCGTCCACGCCGAGGTTTTTCAGGTAGTCCATTTTCTCGGTAACGCCGGCGATGTCGCCGATGCCGTCGCCGTTAACGTCCTTGAAGCTGCGCGGGTAAATCTGGTAAACGACGGCCTGCTTCCACCAGTCGTCATTGAGGTTGTTGGCGGTCATGCCGATTCCTTTCTGTGCGTGCGTGATTGTGTGGCTCACGTGGTGTGTTGCGCCCGATTGCTGTGGGTTAGTGGTTATTGGGTTCAGCAGGACTCGAACTGCAACGGTGAACCCATGCTTGCCTATCACATTGATGACAACGGTATCATGCAAATGATTTATGCGAAAGTACAAGCATCGGCGTTTCTTGGTGGTAACGTGGTCACGCTCACCTTAGTCCACACAGAAAAGACATTGAGGGCAGAGGTGGGACGCGGTGCACCGTGCCCAATCACCCCTGCGCAGGCACGGGCGCGGCAGGAGGCGCAGTGGTCTCACGCAGCACGAGCGGCACGTCGGGCTGAATGAACGCCGGTTCAATCGGCCCGCCCGCAATGGCCTCCAACGCCATGCGCCCAGCGTCGGCACCCATGGCAAACGGATCCTGATGCATGGTGGTTAGCCCCACGGCCTGAGACATTTCAACGTCGTCAAATCCCACAATCGAAATATCCTGCGGCACGCGTTTGCCGTACTGGCGCAGGCGATACAGCACCGGCAGCGCCAGCTCATCGTCCTCAAAACAGAATGCAGTGGTGCCGGCCGGGGCGGTCAGTACCGCGTTCAGAGCCGCGCTGGTCTCCGTTGCGCCGCGGGGCACCTGAAGGTTGGTCACGGTGAGCTCCGGGTGCGCGGCCTGCGCGTCCAGCACGCCCTGCAGTCGCGATTCGGCGCTATATCGCATATTGGTTTCGGCGGGAGTGCCGCCAACGAATGCGATGCCCCGATGCCCCAGCGCGATGAGGTGTTCGACGGCCGCGCGGGTGGCGGTACGATCATCAATGCTTACGCCGGAGTCGAACCCGTCCGTGGAGGGGATGTTAATGCCGATGATCGGCACATGCATATGCTTGAGGCGCTCCACCTCGGCCGGCTCGATGTTGAACGAGCTGACGATTACCGCATCTGCATTGCGGCGCACGGGCAGGTCCGCAAAGAAATCGTGACGCTCTTCGGCGTTGCGCATGGGGTAGGCCACGGTGTCATAGCCAGCAGGGCGCAGCACCGAGTCGAGCCCTGCAAAGATGTTCGCATTGAACCAGGTGGTGATGGTCTCGCTGGCCAGCAGCGCGATGCGGAACGACTGGCCGGACTTCAGCGCGGCCGCCGATCGGGAGATGGAATAATCGAGCTTTTCGGCGGCGGCCATTACTTTGTCACGAGTTTCAGGGAGTACCAGGTCGGGCTTGGCGAAGGTTCGGGACACCGTGGATACGGAGACGCCGGCTTCCTTTGCCACCGCTTGAATGCTTGCTTTTGCCATAGTCTTTATCCTCTGCTGCTGTGCGGATGCGTGTTGCCTTGTTCTTGTGTATGTTGCGCTGCGCCGTCGGTGTGTGCGTTTCGATTGTCATTGCTATGACAACGGTATCATGCCCGGTGGCGGCAATGCCGTCGATTGCTCGGCAGCGGGAATCTGCTTCGCGCTGCGTGACGTGTCGAAAGCGGCGGTGAGGAAATTCGCCGACATGGGGTGTGTTGTACATATTGACATCGTTTGCATAATGGCATGGGACAATTCGCTGTTGATTCCCGATGGCGGGGTCCTGACCTCTGCCGTTCCCCTTTGAATAGATGGTAATGCATATGCATGCAATACGTAGATTCCCCCGTATGGGGGGTAAATGTTTTCGACACGCCGGCGTATAGTGTCAACATATTCAGCGCATTTCCCCTGTTGCTATGCGGGAAGAGAACCCATACCCCCTTAATTAGAGGGCATGCGGGTTGAAATAATGACAACCTTTGCAGTATGATGTTGTGCACACGAGAGAAGTGATGCACGTCGAAGTCGACCAGTGGTAAGTGGTTGTTTGGAGTCGACTTCGGGGAGGCCAAAAGCCAACGTGTGCAAAACCGATTTCGCTAATGAAGTGGGCATATTCCGCAAAGCTGCGTGCTCGCTCCACGACCCGTGAGCATAACGAGCGCGCTGTAGCGATACGCCGATATCGACGCGTTAGACGACGGTTCGCCGGAGACGAGGAAAGCATGATGATAGCGAGAAGTTCCGGGGGGGGGCAGCGAAATTCAAGGCTGCCGCCGCTGCCCTGCTTGCCGCTGCTGTGCTGGTGACGTCAACTGGCTCACTCGCATTTTCCAATAACAAACTTGCCTATGCCGCCGATCTGAGCGACGGCGCATTATGCACTCCGACCAGCCAGTCGATGGGCACTGAAGCAAATCCCGCAACTGAGAGGGATTCCGGCGTTGCCACTTGGGTTGGCGGCGATATGTATGTCGGTAAGAAGTCCGACAACCTGACCAATGCTGACGGTCCTGATGCTTCATATTCCGCAGAAGCCGAAGGCTTGACTGTGGTCAACGGCAAGCTCATGCTGCATCCTCAGAAGAATTCGTGGAACGGCCAGGGCTTTCGTTTCGGCGTTGCCGGCTTCGGTACGCAGTATCGTCCCGCCGAAGGCAGCACCGCATTGGTAGTTGGCGGCAATACCGTAACCGTAATGGATAGTGCCACTTCCACCGCTGCTGTGAAAGCGTGGAATAAGCCTGGTTTTATTGATGGACATTCGCACGTCGGCTCACTCTCCGGTAGCCAGTCGGATGTATGGGACAGGGGCGGCACGTCGTCGATTGGCAGCTATAACGGTGCTTCCGTCAACTGGCAGAAGGACAAGTCCGGGAATACTCAGAACCAAGACGCCGGCAATCTGACCAAAGTTTCAGTCAAGGCTACCGATGGCGGTGCCGCCACTGACAAAGATTTTTCAAAGGATACGTTCTATCAAGGGTATGTGGTCGACGATATCGTTAGCCCGCTGGCCAAGCAAAATAATACCGGTACAGTGAGTTCAAGCATCTCCACGTTGTCTGAGCTTCCTCGCCATAAGTACAACTATTACAAGGAAGGCACCAACGCCGCTAGCGGCATATCTTACACTTTCAAATACGACGACACCACCAAGTACGGTACCGGCCGCGGCATTGCTCCCACAACGTCGTACACCAATCGCGAAAAGCTCATCACGTTCACCGGCACGAACAATGCCAGCATGGAGGTATTCAATCTCGATGCCAGCATGCTCAGCGACACCGATGAGAATGGCACCCTCTACCGTGGCGTAGGTTTCGCCTTTGCGAACATCGCCGACACTGCATCTGTCGTAATCAATGTGACCGGCAACGCCGGTAATATCTCGTTCCACAACGGTTGGCAGTTCTGGTGGAACGGTGCGGAAATCTCCGATGGCTACTCCAACTTCAACAACACCGACGAGTTGAAGAAGAAGTCGGCTGCATACGACAAAGCCGCCCAGAAGATTCTATGGAACTTCAGCAATACCGATAACCTCACCATCTACGGTGGCGTGGCCAATGAGGACGGTACGAACACCAATGCCGATAAAATTACCCAGGATGATGCCGCCGCCGCGATGATGGGCAGCATTATCGTCAGGGGCAACTTCGAATCGCATGTTTCCACCAACGGCCGTGTGTACACGGGTGGCGACTTCTCCATGTACAACCCATACAAGGCAGGGACGTTCAATCAAGCCGGTGCGAACGATGGTGATTCCGCCTCTGTGCTCGACATGGATCAGGAGCGTCACAACTTCCCGTGGAACGGCTCGTACACCGAGTCCTGTTCCGCTATCGCGTGGCAGAAGGCCGATGAAAGCGGCACCCTGCTCGGTGGCACGACGTGGGCTGTGTACGGTAAGTACGATGATGCCGCAAGCGGAAAGAACGCACTGCTTACCGTGCAGGATAACGCGTTCTACGACAAGGACTCTGCCGATGGCCGGTTCACTGTGGAAGGTCTGAAGCCCAACGCAACCTACTACATCAAGGAAGTCTCCGCCGGCAACGATTACCAGCTGAATACGAACGTCTATTACGTAGCGACTGGGGACTCATCGGCAACGCCGGTCAATGTCACGCAATCGGTGACAAAGACGGACGGTGCTTATACGTACGGCAGCGCCGACATGACCGATGGCAAGATCGTCAACAAAAAGAACGGCCATGAGGTTTCTTGGTCGAAGGTCGATGCCGACACTAACAAGGAGCTTGCTGGCTCTGAGTGGCAGATTCAGCAGGTGAAAGATGGCGCGGCCACTAAGAGCTGGAACGTCACAGACAACACCAGCAAAGCAACCGGCGTAACGGTCAATCCGACCTCAGCCACGTTGGATTCTACCAATGGGTGGAAGACCGATTTGACCGCAGCCGTCGATCCGAAGGATGCCTTGCAAGAGGTTGCATGGACGTTCACCGATAAAGATGGCAATGCTGTCGATTCGTCCACTGTTGCGGTATTGACCCGTACGGGTAATCTGAAAACCACCGTCACCGGTATCAGCAGCATTGATGCCACTGTGTATGTGAAGGCATGCTCGGTCTCCAATCCTGAGGTGTGCAGCGCCTTGGTCACCATCAAGGTGAAAGCTATGAGCGTCAAGGATTTCACCGTCAAGGATTCCTCGAACCGGACTGTTGAGAACAATTCCACCATCACCGCTGCTGCAGTGGATAGCACGCTGACGTTCACCGCTTCCTCCACTCCGGCTGTCCCGATTACTTGGGAGTCGAGCAACAAGAGCGTGGCAACGGTTACTTCCAGCGGCGAGAACGGTCAGAAAGCAACCGTGACGATGACGGGATTCGGCTCTGCGGTCATCACCGCGAAGGCCGGCGACAAGAAGGTTTCGTTCACGGTCAAGGTGCCGTCTACCACGGTGTACTTCAAGAAGTCGTTGATGAATTGGTCGAAGTACTACGTGTACTACAACGCTGGCAACAATAACTGGAAGTTCGTGGAGATGAGCCAGAGCTGCGGTGATTATGTGTATGCCATATTGCCGAAGCAGTCGCCTGGTACGGAATTTTTGTTCCACGGTGACGATGAAAACACGAGCACCAACAAGTGGTACCAGGGGTCGAATAAGAGCGATTTCAAGTTCACGGGCAACGAAGTGCAAGTCGTGAACCTGTATAACGATTCACAGGTCTCCACCGCTCCGGCCGGCTGCCCTGCATCTGCCGCAGCTGCTGCCCAGTCGAATGATGCGGCGGTGCTCAACGAGAACGCGACGCCCGCCGATGACCCGCAGCCCAGTGATGCTGACGGTGTTGCCGAAAACGCTATTGACGATGGTGCAAAGGCCATTTCCTGCACGGCAGCCGACGGCGAGAACGGTCAGCCCGGCGTGAAGTGCGATATGGACACCGCGGCCGGCAAATTCAAGGTCGGTGGTCTGGATGCCGGCACGTACTGGCTCCATGAGACCACGGCTCCGGACGGATACACGATCAATAAGACCCTGTACCAATTCACGATTGATGCCAATGGCAACGTCACGTGGAACGGCGGTTGGGCCAGCGGCGAGGCGACTGGCGCCATCGATGAAAAGCTGAAGCCCGGTGACAACAACGCAATCTCGGACACCCCTACCGAAGTGACCTGGAACAAGGTCGACGCCAAGGGCGGCAAACTTGCCGGTTCCCAGTGGAAGATCGTTGGTCCAAGCCCTGCAACGGACGTGTACTGCGTGGCCGACAACGTGACGGTTGATGCCAATGGCGCCACCACGCCGGCAGGCATCGAGTTCACAGGCTGCACTGGCGAAAAGCTGTCCGATGCCGCGAACACCGCAGACGAGGCCGGCGTCATCACGGTCAGGGGCCTGCCGGTCGGCACGTACACGCTAACCGAGACTAAGGCTCCAGACGGCTACGTGGCAACAACCACGGTCTACACGCTTACCATCTCTGACACCGAAGCTTCCACCGTTGTGGCTCAGACCGCGACCGATAGGCCCACGACCCGTTCTGGCGGCAATCGCGAGGCTGCGGCCAATGTCCCCAACGCTTCGGCTCCGGTGAACATCCAAATCCCGGTAAAGAAGAGCGTGAAATACACGTCGTGGCCAAAGGACAGCAACGGCAACTACGTCAACTTCAACTTCAAGATTGAAGCGACCAAGTCGACTGTGGACGCGAACCCCGCCGCGCCGATGCCTGCCGAATGCAGTAGCAGCGACGCGACCAAGAATGACTGCACCATCTCCTTGGCTCCGAAGTCTGACGCTGATGATCTGTCCAACGTCATAGCCAAGTTCGGCAAGATGACGTTCACCGACGCGAACCTCGCGGCGGCAGCTGGCGACGCCAGCGACTACGCCAAGACCTACACCTACAAGATCACCGAGATTGTGCCAGATTCCGCCGACGCGGTGGAAAACCTGCGCTACTCGAAGGCGGAGTACCAAGTCGTAGTCACGCTCAAGCAAGCCAAGGATTCCAGCGGAAAGCTGTCCGGCTTGTCCGTCTCCGCCACGATGACACGCATCAAGGATGACTCCGGCAATGCCGAAGCTGGCGGCGGAAAGATGATCGGCACATGGTCATCAACGTCCACCGGCAGCAGCGCCGGAACTGCCGTCGAAGCAACCTTCGTGAACACCAAGGTGCTCACCGGCCTGCCCACCACGGGCGCCGACTGGACCGGACGCCTAGTGCTTCTGGTCGGCGACGGATTCATACTTGCTGGCGTTCTCATCGCCGGCGGATATCAACTGGCCAAACGTCGACGGGAGGAGGACTCCGACTGATTTTTCTCCCTGGGCCACTCGATTGGCCACTTACCAACACTCATAACTGAATAACCAATATTCAACACAATCTTCTTCTTCATTTCAGAGAAAGGAAGAGAGAAATGAACACCATATTCAAGAGGGTGATCTCCGGAGCCGCCGCTCTGGGCATCGCCGTCAGCGGTCTAGCCATAGGCGTCTCCACCGCGTATGCTGCGGATCCGACCACCGGCAGCATCACCATCAACAAGTCAGACACTGGTCAGGTGGATCACAGCTTCGATGGCTGGCACCTGGCATCGTTGACCAACGTCACCAAGGATAGTACTAACAAGATCAACGGCTTCCTCATCGATACCGATGACAATATGGTCAGAACCATTGTTGCCGCGATGACTAGCGATCAAAAGGTTGCATACGAGAAAGACGCCAACTACTACAGCACCGACAACGCCGTCGCCAACCCGATGGGGTACTTGGTCGAGAAGGTATTTAAGGATAAATCTGGCAAGGCGCTGAGCGAGCTGACCAGCCCGTGGGGCGGCGATAGCTCCACGCTGCGTGTGTTCGCCAAGTCGCTGTCCAAGGAACTTGCCAAGGCCGGTGCTCCCACTGCCGATAAGACCGGTGACAGCGCACTGAAGACCGGTGAGAACAAGGAACTCAAACAGGGCCTGTGGTTCCTCAAGGATGTCACGACCACGGATGACACCAAGGGTACCAACTCCATCCCGATCATCACGCCGACCACCTTCGATGGCGCCGGCAGCTGGGGCACGGTGACGCTGAAGAACACCACCCCGACCATCGACAAGAAGCTGGTTGATTCCAAGGGCGACGGCACCTACACGCCGAACACTCAGCCGGATTACGCAGTTGGCGATGATGTCTACTATGAGCTGACCTCCACCGTGCCGGTCTACACCGGCTACGACATCGATTCGACGATGATGGACGCAACCAAGACCCGTATCTTCAAGATCAATGACACCGCCAGTAAGGCGCTGACCGTGTCCGCCGACACCGTCATCGAATCTGTCAAGCTGACTCCTGCTCAGGGTACGGCCGTCACTCTGGTCAAGGACAAGGACTACACCGTTACCGTCGCTGGCTATGGCGATGTGAACACTCCTGACCCCGATGCCTACAAGGGCGGACACGTGACCACTATCGACCTTGGTAAGTACGTCAACAAGGCCGAGGGCTCTAAGTCCGCTACTGACGGCATCCTCGAAGGCGCCACCGTCACCGTGATCGTCAAGGCTAAGCTCAACAAGGATGCGCTGATTTCCAAGCCCGGCAATCTGCAGAAGAACCCGAACAAGGTCGACCTCGAATACTCCAACCACCCGGAAGAAGTGAACCACGCCCATAAGGTTCCTGGCCCGGAAGTGCCCGTGTATGCCTATAAGTTCGACATCTTGAAGACCGATAAGGCTGGTACCACTAAGCTGCCCGGCGCTAAGTTCACGATCAAGGCAGTCTCCGGTACCAGCAAGCACGACGGCAAGTACCTCGGTTCTTATGGCAAGGATGGCTGGAGCTACCTCGATAGCGAGCCGGCGGTCGCTGATACCGATGGTGTGTTCACCACTGGCACAGACGGTAAGATCAACGTCTCCGGCCTCGATGCCGGCACCTACGAGGTCCATGAGATTGCACCGCCGGACGGCTACACCGCGATTAGTCTGCCGAAGTTCCAGTTCACCATCACGCCGACCGTCGGCGATGAGGCCGCCGGATGCAAGACCATCACCGTCGTGGCGCTGAGCCTCGCGAAGGGCGCCGACGAGCGTGCCTCGCTGTCCCAGGACGGCAAGACGCTGAACATCTGGAACGCCAAGAACATCACCGAGCTGCCGAAGACCGGTGGCGTTGGTCTGGCCATGATTGTGGCCGTCGGCGCACTGTTCATCGCGGCCTCCGGTATCTTCGCCCTCCGCGCTCGCCGCAAGGCCTGAGCGGACACGCCTAGATAGCTAAGGAACGGCGGCCAGCGCACCGCACTTACCCCTCGCAAACCGCCGTTCCTGCTCCGTCTCCGGCCGCATCGTCTTGTTCCCGATCGATGCGCCCGGAGACTTTTCCATATTTCTTTATTTTTGCTGATTCTGGAGAACCGAATGATGCAAACAATTATCATGAAGTCCCGTATCCGCAGGGTTTTCTTAGCTCTTGGGGTAGTGTCGTTTATTGAGCGGAGATGAGTCCATCCAATGCGAAGCAGCACCGGAGCAAAACAAAGTGGTACGCGCACACAGTCGCGCGTGTTTACTGTGCTGTCGGTGCTGTTTTTGCTGATCGGGTTTGCCATCATCACCACGCCGTTCGTCATGCGCGCCATCAGCGAATACCAGCAGAACGCCACCGTGCAGCAGACGCAGCGCGAGGTGGATGGCTGGCCGTACCCACAGGCGGAGAACCAGCTCAAAACCGCCCGCGAGTACAACAAGAAACTCGTGGCTGGCGGCCAGGCCGCCATCGGCGAGGTCAAAGATCCTTTTGCCAGCAATGCCGGCCAGTCCACCACTTCCGGCGCGGATGATTCGATGGCCGCCAAAGATCAAGAATATCAGAGTCTGCTCGACGCCGGCCAAGGCGTGATGGGCTCCATCCGCATTCCTAAAATCGACGTCAACCTGCCCATATACCATGGCACCAGCGAAGATGCGCTCGCCGTGGGCGCGGGACACCTTTATGGCACTTCATTGCCGGTCGGCGGCAAATCCACACACTCTGTAATCACCGGCCATCGCGGTTTGCCGAACTCGTTGCTGTTCACTCGCCTTGATGAGATGAAGAAGGGTGATTCCTTCTACATCGAGGTCATGGGCAAGACACTCGGCTACAAGGTCGACCGCATTACCGTGATCAAGCCCGACGATTCCAGCAAACTGCGCATCGCCAAAGGCGAGGATCGCGTAACCCTCATGACCTGTACGCCTTATGGTGTCAATTCTCATCGCCTACTGGTCTCTGGTGTGCGTGCCGAAATCCCGGAGGAAGTGCCTGACCCGGACGATGTGCATGGCATCAACACCACATGGCTGGCACTGGGGGCCATAGTGTTTTTGGCCGTGCTGTTCGCTTTCATCGTCATATTGATGCGGCGTAAGCAAAAGCGCGATCGGGAATTTGCCGGCCTCGCCCGGCACGCCGCACGTCCGACAAAATAAGCGCCCCGCGCGTATGCGATTCCGCGTTGGGAATATGAACGGTTTCGGGTGCCGGACTATTCAAAAAGCGGCCAGATTGTCGTAACTCGATTTCGAGGGGCTGATTGGGCTTGCTCCGGACATCTACTTTCACTTCGAGGGGCTGGTGCCAAAGTAGACACAGCTACAAAACGGCAGAATGACGTTGATGCAAAGCCGTTTCTACTTCCGTTTCAACGGATGAGGAGCCCCTTGAAGTGGAAGTAGACCTCCGGCAAACACGAAATCAGCCCCTCGAAGTCGATCTAGGCAGTCTCTCTGCCGTCGGGAAGCGTTTCAGCGCTTCTCGCGGCGCATTACGGCGGACAGGGACTGCACGCGCGGCAGGTCGAAGACCTCGTCGGTGTGCACTACGTGCCCTTCGCCATCTGCCAGCGGCACTCGCCAGTTGGAATACTCGCTGGACGTGCCCGGCTGATTCTGCGAGCGGCATTCGCCCACGCCGTCCACCAGCGCAGCCTGCAACAACAGCGACGGCGTATCAGTGAGCATGGCGTGCATGGCTTCAACGATCTCCTGCACATGACCTTCCACGTCATCGGCCACAGCCTGCGTGATATAACCGCCCTCCACCAGTCGGTTCATCATCGCGGTGCGCTCGGCCATGGCCGAAGCGGCAAACACCTCCACCGGCTCGCTGAGCAAATGCAGCTCCTCGCGCAGTTTCACATGCTCGAAGTTCAGATAGCCGGCGGTTGGCGGCAGATCGTGTGTGGTGACCGATGCCAGTGCCTGCTTGCGGTACTCCTGCGGCGCGCGGTAGGGATCGCCGGCGTTCGGCGAATCGTCCACACGGTTGAACCACTCCACATCGGTGCCAAGCACGCCATGATCGGCCAGAATGCGGCGCACATAATCCGGCACGGTGCCCAAATCCTCGCCGATCACCATGCCGCCGGCGCGCGTGGCCTCGATGGCCAGTACGCCGAGCATCGCCTCGTGGTTGTACATCACGTAGGCGCCATTGCGGGCGCCAAGTCCCTGCGGAATCCACCACAGGCGGAACAGTCCCAGCACGTGATCGATACGCACCGCGCCCGCATGCTCATACATGGAATGCACCATTTCGCGGTACACCTGGTAGCCGGTGGCTTCCAGATAACGCGGGTTGAACGGTGGCTGGCCCCAATCCTGGCCCTGCTGGTTGTAGAAGTCCGGCGGGCAGCCGACCGTGACGCCACCGGAGGCGAAACGCTCCGGGTTGGCCCACGCGTCAGCGCCGAGCCCGTGCACGCCAACGGCCATATCCTGCATAAGGCCAAGTGTCATGCCATGATCCAAGGCCGTGTGCTGAGCGTCGTTCACCTGCTCGGCGGCGATCCACTGCAGCCAGCGGTTGAACTCGAACAGATCATGATGGTCCTTGACCAGCGTCTGCACGGTCGGGTCGTCGATGGTCTTCTCGAAGAACCAGCGGTTCTCGCCCCAAGGTGCGCCCCACACCTCGAAGCACAGGCACCAGGTGGCGAAGGAATTGAGGTCCGGGCCGGCCGTGGCCTTGAAATACTCGAACTCCAGCTCGCGCTTGTTGTTGCGGCCCGCATCGAAGATCAGGCGCAGGGCCGGGCGCTTGGCCTCCCACGCCGCGTTGATATCCATCGGCGTGGATTCATCATTGCGTGCGGCCACCGAGGCATGCAGTGCATCCACCTGGGCGCGCACGTCATCCGGCAGGGTGGCGTATTCGGGAATGTCTTGCGGGCGAATGTACGTCACGTTGAGGAACCGGCGCGATTCCGGCAGATACGGCGAAGGCTCGAGCGGCGGAATCGGCGCACCGGCGTGAATCGGATTGATGAGCATGAAGTCGGCCTTGGACTTCTCGGCGGCATCCGTCAAAAGACGCTTCAGATCGCCGTAGTCGCCGATGCCCCAGGAATCGTGGGAGCGTACCGAATACATTTGCGTCATCCAGCCCCAGCGCTGATGCTCCTCGACCGCCTTCGGCACGGCGATGCGTGCGGGGGCGGCGATGATGGTCGCCTTGCCTTCGCGTCCGTCAACCGTGACGGTCAGCGTGTGGTAACCCATCGGCAGGTCGGGGGCGATGGCGAGATCCGGCTGGCCGGAGTTGAGATTCGGCAGTAGGGAGAAGCGGTCGAATGCGGTGCCGTCTTCCAGCGTGATGGCACCGGTGATGTCTGCGTCCGACGGGCAATTCAGGGTCAGGCTTGTCGGCTTGCCGGTGGTGGCCACGATGGTGGGCGGTAGCAAACGTTTGCTGTTTTCGGCCTCAAGTTCGGTCATGGAACGTTTTATGGCCTCGTCGCTGGAGGCATCCACATCGAGGGCCTTGAGCACGGCGACCAATGCGTCATCGCTGATTTCGGTGTAGGTGCCGAGCTGGTCGATGAACGAGGTCGCAAGCCCGGATGCTTTGGCCAATTTGATCAGCGGTCGAGCAAGGCGTTCGGCGCTTTCCGTTCGCTGTGTGGTGTCCGGTGCATTGGTTGCCGCTTCATTGCTGCGCGCCTCGGTCATGATAGCTCCTTGCTGTGCGTCCATGTACTGCTGTTCGTTTGCATTGCTGTTTGAGGGCCGCTCTACGTTGAGGATCCGGCAATCTGACAGACCAATGTTGAACCTGTTCTGCTCTTACCGTAGCTCATATTGACAACGATTGCAATAGGGCGGTGAGTTGGGCCGGTTTGGAGGCGTCGGGGGCGCCGGCCTGTTGGCCACCTCCAGTCGGCTTTGCCGACAGCCCCCGCCAGCGGGGGCGAGGCTGAGTGGGTCTCTAGCCGAGGATGGCGAATGACTGGGCGGGGAGTGTCAAGGTGCGACCGGATACGGTGGGGGAGCCGAGGGCTAGCAGCATTGATGCATCGGGACGGAGTTCGCTCGGCAGTTCCACGGTTTCAATCCCTCGACCGGGGTTCATGGCTAAGAGCAACGGCCGGCCCGTAGCGCCATTTCGGTCTGAGGCATCATCGCGAGTGGCGGCGGGGGCAGGGGCCGAGCTGGAATCCGCGGTCGTGCGTGGGTGGGTGGACGCGTGACCATCCGCAGGAGTGCGTATGTAGGCAAACGCGCGGCCATCCACTGGCGCTGCCACCACGTCGAATCGGGCGTCGGAAGCCAGTGCGGGCTGCTCGGTGCGCAATGCCAGCACCTCGCGAACCCAGTTGAACAGTGAATCCTCGCGTGCGGCTTCGCTGGCAACGGTCGGCGCGTCGGCGGCCGAATCGACCGGCAGATATAACGACTCGGATGGTGCGCAGGAGAAGCCAAGATTCGGCTTATCGGCGTCCCATTGCATCGGGGTGCGGCTGCCGGTGCGCACATAACCGCCCTCCTTGGTGGGCAGCGGCCGGTATCGCATGCCGATTTCGTCGCCGTAGTAAAGGAACGGGCAGCCGGGCATGGTCAGCAGCATGCCGTACGCCACCTTGAGCTCGCGCTCGGTAAGCCTCTGTGCCACGCGCAATGTGTCGTGATTGCACGTGATGAGGTTGAAGGTGCCGCCGGCTCGTTCGCAGTCGTGCAGTTGCGGCAGGTATTGTTCGAGGAACGGCGCGATTGACGTGCCGGAATCGGCGTTGAAATAGCTGGCATCCCCCTCGTGCTCCAAGGGGGTGTCTGTGTTGCGCAGCAGCATGTTGTAGCCGTTCGGATGGCCGTCCCAACGCCAGTCGAGGTAGAAGTCCATGTCGAAGCCGGCCTGCATCGACTCGTAGGGCCGCCCCCATTCGGCAACGAACGCTGCCTCGGGGAATTCGGGGCGGATTCTCGAGAAGATGTATTGCCAGGTGCGGATGGTGAAAGGCTTGCCGTCGTCGTCGTGTTTGACGAGGCTGTCGGCCATGTCCACGCGGAAGCCGTCTGCCCCGCGGGAGAGCCAGAAGCGCATGACGCCGAGCATCGCCTCGCAGGTGGCCAGTGCTTCGGGGCCGAGTGCGGGCTTCTGCCACGGGTGTTTGGGGTGGGCGAAGCCGTAGTTGAGGGCGGGCTGGCATTTGAAGAAGTTGATGATGTAGGTGCCGTCGCGCTCGGTTTCGCCTCCAATGAAGGGCAGGCCGTCGCCGCGGGAGATCCACGAGTCTGTCCAGATGTAGCGGTCAGAGACGGATTCTTGGGTGTCGGATTCCTGGACCGCCCCCCGGATTGCTTCACAATCCGACCCCCGCCGGCGGGGGCTAGAAATGGTGCGGTCGGCGGGGCTGGGGCAGGAGCTGGCTTGGAACCAGGGATGTTCTTCGCTGGTGTGGCCGGGGACCAGATCAAGCAGCACGTGCATGCCGAGCGTGTGGGCGTGCTCGAACAGGGCGGTCAGGTCATCGTTGGTGCCGTAGCGCGGTGCGACCTTCGTGTAGTCGCGCACATCATATCCGGCATCTTTGAACGGTGAATCGAAGCAGGGATTGATCCATAGCGCGTTGCAGCCAAGGTCGCGAATATAGCTGAGATGGTTGGTCAGTCCGTGAAGATCACCGATGCCGTCGCCGTTCGAGTCGGCGAAGCTTTGGGGGTGCACCTCGTAAAAACGGGCGGAACTCAGCCAGGGTGGACGGGGGGATGCTTCGGCATGTCGTACGCGGCTTGACATGGAAACTCCTTTGTTTATGCGGGTTCAGGGCTATGCCTATCGATTGCAATAATACCGGCAAAAACGAAACTGCATACGTATGCAAAATGCGTGTTATACTAAAAACCAACGATGTTCAGCAATGTTGCAAACGTCAAACATTTCAAGGGCTAACCACGATAATGCGAGCGTATGCATCATTCGTTTTCCTATAGAACTGAAAACGTGTGCATCGAAACTATCGGAACAGGAACCGAATCAGGAAAGGACAGATCAATGAAGATCGATTGGGAGAAGGCTATCGGCCTCACTGCTGCCGCAGCTGTGTTGCTGCCCCTCGCCGCATGTGGTGGCTCCAACAATGCCGGCGACGCAAAGTCCGGCGGCACTGAAGATGTGACCCTGAGCGTGTGGGCCCCGCAGGAGGACCAGGACGGCGGCAACGACTCCTGGCTGAGCCAGGTCGAGGCCAACTTCGAGAAGGAGCACCCCGAGTACAAGATCACTTGGAAGAACGACGTGCTCTCTGAGGGCGACGCCGCCACCCAGGTCCAGACCGATCCGACCGCCGCCGCAGACGTCTACATGTTCGCCTCCGATCAGCTCGGTGCCTTGATGAAAGCCCAGGGCATCGGCGAGCTCGGCTCCGACGCCGAGAAGCAGGTCAAGGAGCAGAACGGCGACCTGGAAGTCGCCTCCGTGACCGGCTCCGACGGCAAGATGTACGGCGTGCCCTACACCGACAACACCTGGTTCATGTACTACGACAAGTCCACCTTCTCCGAGGATGACATCAAGAGCCTCGGCACTATGGTCTCCAAGGCTGCGGTCGCCTTCCCGCTCAACGATTCCTGGTACATCGGTGGCTTCTACGATGGCCTGACCCTCTTCGGTGAGGACGGCACTGACGAGGACGCCGGCATGGTGTTCCCGAAGGACGCCGGCGACATCACCAAGTACCTGGTCGACCTTGCCGCCAACCCGAACTTCCACAACAGCGCCGACAACTCCGGCCTGTCCGAGATACAGGCCGGCACCGTCAAGGCCTTCTTCTCCGGCTCCTGGTCCGCTGCCGACATCAAGGAAGCCCTCGGCGACAACATGGGCGTCGCCCAGCTGCCGACCTTCACCGTGAACGGTACACCGAAGCAGATGAAGTCCTTCGCCGCCACCAAGGCCGCCGCCTACAACCCGAACGCCAAGAACCCGAAGGCCGCCGCCCAGTTCGCCGCTTACCTCGGCTCCACCGAGTCCCAGAAGCTGCACTACACGGTGCGCAACATCATCCCGACCGACAAGACCCTTACCGATCTGACCGCCGACGATCCGGTGGCCATCGGACAGACCGATACCATGGCCAACACCGCCATCCTGCAGTCCGGTCTGGCCGGCATGGCTGACTGGTGGGATCCGGCCAAGGCCTTCGGCGACGCCATCCTCAACAAGGAAGTCACCGCAGACAACGCTCAGGCCAAGACCGACGCCTGGGTCGAGCAGGTCGGTTCCTACGCCAAGTGATCGCTTGACGGCTCGCGGCACTTGGCCGGCGCGGACCACTCCTCTGCGCCAGTCAACCCAACCTATAACCGAATAATCAACAATCAAATATGAGGGGTCCGTAAGGTACGCCAGCTGCGGGCGGATGATGTGAAGCCGTTGCATCCGCCCGCAGCCCCTCACCTATCAACGGTTTCAACCTTCTTTGTTTCTCCTCCTTCATTGCCGGCAGAGCTCGGGCAGCGTGCATGCGGTGTCCGGGCTCTGAACGGGTTTAAGCGAAGACAAACAAACAACAAGCCGGGCATCGCGGCCCGGAGCAACGGTTTCCATCATTTACAGTGAGAGACGGTAGGGTGCAATGACAGCAGCAGCACTTTCCCCGCGCGAGATGAAGCGCCGCCGCAAAATGGGTGCGGATGATGTGGCGCCCTCGCCATACTCGGTAGGCAACGCGCTTACCAAGGGCGATGTGTTCACCAAACTATCCGCAGTCGTATTCGGACTGGGCAACATCGTTCGCAAGCAATACGTCAAGGGCGTGGCACTGCTGGCCCTTGAAATCGCATTCTTCGTATTTCTGTTCACCAACGGCATCACGTGCCTGTCCAAGCTCCCCAGCCTGGGTGACCAGAAGCAAGGCAAGGTACTCGTCGACGGCTTCTGGGAGTACACCCAGGGCGACAACTCCGTGGTCATTCTGCTGTACGGCGTCTGTACCGTGGTGCTCTGCCTGCTCTTCATCTATCTGTGGACGGTTTCGCTCAAGTCCGCATACAAGGCCGAGTGCCTGGCCCGCGAGCAGGGCAAGGCCCCGAGCCTGGGCAACGATCTGCGTGAGCTGACCAACGCCAAGGTGCACCGACTGCTCATGTTCCTGCCGACGCTCGGCATTCTGGTCTTCACTGTTCTGCCGTTGATCTTCATGATCTCGATGGCATTCACCAGCTACGACCGCAACCATCTGGTGCTGTTCGACTGGGTGGGCTTCGACAACTTCGCCAAGGTGTTCTCCAACAGCGGCGGCACCGTCAACGCCCGCCTGTTCCTGCAGGTGACCATCTGGACGCTGGTCTGGGCGTTTTTCGCCACCTTCCTGAACTTCTTTATCGGCATGTTCTTCGCGATGGTCATCAACCGCAAGACCACGCGCTTCAAGGGCTTCTGGCGTGCGTGCTTCTCCATGTCCATCGCCGTGCCGCAGTTCGTCTCCCTGCTGGTCATGCGCACCATGCTTCAGCCCACCGGCGCCATCAACCGCCTGCTCATGGAGTGGGGTTGGATTGATCAGGCTCTGCCGTTCTTCGCGGATGCCACTTGGGCTCGCGTCACGGTCATCGTGATCAACCTGTGGGTTGGTATTCCGTACACCATCATGCAGGTCACCGGTATTCTGCAGAACATCCCGACCGATCAGTACGAGGCGGCCAAGATCGACGGCGCGAACTGGTGGCAGATCTTCACCAAGATCACCATGCCGTACATCATCTTCGTGCTTACCCCGTACCTGATCACCACGTTCACCGGCAACGTGAACAACTTCAACGTGATCTACCTGCTGTCCGGCGGCAACCCGGTGCCGGTCGGCGATTCCGCAGGCAAGACCGACCTTCTGATCACCTGGCTGTACAAGCTGACCGTCGATAAGAACGATTACAACCTCGGTGCCGTGATTGGCATCATGACGTTCATCGTCCTCGCGGTGGTGTCGCTGATCACCTACCGCAATTCCGGTTCCTATAAGAACGAGGAGGCATTCCGATGAGCAGGCATTCCGAGCAGGCCGTACAGGCTTCCCGTATGAAGCAACCTGAATCGCACGGTCTGATGCATGACACCAAGAAGCGTCGTATTCTTGGCGACGTCCTCTCCTATCTCTTCCTGGGAGTCATGGCCATCATCTGGCTGATTCCGATTGTCTGGGTGTTTGCGGAGAGCTTCAACAAGAACACCGCACCCTACACCAAGACGTTCTTCCCCACCGAGTTCTCGCTCGACAACTACATCACGCTGTTCACCGACCGCTCGGTGCTGAACTTCCCGAAGATGTTCATGAACACGTTCATCGTGGCGTGCTTCGTGTGCCTCATCTCGGTGGTGTTCGTGCTGTCCGTGGCCTACTGCATGAGCCGCATGCGCTTCCGCACCCGCAAGACCTTCATGAACGTGGTGCTGGTGCTTGGCATGTTCCCCGGCATCATGGCCGTTTCCGCCATCTACTTCATCTTGAAGGCCGTGGGTCTGACCAGCGAAGGCATGACCACCATCGCCCTGATTCTGGTCTACTCCGCCGGTACCGGCGCGGGCTTCTACGTGATGAAGGGATACATGGATACGATTCCGACCTCGCTTGACGAGGCCGCGCTGCTGGACGGTTGCACCCGTCTGCAGGTGTTCACCAAGATCATCATCCCGATTTGTAAGCCCATGATCGTCTACCAGGCCATCATCGGCTTCCTGACCCCGTGGCTCGACTTCGTGATGGCCAAGGTGATTTGCCGCACGCAGTCCAATTACACAGTGGCCCTCGGCCTGTGGCTCATGCTGCAGAAGGAATACATCCAGAACTGGTACGCGCGCTTCGCCGCAGCGGCCGTGGTGATTTCCATCCCGATCGCCATCCTATTCATCGTCATGCAGCGCTTCTACCAGGAATCGATGTCTGGTTCGGTTAAGGGCTGACGCGTTAAGCAGACAGCCCGGTGGGCTGTCTGTAGCGTCAGCCTGAGCGAGGCGATAGCCGGGCGAAGGTCGGATTGAGCCTCGCCGCAGGCGAGTTCGTAATTGCAGGACTGAGCCGTTAAGTAGTGGGGTTTAACTTGGCTCCCCTCTGAAGAGGGGAGCCAGAACAGGAAGGCGCAACCTTATGAACGAAGTGGAGATGGCAAAGCAGCGGCGTGGTGAGAAGCGCCGCCGCAAGGGCCTGTCCGTATTCCGTCTCAAGATGATCGGCGCCCTATTCATGGCATTGGGCGTGGCCGGCGTCTCGGTCCTGCCGGCCATGTTGGGCGACCCGACTCAGGACATGGCTGCACTGACCGTGGTGGTGGCGTGCACGGCGGCTTCATGGTGCGCCATCCCCATCTACTCATGGCTGCTGTTCGACGGCTACCGGCATACGGGCAGCATTGGAAAATATGTGCTCCGTCTGTTCATCGTCGCGGTGGTCAGTGATGTGCCGTACGACCTGATTATGACCGGCAAGCCATTCGGCTTGAGCGCGCAGAACCCGGTGTATGGCTTGGTCATCGCCCTGGTCGTGCTCATGCTGGTGGATTGGATTGCATACCAGTACGGCGGGGAGAGTCTGCGCCCGTGGTCCGGTGCTCAGCGAGGTGGTGCGGCTGCGGTGCGTTGGCTGCTGACCATTGTAGTCATTCTGGCCGGACTGCTGTGGGCGTTGCTGCTGCGCGTGGGCGTGGATCAGCGGATTATGCATACCGGTGTGCTGACGCTGCTGTTTGTGCTGGTGTTCTACTTCCTGAACGCGCGTGAAAATACGATGATGTTCACCGCCGGGCTGCTGGGTGCCGTGATGTGCATTACGCCCGGTATTGGTGTGGCCTTCCTGCACTACCGCAATGACGAAGTCGGGTTCAAGCAGTCTTGGACCAAGTGGGCCTGGTACGCGGTCTATCCAGTGCTTTTGATTATCGGCGCGCTGGCCTAGTTACGCCATTTTCCCGAATGGAATATCGGTGCTGCGCGGCACTAGCTGTGCCTCGAGCACCTCGTGCGGGTCATAGAGCGTCTTGCCGCTGATGAGCGTCAACGCCTTATTGGCAGCTGCGCGGCCCATCGCATACGGATCCTGACGCATGGTCGTCAAGTTGATGGTGTCGGCATAGGGGCTGTCGTCAAAGCCGACAATCGAATAATCGCGCGGCGTGCGGTGGCCGTAACGCTCCAGCTTGAGCACCAGCGGAATCGCCATCATATCCATCTGGCAGCAGATTGCGTCCGGGAACTCATCCATCGCCAGCAGCGCGGATAATGCGGAGTCGGCGAAGGCCGGGCCGCGCGGCACGGAGAGTACTTCCCAATTGATGTCGTGCTTGCCTTCGGCGTCCTTGCAGGCGTTGATGAAGCCCTGTGCGCGTGCGTCAATCGAGGAATCCAGCCCGGCCACCTCGGAACAGGGGTAGACGATGTGCTTGTGACCGAGGTTGATGAGATGCTGCGCGGCCGTGTACATGCCCTTCTCATCATCGATGCTGATGGTGGCGTCAAAGCCTTCGGAAGACGGCGTATTGATGCCGATGATCGGCACATGAATGCGCTGCAGCTGCTCGACCTCGTGCGGATCGATAGCGAACGAGGCCACGAAAACGGCATCGACATTGCGGCGAATCGGCAGGTCGGTGAAGAACTCATGACGGTTTGCGGCGGTATCGATGTGCTGGAACAGCGAGATGTCATAGCCGGCCGGATGCATCACCGATTCGATGCCCGCGAACGTCTGCGTATTGAACCAGCTGGTGATCTCCTCATTCATCAGCATCGCCACACGGTAGGTCTGTCCGGACTTCAGGGCGGTGGCGGAGCGGGAGATGTTGAAATCGAGCTTATCGGCCACATCCAGCACCTTGCGGCGGGTCTTCGCCGAGACGAGTTCCGGGCGGGTGAAGGCGCGCGACACTGTAGAAATGGAGACTCCGGCCTCCTTGGCTACTTGGTAGATGTCTGCCTTGCCCATGTTCCTCCTCGTGCAATTCGTGGTATCAGCTATGCCACGTAATCCCCCTAACGGGTTGCGCCATCCACGATGTGTAATCATTTTGTATCATACACTGCAAACGTTAGCGCGAAGCTAGGGGAAGTGTTGCTTGGTGTGGTATGCTGATTGGGACATAGTATTGCGAACGTATGCAGTCTGTCAACTGTGCTGCATGCCGTTTCTGCAGGAGTGGTGCTGAAAGTGTTGCAAACGTTGTCAACGGTCTGACCGTGCGATAGGGGGTGTTCCCCTTCATGGTTCGTGCGGTCAATGCTCAAGGATGAGAGAAAGGACTCATGTGGCCGTACGACGATTCGGCTCGCTCGCCAAACGCCTTGCCGTAACCGGCATAGCGGTGGCAATGTCTGCCACAACGCTGGTAGCATTGCCGGCTTCTGCGGACGAGACCGAGGCCAATGCACAGGCGCGCACATCTGTTGGCGCGCCGGGCGATGTAATCGTCATCGCATTCCAAGCCAACTGGAATTCGGTGGCCAAGGAGTGTACCGAGGCTTACGGCCCCGAAGGTGTGGGCTACGTACAGGTCTCCCCGCCGATGGAGTCCATCCAGGGCACTGAATGGTGGACCTCCTACCAGCCGGTCAGCTACAAGCTCGACTCCAAGCTCGGTACGGAAGCCGAGTTCAAGACCATGATCGCCACGTGCAACGCGGCGGGCGTCGAGATCATCGCCGACTCGGTCATCAACCACACCACCGGCGCCGATCAGGGCGAGGGCACCGGCGTCGCCGGCAGCAAGTACGACGGCGAGGGCAACTTCCCTGCAATCCCGTACACCAAAGAGAACTTCCACGACTGCACCAAGAACATCGGCGACTACACCAACGCCGACGAAGTACAGAACTGCCGCCTGACCAGCCTGCAGGACCTCGACACCAGCCAAGAATACGTGCAGGACAAGCTCGCCGACTACATGAACCGCCTGCTCGACCTCGGCGTCTACGGATTCCGCGTCGACGCGGTCAAACACATCGCCACGGCCGACGTGGCCGCCATCAAGGCCAAGCTCGCCGAGAAGTCCGGCCGCAACGCCGACGATATCTTCTTCGAGCAGGAAGTCATCGGCAACGCCTCCGAAGCCGCGGAAATCCAGCCGAGCAACTATGTGGCGAACGGCAAGGTCTCCGAATTCAACTTCACCAACCACCTGTCGGTCGCCTTCGCCGGCGACATCACCGACGCTAGCAAGGGCCTTGCGAAGGTCGGCGGCGACGGCTGGGTGAGCTCCGACAAGGCCGCAGTGTGGGTGACCAACTGGGATACAGAGCGCGGATCGGCCATCACCTATAAGAAGGGCTCGAAGTACCTGCTCGCGAACGCGTTCATGCTCGCGTACGACTACGGCCAGCCGCACATCTACTCCGGCTACTACTTCGACAACTCCGACGACGGCGCTCCCGGCGCCACCGAAACCTCCGTGCCCGACATGGAGTGCCCGACCGACGGCTCGATGACCTCCGGCACCTGGCAGTGCGCCGAACGTTGGACCGCGATCCGCGGCATGATCGGCTTCCACAACGCGGTCAACGGCACTGACGTCACCAACTGGAAGGCGTACGACACCAACGTGCTCGGCTTCGGTCGCGGCGACGTCGGCTACCTCGCGCTCAACAACAGCGCCGACGACTCCAAGCAGACGTTCCAGACGTCACTGCCCGCCGGCGAATACTGCAACGTGTACGCCACCGGCGACTGCTCTGCAACTGTGACCGTGAAGGACGACGGCACGTTCGACGCGACGCTCGCGAAGAACTCCGCCATCGCGATCTACGCGGGCGCGACCAAGGATTCCTGGACCGGCACGACCAAGTCCGATCCGTCCGATCCGGACCTGTCCGTCAACGACGAGACCAAGAAGGCCGCGGCCGACACGAGCCGCACCATCTACTACAAGCTGCCCGACGGCTGGAAGCAGGCGTACCTCCACTACGGTATCGACGGCTGGGCCGAGCAGGGCCACGAGCTGATGGCCGACGCCGGCAACGGCTGGGTCAAGTTCACGGTCGATCCGAAGGGCAAGTCCTTCGAATACGTATTCACCGACGGCGGCGACAACTGGGACAACCCGAATGGCGGCGGCAACTACACCGCGCAGGGCCACTGGACGGCGGTCGCCGACCACGAGGCCAGCGCCGGCGTGCCCTCCGACGTGCAGTCGTACCAGCCCAAGACCAAGGTGATCGTGCACTACAAGCCCGCCGAAGGCGACGCCGTCGCCGATCGCGGCGTGTACATGTGGGGCACCGACAAGAACGGCGCCACCCTGAACGGCGCGTGGCACGCCTTCACCGGCGAGGACTCCTACGGCAAGGTGTTCGAGACCACCATCGATGGTGCGTACGACGCCGCCAAGATCGGTGTGATTGTCACCACCGAAGGCTGGGACAAGGTCGGCGGCGACCGTACCATCGACGGTTCCACCGGCACCGCCGAAATCTGGGTCGACGGCGCCAATCCGGACGAAACGCTCACCGAAGCCCCCGACGGCTACAAGAAGGCCGCCAACCAGATCGACGTGACCATCCACTACCACCGCCTCGCCGACGACTACACCAGCGAAGACGGCATGAAGGCATGGGACATCTGGGGCTGGGCCGACGGCGTCAACGGTGCTGCCTACCCGTTCACCGAGCACGACGACTACGGCCTGATCGCCAAGTACACGCTCAAGGGCAGCGGCATGAGCACTCCGCAGTTCATCGTGCGCTACGGCGGCGACAGCTGGGAAGCCAAGGATCCGAACGACGAGAATCGCACGATCCCGCAGTCCGCCATCACCGTGAACGCCGACGGCACCGCATCCGCCGAAATCTGGCTGGTGCAGGGCGACACGACGATCTACACCAACGGCACGCTCTACGACGCCAAGGGCATGATCGTCTCCGCCGAAATGACCGACTTCAACACCATCACGGTCAAGCTCAACAAGGCGCTCACCATCGACAAGCCGGCCGACGCGGTGTCGGTCGAGGGTGTGAAGATCAAGGACGTGAAGGCTAGCGGGAACACCGTGACCATTACCACGGCCGACAATCTTGACGTGACCAAGGCCTACAAGGTGACGATCGAGGACTACGGCACACAGAACGTGTCGCTCGGCGCCGTCGTGCGCTCCGACGCGTTCGACAAGAAGTACGCCTACGACGGCGATGATCTTGGCGTGACCTACAAGGCCGAGAAGTCCACGTTCAAGCTGTGGGCACCGACCGCCACCAAGGTGACGCTGCGCCTGTACGCCGACTCCACCGATCCGAAGGCAGCGCAGACCGACGCCGTGACGCTGGAGAAGTCCGGCAAGAAGGGCGTGTGGACGTTCGCCGTGGACAAGGATCTCAAGGATTACGCCTACGACTACGAGCTGACCTTCGCCGACGGCACGGTCAACACGTCCGCCGACCCGTACGCGACCGCCGCCGTGGCCAACGGCGAGCGATCCGTCGTGCTCTCCGGCAAGGAGAAGGGCGATGCCGGCAAGCGCATGGCGTCGTTCAGCAAGCCGACCGACGCGATCATCACCGAGGCGAACGTTCGTGACATGACCATCAACCCGAACTCCGGCGTCTCCGAAGCCAATCGCGGCAAGTATCTCGGCTTCGTCGAGGAGGGCACCACGGTCGACGGCAAGCAGGGCGCGGCGTCCACCGGCATCGACTACCTCAAGTCGCTCGGCGTGACGCATGTGCAGATCATGCCCGTCTACGACTACGGTTCCGTGGACGAGACCGGCGATCTGAGCTACGGCGCGCAGTACAACTGGGGCTACGATCCGGAGAACTACAACGTGCCGGAAGGCTCGTACTCCTCCGACCCGAGTGACCCGAGCGCTCGCGTCAAGGAAATGAAGCAGATGGTCTCCGGGCTGCACAAGAACGGCCTGTACGTGGTGATGGATGTGGTCTACAACCACGTCTACAACGCCTCCGAACACGCCTTCAACAAGACCGTGCCTGGCTACTACTTCCGCTACGACGCCAATGGCAACCTGACCAACGGCTCCGGCTGCGGCAACGACGTGGCTTCCGAGCGTGCGATGGCCCGTAAGTACATCGTCGATTCCGTGAAGTACTGGGCGACCGAGTACAACGTGGACGGCTTCCGCTTCGACCTCATGGGTCTGATTGACCAGACCACCATGAATCAGGTGCGTGCGGCGCTTGACGAGATCGATCCGTCGATTCTCGTCATCGGCGAAGGCTGGGATATGACTGACGCCATTGGCAACCAGGAAACCACGCAGCCCAATGCCTCCAAGGTCAAGGGCGTGGCGTTCTTCAACGACTCCCTGCGCGACGCGATCAAGGGCAGCGTGTTCTCCGACGAGGACACCGGCTTCATCGCCGGCAAGGCCGACAAGGAGAACCTCATCGCCACCAACGTGCTCGGCTGCAACAACAAGCGCGAGGGCATCGATGAGAACGGCCACTGCAACAACGGCACCGCCGACACGAACTACGGCGGCGCGGATCAGGTGGTGCAGTACGTCGAGATCCACGACAACCTGACCTTGTACGACAAGCTGGTCAAGAGCGCGCCCAACGACTCCGAGGAGACGCGACTCGCTCGCGCCAAGCTCGCCGACTCGCTGATTCTGCTCTCGCAGGGCATCGCCGACATGCAGTTCGGCCAGGAGTTCCTGCGCACCAAGGGCGGCAATGGCAACAGCTACAACGCCGGTGACGCGGTGAACGCCATCGACTGGAACCGCACGGTCGAGCAGGCGGGTTCCGTGAACTATGTGAAGGGCCTGATCGCCCTGCGCAAGTCCATCAAGAACCTGCACCTGAGCAGCTATGATGACATCGCCAAGAACATGACGGTGCTGCAGCAGTTCGACGGCGTGGTGGCCTACCAGCTGAAGGACGGCGGCGACACGTATGTGGTGGTGTTCAACGCCAACGAATCGGCCGCAACGGTCGAGGCCGTGCCGGCTGGCAAGTACACCGTGCTGGCCGCCGATGGCAAGGTGACGGAGACGCAGGATAAGAATGCTGCAACCACCGTGGGCGCTGACGGCTACCAGGCCGGAGCGCTCGCCGCTGCCGTGCTCAAGGCCGGCGCCGACGATGATTCGACCAAGCCCGATGGAGGCAAGGACGATTCCTCCAAGCCGGGCAACAACGACGGCAAGGACGATAACCAGTCGGGCGGCACAGCCACCCCGGGTACTCCGGGCGATAGTGGCAACGGCAATGGTCAGACCGGTGACGGCAACGCCTCCAACGGCGCATCCGACACCGCGGCCGGCCAATCCCAGCAGTTCGGCGCTGCCGCTCTGCCCAACACCGGCGTAGCCCTGTCCGTCATGGCGGTCGCCGTATTGGTGATGACCGCTGCCGGCATGCTGTTGCAGCGGTTCTCCAAGGGCGGCAATGTCGTCAACAGTAAGGAGGGCTCCGAACAGTAGTCCACACCGCGTCAGTTGCTGAGTGGCCCCGCTGGCGGGGGCTGTCAGCGAAGCTGACTGGGGGTGGCTCAGAGCCGCTCCAAAAAACCTGAGCCTACATCGCTCAACTTTTGTGATGAATTTGGGAATAGAACTTGCCAAACAGAAGTTGAGTGATGTAGGCTCAAGTTTTGGAAGGCCCAAGAACCAACCAAGGAACTTGAGCGAACAACGTAAGAACAAACGAATAATTAAGGAGCACACATTATGGCACGTGCAGTTGGTATCGATCTGGGCACCACGAATTCCTGCATCGCTACGCTGGAAGGTGGCGAGCCCACCGTTATCGTCAACGCTGAGGGCATGCGCACCACCCCGTCCGTGGTCGCGTTCTCCAAGTCAGGCGAAATCCTCGTCGGCGAGGTGGCCAAGCGTCAGGCTGTGACCAACGTTGACCGCACTATTTCTTCTGTCAAGCGTCACATGGGCACTGACTGGACCGTCGACATCGACGGCAAGAAGTGGACCCCGCAGGAGATTTCCGCACAGATTCTGATGAAGCTGAAGAGGGACGCTGAGGCTTACCTCGGTGAGCCCGTCACCGATGCTGTCATCACCTGCCCGGCATACTTCAACGATGCCCAGCGTCAGGCCACCAAGGACGCCGGCAAGATCGCAGGCCTGAACGTTCTGCGTATCATCAACGAGCCGACCGCAGCTGCTCTGGCCTACGGTCTGGAGAAGGGCAAGGAAGACGAGCGCATCCTGGTCTTCGACCTCGGCGGCGGCACCTTCGATGTCTCCCTGCTGGAGATCGGCAAGGACGACGACGGCTTCTCCACCATTCAGGTGCAGGCCACCAACGGCGACAACCACCTCGGTGGCGATGACTGGGATCAGAAGGTCATCGACTGGCTGGTCGGCGAAGTCAAGAACAAGTACGGCGTTGACCTGTCCAAGGACAAGATCGCTCTGCAGCGCCTGAAGGAAGCCGCTGAACAGGCCAAGAAGGAGCTGTCCTCCTCGACCAGCACCTCCATCTCCATGCAGTACCTGGCCATGACCCCTGACGGCACCCCGGTGCACCTGGACGAGACCCTGACCCGTGCGCACTTCGAGGAAATGACCTCCGACCTGCTGGGCCGCTGCCGCACGCCGTTCAACAACGTGCTGCACGACGCCGGCATCTCCGTGAGCGACATCGACCACGTGGTGCTCGTCGGCGGTTCCACTCGTATGCCCGCCGTCAAGGACTTGGTCAAGGAACTCACCGGTGGTAAGGAAGCTAACCAGTCCGTGAACCCGGATGAGGTTGTGGCTGTCGGCGCTGCCGTGCAGTCCGGCGTCATCAAGGGCGATCGTAAGGACGTCCTGCTGATTGACGTGACCCCGCTGTCCCTCGGTATCGAAACCAAGGGTGGCATCATGACCAAGCTCATCGACCGCAACACCGCCATTCCGACCAAGCGTTCCGAGGTCTTCTCCACTGCTGAAGACAACCAGCCGTCCGTGCTGATTCAGGTCTACCAGGGTGAGCGTGAGTTCGCTCGCGACAACAAGCCGCTGGGCACCTTCGAGCTGACCGGCATCGCTCCGGCTCCGCGTGGCGTCCCGCAGATCGAGGTCACCTTCGACATCGACGCCAACGGCATCGTGCACGTGTCCGCCAAGGATAAGGGCACCGGCAAGGAGCAGTCCATGACCATCACCGGTGGTTCCGGCCTGCCGAAGGACGAGATCGACCGCATGGTCAAGGAAGCCGAGGCTCACGAGGCTGAGGATAAGCAGCGCAAGGAAGACGCCGAGACCCGCAACCAGGCTGAAGCCTTCGCTTACTCCACCGAGAAGCTCGTCAACGACAACAAGGACAAGCTGTCCGACGACATCGTCAAGGAAGTCACCGACAAGGTGAACGCTCTGAAGGAAGCCCTGAAGGGTGACGACACCGATAAGGTCAAGACCGCTCAGGGTGAGCTGATGACCTCCGCTCAGAAGATCGGCCAGGTCCTCTACGCCCAGCAGGGTGCTGAAGGTGCCGCGGCTGGTGCCGGTGCGGCCGGCGCTTCCGCTGGCTCCGCCTCCGGTTCTGACGACGACACCGTCGAGGCCGAGGTCGTGGACGACGATGACGACAAGGACAACAAGTGATGTCCGAGTTCAACAAGGACGACTACCTGAACGACCTGCCGGATCCCTCAGATGCTGAGGCTGCCGGCCAGGCCGCTCAGGCCTCTTCAGGGGCTGACGCCTCCGCCGAGTTCGGCTCTGCGCAGGATTCGGCTGCCCAGGCTCCTTCCAATGAAGGAGCCGACGCGGCTCCTGCCGCAGCTGAGGGAGAGAAGTCGGATGCCGGAGAGAAGACTGGCGAAGGCCAGTCCGATTCCGAAGACACCCTCACCCCTCTCGGCAAGGCCAAGAAGGAAGCCGCCGACTACCTCGAAGCCCTGCAGCGCGAACGCGCGGAGTTCATCAACTACCGCAATCGTGCGCAGAAGGAGCAGGAGCGCTTCCGCCAGCATGGCATTATCGACGTGCTGACCGCGCTGCTGCCGGCCCTTGACGACATCGACCGCATTCGCGAGAACAGCGAGATGGACGATTCGTTCAAGGCGGTGGCTGCCAAGATCGACAAGGCTTTCGAGAAGTTCGGCGTCGAGAAGTTCGGCGAAAAGGGCGAGGACTTCGACCCCACCAAGCATGAGGCAATCCTGCACAAGCCGGATGCCGATGCCGACAAGGAAACCGTCGACACCGTGGGGGAAGCCGCCTACCGTATCGGCGACCGCGTAATCCGCGCCGCCCGAGTAGTAGTAGCCTCCCCGCAAAACTGATAACGGCCAGCTCGCTAACGAGCTGACATTACCTTGGCTCCCGCTGGCGGGAGCTGGCAGCCGAAGGCTGACTGAGGGTGGTCAAACACTGAATATAAACCACCCTCAGTCTCGCTTCGCTCGACAGCTCCCGCCAGCGGGAGCCAACCATAAAGACTTTTCAAGAAAGGAGACATGAATGGCTGAAAACGAATGGCTCAGTAAAGACTTCTACAAAGTCCTTGGTGTCTCCAAGGACGCTTCGGACGACGACATCAAAAAGGCGTACCGCAAGCTCGCCCGCAAGTACCACCCTGACGTCAACAAGACCAAGGAAGCTGAGGAGAAGTTCAAGGACATCTCCGAAGCCTACGACGTGCTGAGCAAGAAAGAAGATCGCCAAAAGTACGACGCGATTCGCCAGTTCGGTATGGGCGGCGCCCGCTTTGCCGGTGGTTCCGGTGCCGGCGGCTTCGACGCTTCCGGCTTCTCCGACATCTTCGGCTCCATGTTTGGCCAGGGTGCCGGTGGCAACGGTTCGCGTATCCGCTTCTCCACTTCGGGCGGCGGCAACCCCAATCTCAACGACATCTTCTCGATGTTCGGTGGGGCCGCGGGGCAGGGTGCTGGCGGCTACGGCCAGCAGGCATACGGTAACGCCGCTGGCTACGGCTATGAGGAAGCCCCGCGCCCCGAAAACGGCGAGGACCGCAACTCCAAGATCAGCTTGACCCTTCGTCAGGCGGTCAAGGGTGCGACCGTGTCCCTGTCCGTGGATGGCAAGAAGTTCAAGGCTCATGTGCCCGCCGGCGTCAAGGACGGTCAGAAGATCAAGCTGGCCGGCAAGGGCAAGCCGGGCATCAACGGCGGCAAGGCCGGCGATTTGTACCTGCACGTCACCGTCAATCCGGATTCCACGTTCTCGATGCGCGGTCGTGACATCGTCATGAACCTGCCCGTCACCGTAGGCCAGGCCGTGGCCGGCGGCAAGGTCGACGCCAAGGACATCGACGGGAACCTGGTTACCTTCAAGGTGCCCGCGGGCTCCAGCTCCGGTGCCGAGGTCAAGTTGGCCGGGCTGGGCGTCAAGCGTGGCAACCAGCCGGGCGACCTGATCGGCCGTGTGCAGATCATGGTCCCTGCCAAGCCGGGTCTGGCGGTCAAGCACGCCGCCAAAGAATTCGACGAAAAAGCCGGCGACTATCTCAACTAACAGGGGCTCCCGCTGGCAGAAGCTGAATGAGCGCAATCTTGGCTCCCGCTGGCAGAAGCTGAATGAGCGCAATCTTGGCTCCCGCTGGTGGGAGCTGTCAGCCAAAGGCTGACTGAGGGTGGTCTTGGCTCCCCTCTCTGAGGGGAGCCGGGAGTCGAACCGAAGGCTCTCAAAATCATAGGAGGTGAACAATGGCGCGGTTAGCCAACCAGATGAAGCAGTTGTACGCGATGTGCGCAACCGCGCTCGTGATGGGCAGGGCCGATCTCGACGGAGCCG
>OASQ01000175.1_pt1 | contig 35726 bp, 26 predicted proteins | sample 1475771 | NCBI WGS metagenome assembly OASQ01 (sample SAMEA2579910, study PRJEB22360) | human gut metagenome | reverse complement strand
GTGGTGACTACCGGCAGGCGCCGCACCTGCTCGGGGAGCCGTTCTAAAGCGTTTGTCATTTAGAATAAACCTGTTGGCAAATTAAGACCACCAGTTACTTTGCCCATTTCTTGAGCCAAAAGGTCGTCTACTTTTTTGCTAGCTTCGTTTACAGCAGCCATCACTAAATCTTCTAACATTTCTACGTCTTCAGGATCAACTGCAGTTGGGTTCAATTTCAAAGACTCGATGATTTTTTCACCGTTCATCACAACTGTTACAGCACCGCCACCAACGGAAGCCTCTACTGTACGAGTTTTCAATTCTTCTTGCATTTTCTTCATATCTGCTTGCATTTTTTGAACTTTTTTCATCATGCCAGCCATATTGCCCATACCTTTACCAAACATTGTAATTCCTCCTTTTAGGATCTACGTCCTATACTAATATTCTAATTGATTTATTCTTCGATGACCTCGACGATGATGTCGTGGTCTTCAGATAGTTTTTCTAATGTTTCTGCCAAAAGAGGATTATTTCGTTCCTCTTCTGTCATATGCTCTGGATCCCATGCATATTCACGAGCTACCGTCACGCTATCGATAGGCGCAACTTCAATAGGTGCTTGTGAAAGCATAGTATGATCATCACTTTGATAAGGGGTTCCCTGTTGTTCGCCCCCATTAGACTTTGGGACAGCTTCTACCTCAATATGGGCACCGCTATCCATAGGGCGTTCTAAGACCTCCCCATCATCGCTAATAACAGTAACACTATCTAACGGATGTGGTGGCATATCATCTAAAGATGATACGTAGGATTCCTCCATATCATCTACTGGCACATCATCAAAGGAATGAACAGGAATATCATCACCTTCCATAGAACCTGCTAAAGACTCGATAGGGATTTCTCCATCTGGAACGGGTACAGACGGACTGCCATCAAAGGATGTAATCGGTACATCTCTACCAGTTGGTGATGTTTCTGCTCCGACCTCACTCGTATCAGCACCAGTTGTGGCACTTACAGCAGCACCGCCCGACTTTTTCGCCAAGAAGGCTAACGCTGCGGCCTTTGCCGCATCTACCGCTGTAGAATCAGGCTTACTTGATTGCTCATCAGTTGTAGGACCTCCAACTTGTGCGATAGGTTGTTGAGCTTGTGACGCGTTACTACCTTGAGCGCTATTAGCTCCTGCTGAGCTATTTCCCACTGGAGCATTATTAGTGCCTTGTGGTGCCGATGGATTTGTTAAATCCATTTGTGCCGGTTGACCACCAGAGGTTTTCTGTACATCAACCATTGGTTCTGGTGGTCGTTGTGGCGCTTTTACTTGGTGCTGTGTCGTACTACCAGAGGCCTTTTTATAGTCTTTGTAAACTTGTGTAAGAGCATCTACGATTTCTACATGTACTGGATAGCCCAGTGTATAGGTAAAAGCATCTGCCGCTTCTGCCAAATTTACTTCGTTGGTCATTACATTGAGGTGCAATGTATTTTTGAAGGCCATAACAGCCTTACTTTGGTCTACGTAGACAAGCTGCCCCTGACCGATAACGGTGGAGGTCATATTGCGATTGCTGTCCTTCAAGTATTTAATGACATTAGACTGTATATTTCGATACTCTTGAGCAGACAAGATTTGATCACTAATGATAGCCTGTGTACTAATACCTTTTTTACCTCGACCTTTGGCTTGATTTCTAGCAGGTCGTTCTGGTGCACTACTTGTAGTTGGTGGTGGTGCCATACCAACGCCGCCCATTGGAGGCGGAGCCATACCTACTCCATTCATAGGAGGCGGTGTACTACCTGGTGCACCCATCGGTGGAAGCGTCATACCTACACTCGCAGGTGGCGGTGTCATGCCTACACCACTTGGAGGAGGCACAGTACCAACAGTACTAGTTTGAGCGCTACTCATGGAAGCATTCTGCACAGCCGCATGATCTACAGGAACAAAGCTATTCGCATAGACACTTGGTGGTCCAAATGCATTGGTACCATAAGCAGGCGTAGAAGCCACTGGACCTCGTTGCTCTAATTGAGCCATACGGTTCAATAAATCGTTACGCTCAGACCGTTCTGAAGCCTCTAATGCATACACACGGTCTTCTAAGCTTTCATCAACAGAGCCTAATTTAGCACAAAGCACCAAAAGGCCCATTTCGATAATAGTTCGTGGATTATCCACCTGTTTTGCATCATTCATGATGGATTGCGCACTGCGCACATACTGGTTAAGCTCATTAAAATCGATGCTTTCAGCTTGAGCTAAAAACTCATCCTTAAATGCATCGTATACCTTGAGCTCATCCGCATCAGGTGCGACCTTACCAACTAATAAGGCCCGCACGTGCTGAATGAGGGCTTCCATAATCTGCGTCGCATCACGACCTTCTGCTAAGGCATCGTGGATATAGGACAACAATTTGGGACCATCCCCGTTGCGCAACGCATCTAGGAAGTGAATAATCCATTCTTTGCTAACAAGACCGATCAGTTCTTCTACTATTTGCGGCGTAATAGTACCTGTTGCCATACCGGCACATTGGTCTAAGATACTCAACGCATCGCGCAAACCGCCGTCTGCATGTACAGCGATGAGTTGTGCTGCTGCAGGATCTAAGCCAAAGCCTTCCTTTTCCGCTACATAGGATAAACGCTGTGCGATATCATCAGACGTAATGCGTCTAAAGGTATAACGCTGACAACGAGACACGATAGTAACAGGCAATTTTTCAATTTCTGTGGTAGCAAAGATAAACATAACGTGAGCCGGTGGCTCTTCGATAGTTTTTAAAAGCGCATTCCACGCTTCGGTCGTAAGCATGTGGGCTTCGTCGATGATGAACACCTTTTTACGGCCTTCAACCGGCATGAATTTGACGCTTTCACGAAGGGCACGCACCTCATCAATACCACGATTGGATGCAGCGTCGATTTCAAGAACGTCCATAGACTGACCACTCAAAATCGATTTACAAGCACTACACTCATTACAAGGATGATCCGTTGGCCCATGCTCGCAATTGATAGCGCGTGCGAAAATCTTGGCCATACTCGTCTTACCAGTCCCTCGCGGACCAGCAAACAAATACGCATGGGCCACTTTATCCTCGCGGATAGCACGCATCAACGTATCAGACACCTGATGCTGACCAACCACATCGGTAAACGTCTGTGGACGGTACTTACGATATAACGCAATATATGCCATTGGAACACCCCCTTTTTCCGAAAATTACAATACTTTATTATACCATATTCACGGAAATCTTACTCATTTTATAGAGTTCTATCATTAATTTATACGCCCCATTTCCCTCTATCAATTAAGCATAAAAAAAGCGGCCCCATAGGCCGCCTTGCAATATTCGATCACGACAGCCCCCGGGTTCCCCGTGGCACATGAAGGTTACCGCTTAGTGCTGCTACCTCTCAGTCCTGACACGATTCACAGGCCCCCATTGCACAGGCCCGAGAACTGCCATGATCCAATATTGCAATACAAATATTATACATGAAAATGCCTCTATAGTCAAAGCTATAGAGGCATTTCATATGTCTTATCTAAAGGATATTCAATTAGATTAGAAATTATTTTGCATATTTTTCTTTGAATGCAGCCAATTGAGCTTCTTCCAAGGATAAGCCTTGTTCTTTATAGCGTTCAATAGCAGCGTGCATTTCTTCATATGCTACAGGTACAACTTTTGTAAATCTGTTTACAAAGTTATTCCAGTTTTCAAGGATGTGACGGCCTTTAGCGGAATTAGTATGCAATACGTGTTGTTCTACTAATTCTTTAATGCGTTTAAGGTCATCATTATTAGCAGGACGTAATTCTACTAGACCTGTGTTTACATAACGTTCATCGCAATCGAGGATGTATGCATAGCCACCGGACATACCTGCTGCGAAGTTACGACCAATTTTGCCAAGTACAAGCACTTCGCCACCAGTCATGTATTCACAACCATGGTCGCCTACACCTTCTACAACAGCTGTGATACCACTGTTACGAACAGCGAAACGTTCACCAGCAACACCGTTAATGTAGGCTGTACCAGATGTGGCACCATAGAAGGCAACGTTACCGATAAGGATGTTTTCGTCCGCTTCGAAAATGGATTTCTTAGGCGGATATACAGTGATAGTACCACCGGATAAGCCTTTACCGAGGTAATCGTTCGCATCCCCTTCAAGTTCTAATGTCATACCTTTAGGAATGAAAGCACCGAAGGATTGACCAGCAGAACCTTCAAAGTTTAACTTGATTGTGTTATCTGGCAAACCGCTTTCACCATAACGACGTGTCACCTCAGAACCAACCAAAGTACCTACTACACGGTTAATGTTGTTGATAGCCAATTTAGCGCGAATTGGTTTTTGGTCCTCAATGGCAGGACGGCACATACGCAAGAGCTTGGACATGTCCAATGTGCGTTCTAATTCGTGATCTTGGTCAATCATGTGCATATGACCTACAGATGCATCGATGTATGGGTGGAACAATACGCGTTTAAGGTCAACACGAGACAATTTAAAGTTATCGTCTTGAGATTTTTGACGAACAAGGTCGATACGGCCTACTAGTTCAGCTACGGAGCGTATGCCTAAGCGAGCCATAATTTCACGCAATTCACGAGCGATGAAGATCATCAAGTTTTCTACGTACTCAGGTTTACCTGTAAAACGAGCACGCAATTTTTCATCTTGTGTCGCTACGCCATAAGGGCATGTGTTGAGGTTACATACACGAGCCATTTTACAGCCTACAGCAACGAGTGGCAATGTACCGAAACCGAATAACTCAGCGCCAAGCATAGCCGCAACGGCTACGTCGAAACCAGTCATCAACTTGGAGTCTACTTCCAATTTAACGCGGTCACGCAATCTGTTGAGCATCAATGTTTGATGTGTTTCGGACAAGCCTAATTCCCAAGGCACACCAGCGTGTTTTACAGATGTACGGCCTGCCGCACCTGTACCACCATCGTAACCAGAGATTAAGATATTGTCTGCTTTTGCTTTCGCAACGCCAGCAGCGATAGTACCAACGCCAGCTTCAGATGTTAATTTAACGGAAATGCGAGCATCTTTGTTAACGCATTTCAAATCGTAAATCAACTCAGCCAAGTCTTCGATGGAGTAAATATCATGATGTGGTGGTGGAGATACGAGCTCAACACCTGGAGTGGAGTGACGAGCTTTCCCGATTTCAGGGTATACTTTCTTACCTGGTAATTGACCACCTTCGCCTGGTTTAGCACCTTGTGCACATTTAATTTGCAATTCTTTTGCATGAATGAGGTAGTTTGCAGTTACACCGAAACGACCAGATGCAATTTGTTTTACTTCGGAGTTCATGCTGTCGCCATTTGGCAATGGTTTGAAACGAGCTACGTCTTCGCCACCTTCACCAGAGTTAGATGTGGAACCAAGACGGTTCATAGCGATAGCAATCGTTTCATGAGCCTCTTTACTGATGGCACCATAACTCATAGCGCCCGCTTTAAAGCGTTTTACGATAGATTCTTCAGGTTCAACCTCTTCGATAGGAATACCGCCGCCCACTGGGTAGTTTAATTCCATCAAGGAACGCAATGTTACATGGTAATCGTTGCGAATCGCTTTAGAGTATTCTTTATATTTTGCGTAATCACCGTTGATAAGGGATTCTTGTAAAAGATCAATTGTTTTAGGATTGAACAAATGCTCTTCCCCATCTTTTACAGGGCCATACCAACCACCTGGTTCAAGCACAGATTCATCGGATTTGAAAGCACGGTCATAACGAGCCAATGCTTCATTGGCAACGCCTACAAGACCAATACCGCCAATACGTGTTGGTGTATTTACGAAGAACTTATTAATAAAGTTAGTATTCAAGCCCAAAGCTTCGAAGATTTGTGCACCATGATAGGAACGAACTGTGGAGATGCCCATTTTGGACATAACCTTCATAATGCCGCCTACAGCTGCTTTAATGTAGTTCTTTTCTGCTTGTTCAGGTGTAATATCACCAAGACGTTTACGAGCTTGTAAATCGCGTACAGTTTCAAGAGCCAAGTAAGGATTGATAGCTGTTACACCATAACCGATCAATGTACAGAAATGATGTACTTCGCGAGGCTCACCAGATTCGAGGATAAGACCAATTTCTGTGCGCAATACTTTTCTAATTAAGTGATTATGAACAGCTGCTACAGCTAACAACGCTGGAATTGGCGCATGATTTTCATCGACTCCACGGTCGGATAAAATCAATACATTTTGCTCTGTACGTGCTGCTTCTTCTGCTTTTTCGCACAATTCATTCAACGCATCACGCAAGCCATCCGCACCCTTAGTTGGGTCGAAGAGGATTGGCAATGTAACAGATTTCATGCGACGGCAATCAAGAGCCTTAATGGACGCCAATTCTTGATTTGTAAGAATTGGTGTACGCATGGACAACGCATAGGTACCAGCTTTATTAGGATCTGTTAAGTTACCAGAGTTACCAAGCATAACGCGTGTAGATGTAACCATTTCCTCACGAATGGAGTCGATTGGAGGATTTGTTACTTGCGCGAACATTTGCTTGAAGTAGCTGTATAACAATTGTGGTTTATCAGACAAGATAGCAAGTGGAGCATCGGCACCCATTGCACCTACAGGGTCTTTACCATCTTTCGCCATAGGTACGATCATACGTACAAGATCTTCTTGAGTATAACCAAAGGCTTGTTGCTTTTGGAACAAATCTTCTACTTTTGGAATATCGCTTTCATCAGCTTGCGTAATTTCAGACAAGTGGATTACGTGCTCTTTTACCCATTCATCATATGGCAATTCAGTAGCAACGCGTTGTTTGATTTCTTCGTCGGAAATAATACGTTGTTCCTCTGTATCGATGAGAAGCATTTTGCCTGGTTCCAAACGACCTTTAGCGCGAATATTTTCAGCATTTTCGTTTACTACACCCACTTCGGAGGCCATGATAACGCGATCATCAGTTGTTACATAGTAACGAGCAGGACGTAAACCATTACGGTCAAGTACGCCACCGATAACAGTACCATCAGTAAAGCCCATAGCAGCAGGGCCATCCCATGGTTCCATCATGAAGCTATTGAACTCATAGAAGTCATGTTTTTCTTGGCTCATGAGATTATTGCGTTCCCAAGGTTCAGGAATCATCATCATAATCGCATGAGGCAAGGAACGACCTGTCATGTGCAAGAATTCCAAAGTATTGTCGAACATAGCGGAGTCAGAACCGCTATCATCTACTACAGGGAATACCTTTTTAATATCTGGGAATAATGGAGATTCCGCTTTACCTTCACGAGCATTGATCCAGTTTACGTTACCACGGATTGTGTTGATTTCACCATTATGCACTAAGAAACGGTTAGGATGCGCCCGAGCCCAGCTTGGGAATGTATTCGTACTGAAACGGGAGTGAACCATAGCCAATGCAGATGTAAAGTCAAGGTCACTCAAATCAAGGTAGAAGTCACGCAATTGACCAGGTGTTAACATACCTTTATATACGATTGTTTTAGAGGACAAGGATGCAATATAGAAATCACTAGATAATTCCTTGCTCAATGGAACAATGCGTTTTTCTGCTAATTTACGAATAATATATAATTTACGTTCAAATTCTTTATTATTAGTTACGTCTGGGCCTTTGCCGATGAGGATTTGAATCATCCAAGGGCGGATAGCAGCTGCTTCTTTACCAACCTTTGTACCATCTACTGGTACTTCACGCCAGCCAAGAACAACTTGCCCCTCTTCGCGTACAACTTCTTCGAAAATGCGTTTTTGCTCGTTACGGAGGCTTTCATATTTATGGGCAAATATCATACCTACGCCGTACTCACCAGCTGCAGGCAAGTTGATACCAAGCACTTCGCATTCGCGTTTGAAGAACTCATGAGGAATTTGTACTAAAATACCGGCACCATCCCCTGTGTCCTTATCAGCGCCTGCACCACCACGGTGTTCAAGGCGCTCTAAAATACGCAAACCATCATCGATAATATCGTGGGATTTTTTACCTTTAATATTAACGACAAAGCCCATGCCGCACGCATCCTTTTCAAATTGGCTGCTGTACATACCATTAGCTTCTAGTCTAGCTTGATCTAGACGTTGTTGCTCGATTGTGCTCTGATTCATATCCATAACGTGCACTCCTTCATATCACTTGATCATCCCAAGCGCTGCGGCATCGTTCCGTTCGGTCTTGGTGAAAGTATAAACTATAAACTACTTCTAAAGAATCCATTCTGTAGTGATATTATCGGCTGTGACCGTCCATAACCTCATCTAAGTTTTAAATTCTATAGAATTTTTGTCTATACATAGTATACTCCTGTCCACTGTGAATTGAAAATATAAAAAAAACATAGTCTATGACTTTAAGTCATAGACTATGCGTTTTTATCACTATTGTTTTTTGTATACAAGAAGATGTGGCATGCTCTATGACCACATCATCATATAAATTATAATTGATGAAAATTAGAAAAGCAATTATTACTTTTCATGTCCAAAGTTATCCCCTACTTCACAGTTTACCGTTATAGGCTCGTCCTTACCATAGGGTACAAAGGTGAGTTCTGACGCATGTAAGCATTGACGTGTATAAGGTTTGTTACGTGTGCCATACATAGCGTCGCCAACGATAGGATGTCCGATGTGTTCCATGTGCACGCGGATTTGATGTGTTCTACCGGTTAATAATTTAAACTTCAATAGCGTATGTTCGCCTTCGTGACCAAGAACAGTATATTCCGTTTGAGCTGGTTGACCAAATTCATCGATGACACGGCGATTATCAAATACTGGATCAACACCAATAGGTTCATCAACTACGCCATCTTCGTTAATACAGCCTTCTACTAAGCCTGTGTAGATACGGTCGATACGACTAGCTTGTAATTCATCAGTGTAATATTGCTGAGCTTCCTTTGTTTTACCAAAGAGAATACAACCAGATGTGTCTCGGTCAAGACGATGTACAGGGCGCACCTTGTGAACTACACCTTTTTTCGCATAATACCCAGCCACATAGTTACTCAATGTACCAGATTTAGTTTGTCCCGCTGGATGAACAAGCATGAATGGAGCCTTATCAACAACCAAGGTATGAGCATCTTCGTAGAGAACTGTAATAGGACCTTTTTCTACATCGACGCCATAGTCCTTATCCTGTGGTAATTCCAAAGTTAATACATCTCCCTTTTTGAGGGAACGCTGGGAATGGGCTACACGGCTATTTACTTTCACCCGTTTCTTGCGGAACATCATTTGAATATCTCGAGAGGATAATGAAAAGCGTTCCTTTACATATTTAGAGACCGTCAATTCTGTCGGTTCTTTCACTGTATACGTTTTCCAGCTCATATTACCACCATTCGTTAATATATGTTTTTTGTTCAGGATAGAGAATATCGAAGAATTCTAGCCATTCCTCATTAGCTGAAAGTTTACCTTCAAACGCAAGATCACCAGCGGTTAATGTGCCCATTAAGAGTTGGCTCAAAGCGCCGACTTCAACAGTAATATCTACGTCCCCATCTAATGTGTCAGACACCTTTTTAACAGATGGTGTCAATGCACCGCCATATTGGACTTCATAGCACCCTTCATTCCACTCACAAAGGCTATCTTTTACACCAAAGGTCATTGTAATAGGCATCATCAAAGCCTCTGGGTTTACAGGAATGGCTTCGAAGGCAGTTTTCACATCTACAATACGGCTCATCATGTACGGCATTGTGGAATGTCCGCTTTTACCATCTGGATAGAAGCGATAGTATGTATCATGAAGGCCCTCATTCCAACGAATAGTAGTACCTTGAGAACGGTGATTATAGAAGTAGTTCAACAATGCTCGTTGGGCACGACGTGTAGTATAAACTAATTCGGATACAGGAATTTCTGGTTGACCTAAGCGATATACCGCATAGCCTTCAATACTTCCTTCATCATTGCGCACTACAGCGATATTCACGCCTTCTGCAAAGAAGCTGCCGAGCAAGCGTTTCCATTCCTTTTCACCGCGCTCTGCATACCCAGAAAGACGAGCTGTATATGTTTTATATACAGGATCAAGCAATGTCCATTGGTCAACGCTATTAAGTAAACCAAAGCTCAAGGATTTATCAGTCATAGGGCGCAAGTCCTCAAGAGACATAGTGTTCACCCATTGATGAGCATAGAGTTCCCAACCATATTGTTGGTAGAATGCAGCCTTGGAAGGCATCAAAATCGTCAATGCTTGACCTCGATTGCGAAGTTCTTCAAGAGAAGCCTTTAACAACGCACCACCTACGCCACCACGACGAGCCGCTGGATGTGTGGCTACGCCAACCATATAGCTTGTAGGCAATACAGCACCACGAACATTGATATTATATTGACGCAAATGAACGGTACTCAATAATTGATCTTGTTCAAGACCAACCATTGTATTTTCTGGTTCATAGCAATTTGTAAAGTAATATTGGAAGAATGGATCTTCCTTTGGTTCAAAGCAGTATGCCCATAGATTTTCCACATGTGGCGTATCTTGAACTGTTGCAATTCTATATTCCATAAGTATATCCTCGTTATAGTATAAAAAACACTCTCTATCTGTGGCATCACCATGATGATACAAAATATAATCAAATAGATAGGCTAACACTTCTATTATAACAAAAATGAGCTATGAAGCGCATCGACTTCATAGCTCAGATTTTTATTTACCGCCTGTTGCATTATCTGCTTCATTAGCATATACTGCGTCATATTTTTCAGCAAAATGATCTGGATTGTAAGATTCTTTTGCTTGGCGAAGACCAGGCAAGCCCATGTCTTCTTCACGGTTGATGAATTCTACTTCGCTAAATTCATGACGAATGAATTCATTATTGATTGCTTGATACAAACCACGGATATCTGGATTTGCTTTTTCAATGTGAATCAACGCCATTTTATCATTCAATAATTCACCGATACTGAAAGCTTCAACGCGTCCAAACAATTTGATGGCGCCACCTTTAAGACCTAGTGTTTCCCAATTATCGAATAATAAGTTAATAGCAACCAATTCATCTTCGATACCTTCTTCATGATGAGTTTCTACCCAAGATGCTGCTGTTTCGCGGCACAATGGAATGATATCTTCAGTGATTGGCATATATTCATAGTTAGAATATTGCATACGGAATTGGTTCAAATGGTTTTTCTTTTGACGGAACTTCTTACCAGATAAGTTGATAAGATCTTCAGATTTGTAAATGTATTCGTAGTTGTCGCGGTCAGGTGTAAATTCATAACGACCAGGACATAACTCTTCCATACGCTCTTTTACAACTTTGCTAATACCTTTGAAACGGAATGGCAAATTATTTTCTACGAACCATTCTTTAGCGCGTAACAAACCATCAAGGAACTTTGCATCTTTACCGGCAAACGGAGGCAATAGGAATGGTTCACGTTTACCGCCACCTTGGATGTACAATACACCGTTTTCCTCAGCCCAACGAATACCATACGCATCTTGCCACATAAATAATGTAGTAAAGCAATTATCAGATGCTTCATAATGATGTTGTTCAAAATATTTGTCGATTAATGGTTTGTCTCTTAGTTCAAAACGTTTAAATTCTAAAATAATAATCCCTCCTATCAAATTCCTCTGTCGAGGTATTTACCATGGGTACCTATAACCACATGGTTCTTCATTATAATTTAACAGATTCACCTAATTCAAAGTTTCCGTCGGTTGTAATTACCTTATCGCCTTCGTTTAGGCCTGAAATAATTGCTACATTATCGTCTTCTGTCATACCGACCTCAACGACACGTACGTCAACCGTATTATTTTCAGTCAATACATATACGTATTTGCCGTCTTGGTTTTCGCGAACCGCTTTGCTTGGTACAGTGAGCATCTTCGCTTTTATATCTGACTCGATGATGAGCGTATAGAACTCGCCAGCCTTGATAAGGCCTTTGTCATTGTTGAAAGTAGCTTTCACAAGAACGCTTGGCACATTTTCTGGCTGAGTCACATCTACATATGTCAATTCACCTGGTAACTCTTGGTCACCTACCTTAAGGAGTACCTTAATACCCTTTTTAGCATCTGGTGTACCCAATTTCATCGCCGCATCACGAGGGATGCTAAGAGAAGCTACCATCGGTGTAGATTGTTGAATCATCATGAACGGACGATCTGCAATGGCCATTTGACGATCTTCATTGTAAATAGCAGTCACTGTACCAGCTATAGGCGCTACGATTGTAGATGCTGCCATTTGTGCAGATACTTGGGCAATTTGAGCTTGGATGGCTGCCGTATTGGCACCACCGCCACCACCAGTTGTTACTGTCGTAGTTTGTGGCTGAGACCGCTCTACAATGCGATCATATTCTTTTTGAGTAATCATACCCGCTTCACGCATCTTTTGAGCTTGTGCTAATTGACCACTATCTACAGATGCTGCCGTCGTAGTTGTAACGGATGTCGCATAGGACTGAGCTTGCGCTTGTGCTAACTGACCTTGTAAGGATGCTAGCTGTTGCTGTAAAGCCGATGTATCTACAGTGGCCAAGGTTTGACCTTGTTGTACTTGGTCGCCTACTTTTACAGCATACGCGACCTGTCCTGTCAACGTCGGTGTTACCGTCGCCTTGTTAAGGGCTGTTACATTGGCATCATTATGGATCTGTAACGGCATATCCTTGTATGTTACATCAGCAACGGATACAGTTTTCGTACCGCAACCAGCAATGGCCAAGGCCATCATCACAACACCAAGCATAGCAACTACAGAATAAATTCGTTTTAATTTCATTCTGTCACTTCCTGTCATATTGATTTTTATCAATACCTTAGTATATCATAAAATCAATTAGAATTGTATGAAAGCTAATTCCTTTAATTTATGGATATAACGGAGGTTCTCATGGAAGAACGGATGGACTTTAGAATATTAAATAACGGCAGCTTCATTCCCTCTATCGGTTATGGTACCTACAAGACAGGTAGCGAAGGGGAATCAGAACAAGCCGTAACTAATGCATTAAACGTAGGTTATCGATTACTTGATACAGCCGCCTACTACGGCAACGAAGAGGCCGTTGGTAGAGGCATCAAAGCATCTGGTGTTAAACGTACTGACATCGTTATTACCACAAAAATTTGGCATACCGACGCAGGCTACGATAATACAATGCGTGCTGTTGAAAGCTCCTTAAAGAAATTAGACACTAATTATATCGACATTATGCTCGTACATCAACCCCTTGGCGACTATTATGGTTCTTGGCGCGCTATGGAAGAGTTATACGATCAAAACGTATTGCGTGGGTTAGGTCTCTCTAACTTCTACGAAGATCGCCTCATCGACTTGCTATACCACTGTAATGTAAAACCTGTGGTGAACCAAATCGAATGCCACCCGTTTAACCAACGTCAGTCCTTATTACAATTAATGCGTAAACATCAAGTAGTAGGTATGGCATGGTCTCCATTTACTCGTGATCGCCAACCAATTTTCGACCATCCTATCATTAAAAGCTTGGCTGAAAAGTACGGCGTTAGTAAACACCAAATCATCTTACGTTGGCACATCCAACGCGGCATCATTCCATTGCCAAAGGCAAATAATGTAAGCCATATGGAAGCTAACTTTGATGTATTCGACTTCAAGCTTACTAACATCGACATGGACGTTATGGAATTATTAGATCAACAAGACTTCTTGGAAGACCACCACACCGCGCCAGGTTTAGAAAGATTATTACAATTAAAATAGAATATAAAAATAAAACCACTTATATCATCTTGCTTTAGGAATAGATATAAGTGGTTTATTTATTTTATTGCAATTTATTTAGGCACATTAAAGACAGCTTGTATAAGTATCATATACACTACAGTGCCTGCCCCAATAGACATGAACATATTTCGCTTCCATAGATGCATGCCAACGGTTACTAATAAGGCAATAAGTTCTGGGATGCCATAAGGATAGGAAAGCACAATTGTATCTTTAAAGGTATATACAACAAGCATACCCATAACAGCTGCAGGCAATGCCTTACCTAAATACTGTACAAAATCTGGTGCCTTTTTACCTGGTGGAAACACGAGGAAAGCTCCAAAACGAGTAAGTAATGTACCTGCCACAACAATAGCAACAGTAATGACCATTTCTGTACTAGTCAAGATGTACACCTCCCCACTTGTACGCAATATAGCAGGCTACCAACATACAGCTCATAGATAAAAGCATAAAGAGTGATTTTCCCACCAACAAGAGCATCACAATCGCCATAGCTGCACCAGCTACACCAAAGGCTCTAATTTTGTTATTCTTTGCATTAAGTAGCATTTCAAGGAATACCACAATGAATAGTCCAGGTAATACAAAGTCAATGCCTCGTAAATCTACAGCAGCCAATAGATTACCAAATAAACCGCCTATAAAGGTACTAAATACCCAGAATACATAGTTGAGCCAAGACACGTGGAAATAAAACCACTTTTCATCCACATCATCGGGCAACTTCGTAGATACATTAATTGCAAAGCTTTCGTCACACATCCAGGCAACGGTAGGAAACCATTTCCACCCCATATTCACATATCTCTGTAATGCAGATAAACCATAGAAAAAATGGCGCCCATTAACAAATAAGGTCAGCATAAAAGCATTTACAGGATCAAAGCCTGCCATCAGCAGCCCAATAGTTACGAACTCCATAGAGCCTGCAAAAATTGTACTAGCCAAAACAGGGGCGGTCCACCAAGGTAATCCCTGACTAGTAGCATACAAGCCAAACCCTAATCCAAGGAAGAAGAAGCTGAGCCCCATAGGAATCATAATAGGAAGCGCAAAAGAAAAGGCACTTCGATGCTTTATGTCACTCAAAGGATTTTCTCCTTTCGAAATCATACATTATATATTATGTAAACGATAGTCAAAACTAATCTTAGTCCTCTTCTAGACGATAAAACTAATTTGAATAATAATAAAAGACACCATATGGTGTCTTTTATATAAGCTATTATATTATACATTGTATATAATTAGTGTCAAATTTTGATGGCTTTAACCAAAGGTATTATAAAGCGCGCGTTAAAATTTCACGAGCTACTTCTGGTGTTACATCGCCTTTTTCACCAAGTCGAGTCATACCATGGTCTTCCAATTGTTTCACAATTTTATCAACTGCTTCTTCGCCTAGACCATAGTCTTTCAAACGGGTAGACACACCAAGGGACTCGAAGAATTCACGCGTTTTAGCGATAGCCTTCTCTGCTTTTTCCTCTGTTGTGCCTTCTGTAATATGCCATACACGTGTAGCATATTGTGCCAATTTTTCAAGCTTGTCTGCTTTTTTCACTTCTAACAATGCAGGCAATACGATAGCTAATGTAATCCCATGATCAAGATGGTACGCTGCAGTTAACTCATGACCAATAAGATGTGTTGCCCAGTCTTGTGGCACACCTGCACCAATCAAGCCGTTTAATGCCAAGGTAGAAGCCCACACGTGATTAGCACGAATATCGTAGTTTTCTGGATTCTCTACCGTTTCTTTGCCGATTTCAATCATAGTTTTCAAAATACCTTCGCTGAAACGGTCTTGAATACGGCCTTCTACAGGATATGTTAAATATTGCTCTGTAGTATGCACAAAGGTATCAATAACGCCATTCTTAACTTGTTTTTCAGGTAATGTGAAAGTCAATGTTGGATCAAGCATGGAGAACTTAGGGAATACTAAGCTACTGAATACAGGGAATTTACCATCACCATAAGTAATAACTGCACCATTGTTCATTTCAGAACCTGTAGCAGGTAGAGTCATAACTGTACCAAAAGGTAATGGATTTGGCACCATTTCCACGGGAACCTCTGGTACACCAGCTTTCATAACTTCAATGACAGGACCATCATAAGTAGCGCCCATAACGATAAGTTTTGTAGCGTCTACTACAGAACCGCCGCCTACAGCGAGAACGAAATCTACTCCATGTTCTTTAATGAAAGCTACCGCACGTTCACACGTTTCAAGAGATGGGTTTGGCTCAATACCACCAAACTGTTCTACCTTGCGGTTGCCCAGTGCCTTCACAATACGATCAATGAGTCCACTGCGCACAGCAGATCCACCGCCGTAAGTAATGAGCACCTTTGCATCCTTTGGAACCAATGTATCTAATTCACCTAAACGATCTTTACCGAATACGATATGGGTTGGATTATAAAAATCAAAGTTAAACATAAAGACCTCCTAAGTATTATGTTTGTATTCCACCATTTTAATTGTATAAAACTTATCTTTATTATATCATATTTCGATTTTTTTAGATATGCCTAGATAATGCTACTTTCAATTACTTAATAACTCTACTTTACAATCATCGTAAGAGCCATAGTTTTAATCTATAGCCAACCCCTATGTATTTGTCTATATACAAAATCCCATTTACATGATAGGATATATCCATTATATGTATATAGAAAGGGATGTTCACATGAAATTAAAAAAATTTATTGCCCCTCTTCTCGTTGGCGTTTTAGCATTCGCTATCGCAGGCTGTGGCACAAATACAAATCAATCTAGTCAGACACCAAAGGAAATTAAAATCGGTGCTACCTCTGGTCCTCACGCTCAAGTTGCTGAAGCCGTTGCAAAAGAGGCTAAAAAACAAGGTATCGACCTTAAAGTTGTAGAGTTCTCCGATTATGTAACACCAGATAAAGCTCTTGCTGATGGCGACATTCAATTGAATGCGTACCAACACGTGCCATTTATGGAAAACTTTAACAAACAAAATGGTTCCAACTTAGTAGCAATCGGTAAAACCCTTTTAGTGCGTATGGGATTATATAGTAATAGTGTACATAGCGTACAAGATGTACCTGAAGGCGCTACGGTTTCTATTCCAAATGACCCTACTAATGGTGGTCGTGCATTAGTATTATTAGCTAAAGCTGGATTAATTACGTTAAAAGATGGTGTCGGCTTCAAAGCAACTGTTGCAGATATCACATCTAACCCGAAAAATATAAAGATTCAAGAATTAGAAGCAGCTCAATTACCTCGTAGTCTAGATGATGTAACAATTGCAGTTATTCCAATGAATTATGTACAAAGTGCTGGCCTTAGTGTAGAAAAACAAGGCTTCTTCTTCGAATCAAAAGATGAACCACTAACAGTCATCGTACTTGCGGTACGTAGTGAAGACAAAGACAATGAAACTTACAAAAAAATTGCAGACATTTACAAATCTGATGCAATTAAACAATTCATCAACGATACTTTCAAAGGTAGCATTACCTCTGCAAACTAAATAAACAAGAACCGACCTCTATCAAATTAGAGGCCGGTTCTTTTATTTATAATGCCAAAAAGCGATACCCTAACTTTTTTTAGAGTATCGCTTTTATTTTATTCTTTAGTATCAATCACGTTTATTCTTCAGTGTCGAATGTAACGTCCAATGGTTGGCGTTCCACAATATTGCGGTAACGAACCTTTGGATAGCCCATCAAGATACCACCAGCAATGATTTTATCCTCAGGTACACCTAATAGGTCCAATAATGGTTTATATTCTGCTTCTCCAGCATGTTCAAAGAAGCCTGCCCAACAAGTGCCTAAACCTAATGTTGGTGCATACAACTCTGCATAAGACAAGCAAGAATGACCACTATCGTGAGTACGATGAATATCCTTTTTAGAACCGATAGCCACTACTAACGCAGGCGCATCGCGCAAGATATATTCCTTACCTTTATCCACTTCAGCTTGTGCTGCACGAGCATAAAGACGCATAATGGGCACAGTTTTTGCAGCTAAATGCATCCACTCAAGAACGAGATCTGCAATGCGGCGCAACTTTTGTTTATCCCGAACAACAATATAGGAAATACCTTGTGTATTTGTCGCTGTTGGAGCCATTCTCGCAACGTTTAATACCTTGCGAATAAGCTCAGCAGGAACTGGTTTATTTTGATAATTACGAATAGAGCGACGGCTGCGTAAGAATAACTCAGCTTGCTCTGGTGTTAATTTTTGTTCTTTTGTGATATCAATTTGCTCTTTACGTGGTGTCATATCACTATCAAGAGCAAGTGTAGGGCATACAGAAATACAATGCCCACAGGAGATACAACCTCCTTTGCCAGTTACAGGTCCATTTTCGGACATCACTAGCAAGCCTGTCGGACAGTCAGCTACGCAAAGGCCGCATCGTGTACAGACTTCTGTATTGACGGTAAATAACATCTGATAAATCCTCCAAAAACTACTATAAAGCTTATTATAACACACAAAATCATATGATATCTAGTTTTAACCAATCAATCTAATTGTAATGGAGCTAATCTCTATTTCTACATTTGCCTTTTGGATGGGGCCCCGTTTCGTTAGTACAACTTGGTAAAAAAAGTAAGTATACACTTGTTTGCTCCGTTCTTCGCAATGTCGCTGCACAAGTGTATACTTACTTTTTTATCACTTTACTTATAAAGGTGTCCCATCCCAAAGGCAGATATAATCTATCTATAAAACTAGCCTAGCTCCATTACAATTAATCCCTAAAATAAAACTCAGAAAACACCATGATTTCACGCATCATAATAAACTTTATAATAGTGGTGCCACGCCCTCCATTTGGGAGAAGCTAGCCTGCGGCTAGTCCGCAGTTTAGTTTTAAGCCTAATTTAGTCAAAACTGCTTAGCGTTCTTTCCCTCCCCCCACAAAAAGCAGATCGAGTAAATGTCAGATGCAGCTTGTGATGGGGAATCAGCAATATCTGGTGGGCTATTAGTCGCTTGCTATGGGACTGGTTAACAGCAGGTGTCATAAAAATAAAACTAGGTATTTCTGCAGCGACTTTACGAAGGACGGAGCAAGGGAATACCTAGTTTTATTTTTAATTGAGTTGTCGTAATGAAACGGGGCCCCATAGCAAGTGACTTAACTACAGCTTATATGGTGGGCCCCATCACAAGCGGAAATGAAACTTACTCAAATGCTTTTATAAGTTCCATGTATTCCGCTTTGTGTGTCATTCTCCAGGTACCAAAGTCTGGTTCTGGAGATTCATTAAGAATGTTAGCCAAGGCTTCTAAGAATTCTGGGATTTTTGTGGCTACAATATTCCCCGCCATTTTACCGAAGTTTTCAGAGCCCATATGCTCAGAGCCACCGTCTACGAGGATAAAGGCTACTGTAGGTTTCTTATCTACTAGTTTTACAGCACCATGAAAGCCAATTTCACCGATTTGGTGTGTACCGCAGGAGTGTGGACAGCCGGAGATGTGTAAACGAGGTAGTTTTCTTGTATCTACGCCTTTTTCTTCAAGGTGTCGGAAGATGTCTTTTAAAAGACCATTGGAGTCTTGCATACCGATTTGACACACGGTAGAGCCTACACAGGATACGGAACGGCGGAAGTCATTTTCTGCACTGTCATCTGTTAATTCTGCAATTTTACGAGCCTCATCAGCAGTAAGATTAATGAAGAACAATGCTTGGTCTGGCGCAATACGAGCCTCCACTTGATCCAGTGTTACTGCATAGTCAAGAGCAAACAGTAAATGTTCTACATTAGCGTCGCCACCTGCCGGATGGTATTCAACGTAGTATAAACCTTCTTGTTTTTGACGGTGAATACGATCATTTTCCACAGAATCATCACGCTTACCCGTTTTCGTAATTTCATACGCATAGTCAGCTGGATTAATCGTTAATTGTTCAACTTCTTTCACCATTGCCAATGTTTCTTCATAGGTCTTTATGAAAGCTTCAGCCCCACCCATTTCTGCAGGCATGTAGCGGGTACGAGCCTTACCACGGTTTTTGAAATTGCCATGGTTAGCAAAGACCATAAGCATAGCTTTCACATGGTACAACACATCTTCAGGTTGCACATCATGTGCCACAGGAATGCCAATGCGAGGATTTGGGCCAATACCACCACAAGCGTATACATCAAAGGTATTATGTTTCGTTAAATTGAAACCAAGGTCCTTGAATGTAGCATGAGGCGTACTATCAAAGCCATTGTCGATGCCCATTTTAAACTTGCGAGGGATTTTGATGTAGAACATTTGCTCTAGAAGGAACTCGCTAATAGCCGTTGCATACGGTGTAATATCTAATGTTTCACGAGGATCAATACCGCGTAAAATACTCGCCACTACATTTGGATTGTCCCCACCAGCACCGCGATTATAGATACCATGGTCATAGCATTCTTTATAGAGGTTTAAAAGTGTATCACCATCAAGACCATGCATTTGCAAACATTGACCGGTAGTGAAATGTACGTGTTGTAAGTTATATTTACGAATAGCGTCTGCTAAGAACTGCATGTGCTGACGAGTCATGCGCCCTCCATTGAAGCGCCAACGGCTCATACCGGAGTTAGCACCTCGCTCAGCGTAACTACCATAAGCACCAGATTGGCCTTTATAGTCCGCAATAGACATTTCTTTCTTATAGAATTTGTGCGTCATATCTTCAAACTTTGGATAATCTGCAATTAATCGATCTTTCAATTCTTGTGTAATCATACTATTACCCTCTTGGCTTATATTTATTAAGCATAATACAAAACTTTGTAATGGTAAGTATACCATATATGCATATGTATGTTAGTAGCCAAGCTCACAATTTTAATATCAATTACAAATAACATGCTTTACAATCTGTAATAATAATCACTTTTAATTAAGGCTATGGAAAATCCTAATCGTACAAAAAAAGAACAGCCCAAAGGCTGTTCTTTCATTGTTATTAAATTCTATTGTGTTGAGATAATCCTAAGTCTGCCTATTAAACTCGACCTTCATTAGGATTGTTATAGGCATCTTTATCAATAGTCCCCATAATTTTATCTACTACGAGAGCGTTTGTTAAAGAACCAGATACGTTCAAGCATGTACGGCCCATGTCGATCAATGGATCGATAGCAAGGATTGGGCTGATGGATGTGAAGTACGCACCAAGACCTGTACCACTAAGGGATACGGATGCAGCCATTGTAGCTGTACCAGGAACACCAGCGATACCAACGGAACCGATAGCGATAACGATAACACTCATGATGTACATAGTCAAATCGAACGGAATATTTGCTACATTAGAGATATATACAACGACAAGTGCTGGGAATACGCCGGCACAACCTTGCATGCCCGCAGTAGTACCGAAGGATGCTACTGTATTAGCTGTTGTAGCGTTTACGCCAAGACGTTTTGTCAATGTTTCAACAGTTAATGGCAATACACCCATAGAGGAACGGGATGTGAACGCCAACAATAATGGAGCTTTCGCTTTCTTGAAGTACGTAATCGGGTTGTAACCAAAGCTAGCAATCAAGATAGCTTGAACAACGAACATAATCAAAAGACCAACGTAAAGTAATACTACGAATAGACCCATGTCTAAGATAGCTTGCAAGCCACGTGTTGCCAATGTAGATGCCAACAATGCAACTACGCCGTATGGCATAAGACCAATAATGAAGTCTGCTACCCAAGAAATCAATTGATGAAGTTCATCAAATAACTTAGTGAAGATTTCCATGCTATTTGTGCCTGTTTTCTTCAACAAACGAGCAACGCTACCCAAGATAATAGTAAATACTACGATGCCAATAACATTCGTTTCAGCAGCTGCTTGAATTGGATTGCTTGGAATCAAAGCACGGAATGTATCCACCATTGGTTTGATTTCGCGAATCTTTTTACCAGATTCAACTACATCAAAACCTTGACCTAAACCAAAGGCATTACCCAAGATAAGACCAACGATAGCAGCAACAGCTACCATGCCAAGGTTTGTAGATACCATGGCAACTACTAACTTTTTAAGGTTAGCACCCGCCTCCATGTGCAAGATAACATGGACGATAGAAATAAATACAATAGGAATAACAAGCATACGGATCAAATCAATGAAGCCGCCCCCTACTAGAGAGAACCACTTAGTACTTTCTTTGATGTAAACCACTTTAGATGGATCATCTGGGAAGCCTGCAATGATTTGAACTGCAATACCGAGTACGGCACCAACAATAGTACCAATAATAACGAGATTACCGAAGGATGTGCCCTTGCGTTGCAATACATAAATACCAATTAACGCGAGCACAAACACTGCGATAATACCAATACTTAGTGGATTGCTTAACATGAGGTAATCTGTAAAGAATGGAATATTCATAATACACCCCTTTTAATTCATATCACAATAATAGGTTATGAACTAAGTATAGCATGTATCGAAAATTTTGCAAGTAAAACAATACGAATTTTACAAGTTTATCTATGCAGAATCCGCAAGCTCCATAAACACGTTAATCTCCATAGCTCTATAGATGTCTATACAGTTCCAAGAGAGCTCTACATCATAATAGAAATCAACACATATAAAAAAGGTGACCTTCCTAAGGAAGATCACCTTTAAAATGATTCAGTTATAGCTATACCGAGTTAATGTATTAGCGCTTAACCAAAACATAAGTTACTTGGATAGGACCATGAGCACCATCTACAGTAACCAACTCAATATCAGCTGTACGGGATGGACCAGAAATCAAGCAGATATTTGTAGGGAATTTGGATGGATCGTTATGATAACGTTCAGCCAAATGTTCCATAGTTTGAGTCATACGTGGATTGATTGTATCAGTGTACAATACAGCAATATGTGTTGTAGGCAACAAGCTGATAGCACGGCCAGACTCTTCACCAGATGCTTGTACTACAGTAGCTGTTTCAGCAATACCGCAGTATGGGAATGTAATACCGATATCTGCATTGGCAGTGTTGGAGATACATTCTTCACGGCCTTTAGCTGGGTCCCATTGGAAGTATGTACGAGTGCCGCCATTATTAGCTGCATCTTGTTCGAATAATTCTTTTAATTTATATTCATCTACTTCAGGAGTGCTTGGGAATACAACCTTACCATTGCCCCAATCTTCGATAGCTGCCAAAATTGTTTCACCTAATTTATCAGGTGTAGTTTCAACGAATTTTGTACCAACACGTTGACATTGTTCCTTAAACATTGTCAAAATTTGATCTTTATTCAAATCTTTGAACATAGTTTCTTGAGGACCATGGCTGTAATCAAAGTCCTCTACAAATGCAGGGCACATTTCTTGATCACGGCCTAATGCACGAGATAAACGTGCAATAAATTGTTTACGTTTAGCTTCATCCATTATTTTTTCTCCTTCTTCTTGTTCTTTTCATGTTCAGCATATAAGTCACGGAATTTCTTGAACTTCAATGTACCCATTTCTTTAGATTTAGTCCAGCCGTTCATAACTGGAATAGCTTGAGTCCATGTAGGCATATTGCCTTCTTTGTTACTGATCAAGTTCATACCGATAGCACCAGCTTTTGTACCAAGGTCGAATAATGTGGAGTTACCAAACATCTTAGCCGCTGCAGTGAAGATTGCTTCTTCTGCTTTCGGACGAGTTTTTTCGATGTCAGCCATAATATGACGGTGTTCCATCAATAATTCATGCAATGGAATAGCTACTGGACAGTTTTCTGTACATGCGCCGCACAATGTGGAAGCGTATGGAAGATCGCCTGCTACGTCGTAACCTTTGAACAATGGAGTCAATACAGCACCCATTGGACCTGGATATACGGAGCCATAACCGTGACCAGAGATGTGACGGTATACAGGACAGATATTCATACATGCACCACAACGGATACAACGTAACATTTCTTGGAATGTACCACCCAAGATACCGGAACGACCGTTATCGATAATGATGATATGAGTTTCTTCAGGACCGTCAGCTTCGCCAGCACGACCAGGACCAGTCATCATGGAGAAGTAGTTGGAAATTTTAGCACCTACTGCAGAGCGGTTCAACATTTCCATCATTACGTCAAGAGCTTTGAAGTCAGGAACGATACGTTCTGTACCTAAGAAGATTACTTGAGTCTTAGGAATGGAACTAGCCATACGACCGTTACCTTCGTTGGAAACGATTGTGCAAGTACCAGATGCAGCAACTGCAAAGTTACAACCATTAACGCCTACGTCAGCTTTCAAGAAGCGTTCACGTACATAACCACGTACGAAGTGAGTCATTTCAGTAGGGTTTTCAGTACCTGTATAGCCTAATTTTTCAGCAAAGATTTCGCGGATTTTATTACGTTCAAAGTGAAGGCCTGGTACTACGATGTGAGATGGTGGGCTCACTGCAGTTTGCAAAATGAATTCCGCCAAGTCAGTTTCGTTTACTTCAATACCAGCTTCTTCAAGAACTTCGTTCAAACCAATTTCTTCAGTTAAGATAGTTTTGGATTTAACGATCATTTTAGCTTCCCGTTCGCGAAGGATATCCAAAGCGATTTGAGTTGCTTCTTTATCGTCGAATGCAAAGTGAACTTTAGAACCAGCTTTTTCAGCGTTTTCAACGAATTGGTTTACATAGTAATCCAAATTGTTAAGAACGTGATCACGAAGTTTAGCTGCTTCTGCGCGGAAATCTAACCATTCAGGAACGTCCGCAACTACTGTATTACGTTTATCATAAAACACGTCTTGAGCTTTTTTGATAGCTGCAACTTTGAAATCATCAGCCAAACATTCTTTTATACGTGTTTTATAGGGGCGATTGTCATATATAAGTGCCATGTCGTCTCCTCCTTAACGGCAGTTTAAGATTTCAGCAATATGCATTACTTTGATACGGCGATCAATTTCGCCTTCTTTGTGAAGACGGTCAAGCATACCAGCGATGTTCATCAAGCACGCTTGGTCAGAACCGGAAATAACGTTAGCACCTGTGCCAGCGATTTCCAATGCTTTTTCGCGTGTCATAACTTCACTAATTTCAGGATTCTTAACGGAGAATGTACCGCCGAAACCACAGCAACGGTCTGCACGTGGTAATTCGATCAAGTTGATATCTTTAACATTTTTAAGGAGTTTGAATGGAGGTTCTTTAACGCCCATCAAACGAGTAACGTGGCAAGAAGTATGGTATGTAACGGATTCGTTAAAGCGTGCGCCAACGTCCTCTACACCCAATACATCAGTAATGAATTCAGTGAATTCATAAATTTTGCCGCTCAATTTTTCTGCGCGAGCCAACCACTCAGGTTGATCTTTCAAGAAATGATGATATTCATCACGGATTGCAAATGCGCAAGAGCCGGACATGCTGACTACATATTCAGCGTTTTCGAAGCATTCGATTGTATTCTTAATTGCATCCATAGCTGCTTCGTTGTAACCTGAGTTAGTGAACATTTGGCCACAACATACTTGTTTCTTAGGCACTACGAGCTCGCAGCCTAATCTTTCAAGTACTTCTACACCAGCCATGCCTACATGTGGGTAGAACATGTCAATCAAACACTGTTGGAAAAGATGAATTTTCATATTATCGTCCTCGTCTTTTCTAGTACTTAACCTAATAAAAAATTTTGATATGTATGTGTTATGGCAAGAATTCTAGTGAAAGTTTTTCAATAATTTTCTGCCCGAAACATTACTTATGCTTTCAAATAAATATTCAAAAGCTTTATCGATATAATTATAAATTAATCATATAGAAAATGTCCAAAGGATTGCTATATTAGTATGTACCCTTTTATTTCTCATATCGTTATGACTTTTTGTAATAATAAACATTGCATTTTATCACATATACCTACTTATTTATAAATTATTCTTGTGAAAGTCCCTTAAACTCTAGATTTTGGGAATGTTTATCATTTTGTATTCTTCAATGGTTCTCATATCGTTATTTACCTATAATTCATTGAATATTTATATAAATAGGCTTTAAATTTCAAATTCATGTAATTTTTATCCTTATATATTACATTTTCTTATAGTAGTGTATAAATTTAAAAAGTGTTATAATTTATTTTATATAAGTATAGTTTGAAAGGAGCCTTTTCAATGAAACTAAATAAATTATCTTTATCCTTGGCAATTACATTGGCCCTCGGTTCCACATTCGGCATGGCTCACGCCGAAACAACTGCGGCGCACGCAAAAGCCGAAGTATCTAATGTTGCTACAAAAACTGATACTGCAGCTAAAACTGATGTTAAACGTGTAGATACATCTGTAAAAAATGACGCTAAACGCGTTGATACGTCCGTAAAAAACGATGCTAAACGCGTTGATACTTCTGTAAAAAACGATGCTAAACGTGTTGATACATCTGTGAAAAACGACGCTAAACGCGTTGATACATCCGTTAAACATGACGTTAAACATGACGCTAAACATGGCACTACAGTAGTAAAACATGATGCAAAACATGCAGATGTATCCGCAAAAAGCGATGCTAAACGTGTAGATACATCCGTTAAAAACGATGCTAAACGCGTTGACACTTCTGTAAAAAACGACGCAAAACGCGTTGATACATCTGTAAAAAATGATGTTAAAGAAGATGCTGCTAAAATAGAAGGTAAAAAAGCTGTAAAAGCTAAAGAAAACTTACCTGCTGGTGTATATCCTGACACTAAAGATAACTGGGCTCGCGATGCTATCCAAGCAATGACACAAGCTGGTTACCTTTCTGGTTACGCAGATAACACATTCAAACCTGGTGCTCAAATTACTCGTGAACAAGCAGCTGCTATTTACGGCAAAGTATTACAACATAACTTAAATGAACAAGAATTAGCTGATATTGTAACAAAAGAATCTTCTACATCCTACTCTGACGTAGAAGCAGATCGTTGGTCCAGCTCTGCTATCAAATTGGTAAGCGCTGCAGGCGTAATGGAAGGCACATCTAAAACAGCTTTCACACCTAGCAAAACTATGGACCGCGAACAATTCGTAGCATCCGCAGCAAGCTTGGCTAAGAAATTAAATCTTTCCACACCTGTAAAAACAGAAAAAGTAACATTTAAAGATGAAGCTAGTATTTCCTCTGCTTACTTAGCAGATATTCAATACATGGCACAACGTGGCATTGTAGCATCTGGGGCAACAGAAAACTTTAACCCTAAACAACCTGTAACAAGAGCACAAGCGGCAACAATCTTGAACCGCATGCTTAATGGTGCTGGCCTTGCACCACAAAAACATACTACAACTGAAGCTAAAGCTGAAACAGCTGTAAAAGAAGATGTAAAAAAAGCTGATACAGCAGCAGAAAAAGATGCATCTAAAGTAAGCAAAGATGCTAAAAAAGATGTAGCTAAAGCTGACAAAGCTGTAAAAGCTGATGCCAAAAAAGTTGAAAAAGACGTAAAAGGCAATAAAAATGCTGCAGTAGCTCAAAAAACTGAACCTACTCGCACAGTTCGCCCTGTTCGTCGTAGCACTTTAAAAGCACTTGATCAAAAACAACAAGCTGCTTTAGAAGATAAAGTATTCAATGAATTGAATAAAACATATAAAACAGAAGATGCATTCCAAGATTACGGCGTAATGTACTGGCGCGATAATCAATTGCACGTAGCATTGAAAACAGATAGCGATATCTCCACAGTAAAAGCTAACCTTGCTGCACGTGGTGATTCCACTGTAAACAACTATGTTGTAGTTGAGCCATCCCAATACAGCCAAACCGAATACGATGCAATCGATGCAAACTTCCGCAACTACTACAACAAAAACGAAAAAGCTGGTACAATCCTAGCTACATTCCCTGATGTAGAAAACAACCAACTTTATGCTGTTGTAACAACTGCATCTAAAGAAACTCAACAAGGAATGTCTAAATTATTCGGTTCCAAAGTAAAAATGACAGTTAAACGCTAATAGGCGTTCACTCAACTAGCCAAGGCAGCGTATACGTTTAGTATTACGCTGCTTTGTTTATATCACTATGCATGCCTTATTATTCGCTATATAATGGATATAGATTTTATTGTTGGTGAAAGTTTATATTCTTCGGCTATAGAACGTTAGCCATTTACCATAATTAGGAAGGATTTTTATGTACAAGAATACCCCTTATGTATTACGTGCCCTTGTTTTAGGCACACTATTAGCTACAACAGGCCTCAGTTTTGTTTCTGCTAATACTACAACTCATGCTCCTGCCACTGCAGTAGCATCCACAAAGGTTGAAGCATCTACAGCGGCCTCCACACAAGCAGTTACTATAAACACAGATGTTTCTAATGTAGCTACAACTAAAACAGAAGCTCATAAATTTGATGCCGCTAAAGCTGCTACTCCTGTAGTTGTGAATACATCTATTGGTACGCCACAAGATATTCAAAAAATCCGTGCCCACATCTTCTCTGATGTACCTAGCGATTTCTGGGCTGCCAACTCTATCAGTACTGTAACAAAAGCAAATCTTATGAAAGGTTATTCTGACGGTACATTCCGACCTAACCAACCTATGACTCGTGAAGAAGTAGCTGCTCTCTTCAACAACATCACAGATGATGGTACAGCAGCCTTCTTATCTAGCAAATTTAAAGATATTACATCTGATCGTTGGTCCGCTCTTGCTATCGAATCTGTAGCGCGCAAAAATATCATCAGCGGTTATGGCGATAACACATATAAACCTGAAAAATATATGTCTCGCCAAGAATTTGCTGTAGTAGCAGACAACTACATTCACTACTTAGGATACACAACAGAGGATCCAACAGCACTTGATAGTATTGCTTATGGAGACCAAAAATTCGTAGCTCCTTGGGCTCAAGACGCAGTTCGTGAACTTGCATACCTTGGCTTTACAAACTACGCTCCTGGCACATTATTCAACCCTGAAAAATATGTAACTCGTGCTGAAGCAGCTGAGATTGCATACCGCATGACACAAACAGAGCAAGCACTTGCCTTCCACAATACATTGTTCAAACAACAAGTAGAAAGCAAAACAGCTACTATTATCGACAAAACATTAGGCTATGGCAATGACTTCACTAAATTCCGTCAAGACGGTGCCCTCTTCTGGGATGGTGGAAAATTACATGCTTCTTTAACAGATAAGAAAAAAGCTGATGCTGTGGCGCATGCAATTTCTGAAACGCAAGATCCACAACTTGAAAGTGCTCTTGTAGTATCTCAAGGTAAATTAAATCAAGCTCAACTTGAAGATTATCAATCCGATGCTCTTGATTTATACAAAGCTAAAGAGCCAAAAGGTAATATCATTTCCATCCGTCCTAATGACGATACAAGCGCTCTTATCATCACAGCAGACTCTGTTCAAAAGGACACTGTGAAAGCTTTCAAAAAGAAATTCAAAAACAATGTAGTCGTAGAATTACCACAACCAGAGACAGTAAAAGCGGATGCAGCGATCCAATTCCCATTGCCTCCACGCGTAAACTACTACGATACAACAAATAAATAATTAAATAAACTCAATAATAAAAAGCCGTGTTCTTACACGGCTTTTTGTTGTATTCCCATGAAAATGTATGATAAGACTATTATTAAATCTATAACGCAAAAAAAGAACCGCCCCGAAGGAGCGGTTCTTTCACAATTAAACAGCTGTTACTATACACACATAATCGAATTCACACGGTTCGATTATTTTTTTGTTACATCATTTTGGCGGTCACGTAAGTTACCAACTGGTACATATACGGTACCTGCACTGTGCATTGTATCCACGTCTTGTTGTAATACCATTACAACAGAATAATCATCAGTTGTGTAGAATTCAGTAGGCATTTTGTCGATGTTTACTTCGCCGCCCAATTGATTCTTCACATCTTGATTATTCTCAATAGCATTCACTAATTCTTTTTTGTTAAGACCACCAAGGTCATACAAGGATAATTGACGACCTGTTGTAGTGTTGAATGTGAAGCCTTTTACATAGTTGACGCCATTAGCATCTCGATCACGCATTGTATACGTATGAATCAATACACTGAAGATACCATTTTTGTCTGTTTTAACATCGTAGTACATAACTACATTTGTTTTATCAGCGTCTTTGGCATTCATTTTTTCTACGTCATTTTGTACTTTAGCAACGTATTTTTTAATAGTATTATTGATTGCTTTTTCTACAATTGGACTAACAGATTTAACTGTTGGGAACACTAGATCAAGATGATCTGTAGTGGATTCCACTGGAGATACAGCCACCTCTTTGCGGTCCATATAGCGGTCCGCATTAGGTGCTACTACTTCAACTGCATCGCGATCAACCTTAGATGCTACAGAGCGCAACGCACGGTTTTGCTCCGGTGTAGCAGTACTAGAGATACGGTATGTTAAATCGTTGCGATTTACTTTATTCGTATCAGCTTGAACTGTTTGCACTGTGGCAGTGTCTTTAGTTACAGGAATTTCGCTTGCTGCGAAAGATACTACTGGCAATGCAGCAGCCATCATGATGAGTACAGACTGTTTTAATTTCATTGTTTAACCTCTTATTGTTGTTCTTGCTCAGCTTTCATTGCTAAAGCTTCTTCTTTATTGAATTTGTGAGTTACAACACGACGAACAAGGTATAAACCAGAGAAGATGAATGCAAGCAATCCTAACCATTGTGCTGTGCTTTCAAAATCAGGGCCTACTAATTCAAGTGGAGATTCACCACCACCAGTTGTAACGGACAATACAATAATAACAGCTATGATTACACCAATCAAGCTTTCACCAACAATCAAACCAGAAGCGAAGAGAACGCCACGGCGGTTAGATTGTTCAACATCGTACTCAGCGAGTTCGCCAGCACGCATTTTAGCACGAGCTACTAGGTAACGGCCTACGAAATAGCTAATGAAAGAACCTAAGATAAGAGGTACTTCCAATGTTGGAGGTAAGTAAATACCCATACCAACTGCCAATGGAGGCAATGTTAAAGAAGCTGTTGTGCTCTTAAGAATCAAGTTAACGATGATTGCTACTACGCCAACACAAACGCCGATCAAGATGTAATCCCAATCCATGCTGGAACTGAAGATACCTTGAGCAATTGTAGTCATCAAAGTTGCTTGTGGAGCGGATAATGCAGCATTAGGGTCCATTTCAGCACGTGGTAACGCACCTGTGAAGCCATATGCTTGGTAAAGCAAGTTAAGAACAGGAGCAATTGCAACTGCACCGGCTACGGAGCCAAGTAACAACGCAATTTGTTGACGCCAAGGTGTAGCACCAACGAGTTGACCTGTTTTCAAGTCTTGCAAGTTATCGTTAGAAATAGATGCAATGGCGATAACTACGGATGTCATGAAGATAGCCATAGCTGTAGCGAATTGTACGCCTGCTTCTGTAGCGAACAAGTTATTTTCAGAAGCGATGAAGTACACCACTAAAGAAGAAATAATAGTCGCCAAGATACCAATACCAGAGATTGGAGATGCAGATGTACCGATAAGGCCTGCCATGTAACCACATGCAGCAGCTACGAAGAAGCCGATTAGCAATGCTACGAGAACACCTACGATAACAAGTGTCCACATTAAGCCTGCGCTAATAGGTACTGCAGATACGAAGTCCCAGAATGTAAGAACTAAGCCTAAAAGGATGATACCGAACACGATGATAACAGATTTTGTGCTCATATCTGTATCCATGCGGTGCAATTCACGTTCTGCAGAACTGCTGTTCATGGATTTAACAGAAATTTTCATACCTTCGATGATAGGTTTGATCAATGTAATCAAAGTCCAAATCGCTGCGATACCGATAGCACCAGCACCGATGAAACGAACTTTAGATTTCCAAACAGCCATTGCAAACTTAGCAGTAGCACCGCCATCTGGAGCAAAGATATTAGTGAAATAAGGTACAAAGCCAGCCCAAGCGATGAGTACACCAACTAGGATAGCGATACCAGAAGCGATACCGATAAGGTAACCAGCACCTAACAACGCTGTAGAGAAGCCCAATGGAATTTGAGTAATACCTTTGCTACCTACAGGAAGCCAGAAGCTCATGCTGTCCCCAAGAACTTTGAAGCCATTCGCACAAAGACTGATAATACCAGCTACAAGACCACCGGATACGATATCTCCCATACCGGAGCTAGATTGAGGGCCTTGGCCACCATTGTGGGAACCAACCTTCAATATTTCTGCTGCTGCACGGCCTTCTGGATATGGTAGATCACTATTTACTACCATGGCACGACGTAATGGAATAGTGAATAACACACCAAGGGAACCACCGCATGCGCAGAGCAAGAATGTTTGCCAGAATGGGAAACCATTCCAATAACCAAGCATTAATAGACCTGGCAAGATAAAGATAATTGCGGACAAAGTACCGGCTGCAGAAGCCTGTGTTTGTACCATGTTGTTTTCAAGAACGTTAGAATCCTTGAAGAAACGTAAAATTGCCATTGAAATAATGGCTGCCGGAATGGATGACGAGAATGTCAAACCAACCTTCAAACCGAGATATACGTTAGATGCTGTAAAAATTACAGTAATCAATGCACCAAGTAGCATCCCACGTAGTGTCAGTTCCGGCAGATGAAGGTCATGGCTCATAAAGTCATGTTTCATAAGTACTTACCTCCTCTGTGAAACTAGAGCTTACAACAATATAATAAGCTACTTCCATTTTATCGTGTTAAAGCGATGATTTCAATATATATGCGATGATTTATATGAAACATGTATACAAATTAATATAAATCATCGCATATATATCGGTAGAAGAAAAAGATGTATATGCACAAATCGCATATACAACTCCCTTCTATATGAAAATAGAAATCATTATCTTTTATTCTGTACAAATATACAGGATTTTATATAATTAAAGTACCGACGATAAGGTCGGCATGTCTTTTAAGGAGGTTGTAAACATTATGGAAACAAGAACTGAATATGATTCAATGGGACCAGTCGAAGTCGACGCTAGACGAATTTACGGACCTCAAACGCAACGCTCGTTCAATAATTTTAAGATCGGTGACCACCGCATTCCTATTGAACAAATCAAAGCGCTTGCGCTTGTCAAAAAAGCATGTGCTTTAACTAATGCTAAGTGTGGCGCAGTAACTGAGGAAAAAGCGAAACTCATCGCTCAAGTAGTTGATGAAATCGTGGACGGCAAATGGAATGATGAATTCCCCTTAACAGTATTCCAAACAGGTTCTGGCACACAAACTAATATGAATGTGAACGAAGTAATCGCTCACCGGGCTAAACAGTTAGATGAAAGCAACCCACTCCATCCTAACGACGATGTAAACCGCGGCCAAAGTACAAATGATACATTCCCTACGGCAATGCATATCTGCGCATACTTTGAAATTACAAAACGCGTCATCCCTGCATTAGACGGCCTTATCGCATCCTTCGAGAAATTGCAAGAAAAAGGCAAAGGTTTGCAAAAAGTTGGTCGTACCCACCTACAAGATGCTACTTTCATCATGGTAGACCAAGAAATCAGCGCCTTTGTGGACGGCTTAAAAACTGCTAAAACTATGCTCCTTCAAAACGCGGACCACCTACTCGATGTAGCTCTCGGCGGCACTGCTGTTGGTACTGGCGTAAACACGCCTAAAGGCTATCTAGACGTTATGGAAACTGTATTGCCAGAGGTAACAGGTGCGCCATTCCGCGTGAAGAACAACAAATTCCAAGGACTCGCTCTTAAAGATGCGTTCATGATGGCTCACGGTGCACTTAACACATTGGCTACGACACTATTCAAAATCGCTAACGACGTTCGTTTCTTAGGCTCTGGCCCTCGTTGCGGTTACGGCGAATGGCATCTTCCTGAAAACGAACCGGGCTCCTCCATCATGCCAGGTAAGGTAAATCCTACACAATGTGAAGCCTTAACCATGGTATGCGCCCAAGTATTCGGTCACAATACAACTATGACGCTCTGTGCAGGCAGCGGTGCGTTCCAATTGAACGTATACATGCCTATCATGATTTACGACTTTGTTGAAAGCTGTCGCCTCCTCGCAGATGCGATGAATTCTTTCACAACACACTGTATAGACGGTGTAGAATTCGTACCTGAAAAACTCAACTTCTTTGTAGAACAATCCCTCATGATCGCTACATCCTTAACACCATACATCGGTTACGACAAGAGCGCTAAGGTAGTAAAAGAAGCGTACAAACGCGGTTGCTCTATTAAAGAAATCATCTTGGAAGAAAAACTTATGACCGAAGACGAATTTGCTGAAGCAGTTCGTATGAAATAAAATCTCTCTCATCTCTATGACATATCTGTAACATCCTCTCATACCTCAAATGAACGGAAAAAGCCCCGATACTTAACGTATCGGGGTTTTCTATCTTTAATCTTATATTAGCTTATTAACTTTTAACAAAATTAGCGCAGACATTATGTAAGCAAACATAAAAAGAACTACATACATCTGTTTTTTTCTAGCCCATTCATAATAGCGACTATGAGGTGGCTGTTTTAATAATATAGCTAACACAAAAACAGGCTGCAAGAACCACACCAATACAATTGGCACAGCGATGTAATCTAAGAAATAAAACATGCTAAACAGCATAACCGGGTATGTAATAATTGCCGACCAGGAAAGAACTTTCATAAAATCATAATCAGAATTAGCAATTAGAGATACTAATAATGGTGAAAGCTTTTTCCTTAATAAGATTTTATAAATAAGCCAATATAAAGCAATCCACGAAAAAAGGATGGCCTCTAAAACTAATGGTAAATGTATATGCACAAATGCTAACCTCTTTTACGTCTTAAGTAGTTATAAATATAGTTCCATACCACATAGCTCAAAAGGATTACAATATACGTAGTAACAAAAAAATAGAAATCGACTTCATCCTCAATCATTTCAGGATTTGTAACAACAGTAAAAGGGATAATTATAAGAAAGAAAAGTACAACGCCCCTCACAAAATAATTATAGATTTTTAAAAACATATTCTCACACCAACCTTAAAACTTTAGCTCTAATATCTCATAAGTTTTATAGCTATTAAAATCATAAAAAATACGATTAGAAAAACATATTTCATATTGAATAGATTATTAATCTCTTTAAATCCATTTTGCTTAAATGCTTGTATTAATAGCTTTACTTGTTTACGAGCAAGTATATATAAAAGTATATGCAATACTATCCCCGTTAGTATTGCTGCTTTTAGATTTCCTTCGTATCCACCAGTTATCATTGCACTAATAAGAGCTATATCCATAAGAATAATTGGAATAGCACATATAATAACTCTGTAGATAAAAAATTTACTATACATTAATCTACACCTATAAAATAGATCTACAATCTAGAACGCTTCGCTCTAGTCAATCATTCAATTAAATATCATCCACAATAATATAGCGGTTATGAAATATAAATAATACCGAAAAACCTTTGCATTAGAATAGCTTTTTGAGGATTTAAGTTTAAATGTTACAATAATCTCAACAATAACTAAGATACCCATATTTACATAAAGTAAACTAAGGTAATCAACTAAATCGGGAATAAAAAATGTCTGCACTATAAGAAAGAGACTGACCGGAATCCCTAAACCTAAAAAAAGACCATATAGAGTTGGGAATTTCAACTCCATATTACTTTTTAATATATAGAGTCTAAACAACCTATATAAATAATAAGCCAAAAGACCTATAGGTACGCCGATTTTATAAATAGACAAGGAAATCATTTTTTAATACACTCTCTTATTTAATCAACACAATCAAAATTTTAACTCTAATATATCACAACTATCATATAAGTTCATATAATCAGAACCACCCGTAAAACGGGTGGTTTGCTCACGGGCTATAAGCCCGTAGTA
>OASQ01000172.1_pt1 | contig 35847 bp, 35 predicted proteins | sample 1475771 | NCBI WGS metagenome assembly OASQ01 (sample SAMEA2579910, study PRJEB22360) | human gut metagenome | reverse complement strand
AGTTAAGATGAGGAAAACCTCATTTTAACTTGTACTAAATCTTGACATAGGACCACTTATCATTTTCTCCTATATTTTTACCTTCTTTCATTGTAAATACTCCACTACTAAATAAAATATTTCTTTTAGTATTATTTGTAGCTTCGAGTGAAACAACATTCTTAAATTCGTCAGATAAATCTTCTCTATTTATTCTTTGTTCTCCGCTAACTACTTTAGCATCTTTTAGTTTTGCTAATCCATCATATTGAATTATTTTTTTTTCAATTTCTTTTAATTTCTCAATATCTTTAAATTGATTAACATTAAAATATTTACCATCTTTTTTTGTTATTGATATTGAAGAATTAGAACTTTCATATAAAGCCTTTTCTATTTCATTGCTTGATTTCATTATTGTTAAACAAGAATACAAGCAAGAAAGAACTATAGTTAATATGATAAAAATTATTAAAGTTCTATTTCTCTTTCTTGTAATATATGCTATAGCATTTTTTATCACTTTCCTAACTACTCCTCTCTATTTTCTTACTCCATAACTAATTGCATCCACTGGACAAGCATTTTTACATCGTCCACATCTGATACACTCCAGATGATTGCAATTCTCAACTGGATCTATATTCATTTGGCAAACTTTTTTACATTTTCCACAATTAATACACTTATCCTTATCCAATCTATATCTAAATATTGAAATAGGGTTAAAAATTGAGTAAATAGCTCCAAGTGGACATATATATTTACAAAAAGGTCTATATATAATTATAGAAAGTAACAAAGTAACTATTAGAATGATTCCTTTCCAATAATACAAGAAACCTATCGCACTTCTCATACTTTTATTTAATAAAACAAGTGGTAATCCTCCTTCCAGCATACCAATCGGACAAATAAGTTTACAAAAATACGGAGAACCCTGACCTAAAATATCAACCAAAAATAAAGGTAATATTATTACAAATACAAGTAATATTATGTATTTCAATTTTCTCAAATGTTTATCAAACTTAAATGTTTCAACTTTTTTAAAAAAGGGAATCTTGTGTAGCAAATCTTGAATCAATCCAAATGGACACAGCCATCCACAAACAAATCTTCCCACCAATGCTCCTATAAAAAACAAAATCCCAACTATATAATAACTAATCTTATATTTTGAATTTCCAATTACTGCCTGTAGTGATCCTATTGGACAAGAACCTTTTGCTCCCGGGCATGAATAACAATTCATACCTGGAACACAAATTTTCTTTAAATTCCCACCGTAGATTTTACCAGTCTTAAACCCTTCAAAGTAAGAATTAGTAATTAAAAACCAAACGAATTGAAATAAATGCCTAAAACGATCTCTTATTTTATATTTATCTTTTTTTGTACTACCATTTATAATATTTTTAATTCTATCCAATTCCAATACACTCCATGCAAATTCTTATCGCCTTATCCAAGACAACTTTAGTTTCTCCATTACTATGACCATAGTAAATCATCGCCATACTAATAAAGATAATTAATAAAGACAAGGCACGGCTTTTTAAAAATTTATTAACCATATACCAATCACCGCTTTACTTTTATTTATTTTTTATTTTTTCCAATTCTTTTTCAATTACCTGCTTCCATTCCTTTGCACTCTTTGCCCCAGAATAAGTATCACCTACAATATTTCCATTACTATCAACAAAGAAAGTCTCTGGCATAGCCTGTATACCATTCAATCTACCATTAAAGTTTGTCTTATCTGGCATTAAGAAAGGATATGAAGCCTTTGTCTTTTCATGTATTAACTTTGACTTTTCAATTGCTTCCTTGTTTTCACCGGTATCATCAACAGTATCTGTAACAACTCCAACGATATTTACACCCTTGCTTTTCATTTCATTCTGAACCTCCACCAAATCAGGAATTTCATTTACACAAGCTGTACACCAAGTTGCAAATACATTTACCATAGTAAGATCATACTTCTCAAAATCTTTACTTGTAAAATCCTTGCCATTTATGTCCTTTGTTGATAGTTTACGTAAATCTTTAACCGATTCTTTGTTAAATGCTTCTGTATTTTCTAAATCAGTTTTTTCTGATAGCACAAAACCATTTTCAGGACGTTCTTTTTTATCTATAATTTGAATCTCAGTTCTTTTCAATTCCTCCAGAAGATTACTTTCAGCTCCGCTATTTGTGCTTAAATAGCAATCGTATTTTCCATCACTTGAAACTCCTATTTTAGTATGAGTATCACATTTTGTAATTTTAGATATTTTTTCTTCTGATGTATTTTTTTCGAATATACCAATAGTCCCAATTCTTTCAAGCTCATTTTGCCAATTTTTATATCCATCGCCCATCTTTTCTATAACTGCATTCTTTTGTTCTTCTGTCATTTTGTCAAATGTCAAAATAGCATACTTTAGTTCTTTATCTATAGGACTTTGATCATCTAACATCGCTATCTTTTTATCAGCTATATAATTTCTAAATTTGTCTGAGAGTTTAAATTTAAGTCCTAAATATTCATAAACATATTCTTTCTTTGCCTCCAATGTATAATCTGATGGCTTAAAAGTTTCATTTTTGCCATTTTCATTAATTGACATGCCTGCCTCTTCAGAACTTATGGATTGTCCTTCTTTAATTTTATTGTTTTCATTACTTTTTTGACACCCAACTGCGTTTAAGCTCAAACATGATGCAAGTAATAGGCATGCTCCTCTTGATACTATTTTTTTCATAAATTATTCCTCCTTTATTTTTTACACAATAGCATTTTATATCTACTTTCAATAACATTCTACACACCTTTTATGAAACGTTGATGAAATATAATTTTTTATTTTTCCAAACTATTGTATAATAATATAAATATTATGCTTAAAGTTGTTCTTACACGATTAGTATATGATCGATTAGTATATGAGCAAGCACAGTAAGTGTACGGACACTTACGGAAAAATTGATGAATCACCCCTTTGGGATCTACTTCTTTTTTTATCAATTTTTAGCTTGTTAGGGAGAACCCTAAGACCCCGAAATACACCTAAAGGAGGAAATATCTATGGCAAATAAAACACGAAACGAAAGACTTGAAATTAAACTAACTGAAGAAGAAAAGGCTCTTTTTGAAGAGAAAAGAAAACTTTCAAAGTGTAGAAATATGAGCCATTTTATTCGCAAATGCGTTTTGGAAAAGGAGATTTATCAGGTAGATTTAGAGCCTTTCCGGGATTTACAAGTCTTTCCATGCTGATAACCGCCTTAACAAAGTCCTTGTGATTATCATTTACCATATCAAAGCGTGTTATGGTATGGTTTTTGTCCTTGTATTTAACTTCATCACCGACAATAAAGTTCGGTCTTTCAAGACTTATTTTGTTTTATCTCTTGGATCCTTATTGTAATTTCCAACTAAAAGATAACCCTCCTTTTTTCTGACTTTGGCACTACTATAATCTAAAAAATTACAAAATTTTCATAAATGGTAAAAATGCCCCTTGAGGTGGCAAAAATAGACGAAATCGGTCGAAAAAAATAGTAAGACACCATCGCCTTACTATTTTTCATCTAGTTTCATATATAATAATATTTTCACTTGAAAGGATTTCTCCGCATGGCAGATCTCCATCTGACCATGATACTTTTCTACTACGAGTTTCACATTTTGTAATCCTATTCCATGTCCTTCTTTCCTGCTTTTCGTTGTCAGATAAATTCCATTCCGCACTTTTGATGTATCTTTTATGCTATTCTCAATCTGGATATTCATGATTCCTTTTCCATAATACATCTGAAACGATAATCTCCTTTCATCTGAAGCTACTGCCCCACGAATGGCATTATCCATAAGATTTCCCACTATTATACTTCCTTTGCTGCTCACAGAAGATGTAATTGTTGTAAGAACCATATCCGGCATCTGCTACTGGGTACTTCGGATAGAAGCCATATGTAGTATAAAACTTGTTCATTAATGGAATAAAACAATCCATATCTGAGCGATACTGATTTACATCAACAACAGCAATATATTCATCTGCAACACCGACCTGTACATTATAAGCTGGAAGCAACTGGTCATTTCCCATGTAGTCTGTCTTGATTCGCATAAAAGTGGCTGAATGATCTGTTTTCGAGTAGCTGTTGCGATCTTCTCCACAGATTTTGATTTTTTCCACGTATTCTTCCAACTTAGCAGCATACTCTTTGAGTTTCTCATAATGATGTTGTTGTGTAGTTTTACGATGTCCCCTGCCATGAACAAACATTGCTTCATTAATCTGCCAGACTTCTGCATACTGTTCAGCAGCTTCCTTCAGATACTCTGGTGCGTACTCACTATTGATACAAAGTTTCATACCTGTACATGAAAGTTCCTCATTGATTTCTTCAAAGAGTGTAGTGATCTTACCAAAGAGACGGTATCTGGATTTTTCGGTTGCTTTTTTCCATACCCAGGAGTATTTATTCGCATTTGCTTCAAACTTGGATCCATCAATGTATAGATGTTGAAGATCCACATGCTCTGTCTCGAAGATTTTTTTGTTTATATCTTGAAATATTTCTTCCATGGAATCAGCAAGTACTTCGTTGATGAAGTAGCCGAAAGTACGGTAAGAAGGTGCTTGATGATCCATAAGATACATGAAACGGAGATTGATTTTACACTGATCCTCCAGTTCACGCAATGATATATAGCCATTCGCCATAAATCCAAACAAAACTGTTTTCAGCATGCGGACCGGGTCATACCTGAGTCTTCCTGTATCATGTTGAGGAATATTTTTCAGATATTTCTCCAGTTCGATTTCTCCCATAAATCTATCAAAAGTCAGCACTGGATCACAGATGTCCAAATAATCTTGAATTAGCATTGGCAAAACTGCCTGTTTTGGGTTAGAATAGATTATGTTATTAATTTTCATTGCAAGTTAATTATAACAGAAAGAAAGACCTTGAGTTCATTATAAACTCTTGGTCTTTCTTTTTTGGGGGACTATTCTTTTTTCACAGCCCCTTTGCTCTAGGGCTATAAGCCCTTGTTACTAGGCCAGCGTCTCAAGGCGCTGGCTTTCTCTTTCGGCTATGAGAATTCTGTTTACACAGCCTTCCCACAGCTCCGTTCAAGCCATATTGCTCCTGACTCGTCGCTACCCCTTAAGGGGCATTGTTACTACTTGGCATTAACCCTTAAAAGGGTCTTCATATTCTTTTACACTTAACTTATCCATTGCAATGTCGTGCTTTTCTTGTTCCTGGATATATTTTTTTATTGTTGCCTCATTTAATCCGACTGTGCTAACATAATATCCTTCTGCCCAGAAATGACGATTTCCAAATTTATATTTTAAGTTTGCGTGTTTATCGAATATCATAAACGCACTTTTCCCTTTTAAGTATCCCATGAATGATGATACACTTATCTTTGGCGGAATACTTACTAACATATGGATATGATCTGGCATTAGATGTCCTTCAATAATTTCAACACCTTTATAACCGCACAGTTGCTTTATAATATCTCTTATGTCCTCTTTGTATTGATTGTAAATTACTTTTCGTCTATACTTTGGTGTGAAGACGATATGATATTTGCACATCCATTTCGTATGTGCGAGTGAATTTTCTTTCTTCGCCATAAATTACCTTTCCTTTCTGCAATATAGCCTGAACAACTTTATTGTAAATCGAAAGGTAATTTTTTTGTATAACAATCGACGCGCACCCGCATAGCGGGAGGTTAAATGTTGAGTGAAATTCCATTTTTCGGAACAGCGAAAAACTCCATCTCACTCAACAGGCTAAAGCCCATAATTTTACTTCATCCTGAGTCAGCTTTATATCTGCTGATTCCATATTTTCTTCCAGTCTATTTACTTTTCTTGTTCCCGGAATTGGTACGATATATGGTTTCTTTGCAAGCATCCATGCAAGAGAAATCTGTGCAGGTGTGGCATTCTTTTCTTCTGCAATCACTTTCATCCAGAACATAAATTCATTATTTTCCTTTAATCCTTCTTCTGTAAACTGTGGCATTGCGCTTCGATAATCTCCCGGCTTTTCAAATTCCCCATGGGAATGATATGCTGCTGTCAGTAATCCATTTGCAAGCGGCGAAAATGCAACAAATCCTATTTTCAATTCTTCAAGCACCGGGAATAATTTCTCATAATCCCTGTACATCATGGAATATCTGTTCTGAATCGCTGTAACCGGGCATACTTTATGTGCACGTCGAATAATCTCTTCACTGGCTTCTGATAACCCCCAGTGTGTGATTTTTCCCTGCTCCATTAACCCCTTCATAGCTCCTGCCGTCTCTTCAATCGGTACAGTCATGTCAATACGATGAATATAATATAAATCAAGATGGTCTGTGTTAAGTCTCATTAAAGATCCCTCAATCGATGCCTTAATCGTCTCCGGTCGTCCATCAGGAATCAAAGGTTTATTTACAGTTGTTGCAGTTTCATCAAAACGTATCCCACACTTTGATGCAAGGACAATTTTGTTTCTATATGACCTTAACACTTCCCCAAGCAGTTTTTCATTGTGATGAGGATCTTCTGTTGTTCCGTATATCTCTGCCGTATCAAAAAATGTGCAGCCTTCATCGATTGCTTTTTCAATTAATTCTTCTGCTTCTTTCTGTGTTGAAACAGTTCCATATGCATGACTCATTCCCATACATCCAAATCCGATTTCTGATACTTCTAAGTCTCTTCCTAAAATTCTTATCTCCATCTTTATCTTCCTTTTCTATATTTCAAACTTTACTGTAAGTATAAGAAAAAGAGACTCCGGACAGAGGTCTCTCTTTGTTAGGCAGTTTAAACCTAAAGGTTATGTCTTACTTATAAGATTCCTGATAAATTGTAACGCAATCTTCATTCGTAAGCTTGTACATATCGTTTTCAAAATTGATACCAAGTGTAGCTCTTGCATTCTCTGCCATTTTAGGAAATTCTTCCGGTGTGATTCTGTAATCAGACATTTTCAGTTCTGCCACATTATAATCTTCCTGTAATTTTACAAGCATCGTAATAAAGTCTTCTGGCTTACTTGCATCTTCCATTCCCATTAGTTTTGCCATTTCAATGAAACGATCATCGCAGACATGTTTATTGATAAAAAAGCTGTAAAATGCTTTTGAGATCATAATCAGACCGGCACCATGCGGAAGTTTCTCATGATACGCAGAAAGCGCATGCTCAAGAGGATGTGCGCTGACACATGTTCCAACTGTCATCTGAATACCTGACAGATAGCTTCCAAATGCTACATTACTCATTGCCTCAATATTTTCAGGTTCACGGATTGATGTAACAAGATTACGGCTTACATTCTTAATTGCCTCTGCTGCAACCATTTTGCTGAATTCATTTCTATTTGCGGAAATATATCCTTCTGTAGAGTGGAATAAAGCATCAAATCCCTGATAAGCCTTGAATGCTGACGGAATCTTTCACTATTAAATACATTTACTTACTATCATTCTGCTATAAGCTCCAATAACACGATTTCTGGACGGTTATTAAATCGAATAGGGATAATACTATTGCCAAGTCCTCTGCAAACAATCATATTTGTGTCACCTTTCGTATATAAGCCTGCATCATATTGGGGAAACAAGCCTTGATTTGGAGCAACCAAACCACCAATAAATGGTAAACGAAACTGACCACCATGTGCGTGACCGCTTAAAACTAAATCGACACCACAAATTACATAGGCTTCAAACAATTCTGGGCGATGTGAAAGCAAAATAGTGTAATTGTCTTTATCTCCGATTAATCCCCGTAATTTCGTATCAACCATAGCAGGAACTTCTCCAAACATATTCCCTTTAAGCGTAAAACTTGGGTCGGAAAGTCCGATAAGCGTAATGTCATCTCCATTATATTCTAACTGCATTGCTTTATCTTCAAGGACAACTACACCAGTATTTTCAAGTTCTGCTTTAAGCTCATCATACTGTGACAAACTGGCTTCGTGATTGCCTGTTACATAATATGTGCCTGCAATTTGAGCAGCTTCTTTTGCAAAATCAAGGGCAACATCAATGTCCGTGTGTTCAGCATCAACTAAATCACCCGTTACTACTATGATGTTTGGCTTACATTCTGACAGTATTTGTAACAGTTCTGCATTATTTTCTCCGAATACCGCATTGTGCAAGTCGGATACTTGAGCTATTCGAAAACCATTAAATGCAGCGGGGATGCGATTACTTGAAACAGTCACCGTACTCACCATCAAAGCTGTATTACCCCAGATAGTCCAAATAATCAAAACAAGCAAAACAGCAATTAGTGTGCATACAGAAATCAAAGTTTTTTTAGATAATCGTTTTTTCATGGTGTTCTCTGTCCTTTTCATTCTACTACTGTAAATTAGTCCGTAGTTTCAATCTCTTAGAATAGTCTTGAATAAATCTTATTGCTTCATCTTTGGAAAATCCTAATGCAAACATATTATCGAAGTAAGAACAACAAAGTACCTTTGCAGTATCCTCTCGCTTCTTTGCTATGTACTGTTCATCTGTGGTAACAGAATATTGACCGTTTCGGTATGACACAATCAATTTATCATTACTCACAATCTTATAAGCCCTCATAACAGTATTCGGATTGATATGCAGTATCTTTGCCATTTCTCGAACAGATGGGATTTTTTCGCCTGCTGAAAGTTGTCCACTATAAATCGCACACCTTATTTTTTATAAGTTGCAAATAAATATGTTCCACATCGTGAAACACCCGTTCATCATAAATCATAGATTTTATCTCCTTTATCACACCAACAGACAATACGATTAAAAAAATTGCGTTCCAATATTTATTACCTTACCACAATGCCCTTGATTTTGAATGAGTAAATCACGCAAAAAAATTGCCTGATTTACTCATTCGCTTTTTGACCAGAAAAAGTACAATGAAACCATCAAACGAAAAGGGGATTAAAATATGGCAACATTATTAAAAGCAAATGAGGTAACAAAAATTTATGTCAAAGGGCAACGTCCAAGCCTAAATAAAGTATCTTTCAATGTAGCAGAAAGTGAATTTATCGCTATTATGGGTGCTTCTGGCTCTGGAAAGACTACATTGCTTAATGTTCTTTCCACTATTGATATCCCTACAAGTGGCAGCATTGTAATTAATGGTGTTAATTTAAAACAACTGAGCGACACAGGTGCAGCGGATTTCCGCAGGGATAATCTTGGATTTATTTTTCAGGAATACTTTTTACTTGACAGCCTTACCATCCGAGAAAACATCTCTGTTCCACTCACTTTACAAAAGCTTCCGCATAAAAAAATCGAAAAAATGGTGCGGAGTTTAGCAGAACGTTTTGGCATTGCATCTCAGTTAGACAAATATCCAAACGAGCTGTCTGGCGGGCAGAGGCAACGGGCATCGGCGGCAAGAGCCATTGTAAAACAGCCAAGTATTTTATTTGCTGATGAACCGACAGGAGCATTGGACTCAAACTCTGCTACCGAGTTATTAAAAACTTTGAAAGAAGCAAATGAAGAATTGCATACCACTATACTAATGGTCACACATGATGCATACGCTGCAAGTTTTGCTAACCGTATTCTGATTTTCAAAGACGGAAGCATTATACGCGAACTTCTTAAACAGGATGCCAATAGACGAACATTCTATGAAACCATTGCACAGGAAGTAGCCAAATTAGATACGGAAAGATAAGGGGGCAAAATTTATGAATAATTTATCAATGGCACTTAAAAATCTTAAAAAAAATTTTTCATTTTACGCCCTTTACCTGCTTTCTGTATCATTTGTAATTACTGTCTTTTTTGCATTTACTTCATTCTCAATGAATACAGTTATGCTTGAAAAGATATCTGGTAACGGGCGGGTTGAAATGATGTGTAACGTAATTTCTGTATTCCTAATGGCTTTTGTTGTTTTTTATATGTCATATTCCAACCGTTTCTTTTTACGTCGTCGAACAAAAGAACTTGGTGTTTACGCATTATTAGGATATAGAAAAACCACAGTGTTGTCATTGCTGACAACAGAGAATTTACTGGTTTGTTTTGGAGCGTTTATAGTAGGAATACTTCTCGGTAGTTTTTTTCATAAAGGCATTGTTTTTGGCATAACCAAGTTACTGGATTTATCTATCAATAATTCAAAAATACCCTTTTTCAATGTCAATGCCATTGCAAAAACAGCTTGCTTTATTTTTGCTATCGTGATTGTATTGATGCTGTCTAACAGCAGGTTTCTTTTCAAGACATCGCTTATGGGATTAGTTAGATTTGAAAAAAGTGCTGAACAAAAAATGGAATTCCATGCTGTTCCCGCCATCATTGGCTTTTGCTGCATTATTTTGGGGTATGTTCTTGCATTGGATATCCTCAGAGGAGATAAATCTGTTTGGTTTTCGATTGGTTATACCCCCATTGCCATGCTGACACTTGTACTCGTAGTTGTGGGAACAATACTTTTTATTTCATCCTTTCTTCCTTTTGTAGTACATATAAGCAAAAACAACAAACGGAAGTTTTATACAGAAACAAAAATAATTACTTCCCCAAATTTCATATACCGTATGCGTTCAAACTCTAAGACTTTAATCATGCTTACACTGTTATCCGCAGCAACGCTTACCGTCTCCAGCGTTATGGCTTTATCTTTATACTATCCAATAGCTGCTGTGTCACGTATGGCACCGTCAGAAATTGAATGTAGAATTGAAAATGAAAGCGAAATAGATGTAATCAAGCAAATTGTAAATGAGCATTCATCACAAAATGATGTTTCATTCTTGCAAACCAATATTTATAAAGTTACATCTACTTCCGAACAAGTTCCTTTGGAATATAGTGTAGGAAGCTCTAAAGGTGATTCAGATAACGAAAAAATTCTGCGAAATGCAGGGTTTGAATGTATCTCTTATTCAAACTATATAGCTCTCTTAGAAGCGCAAGGAAAAAAAGGGGCTTTGGAACAAATTGGCGAGCTACACGATAGTGAGTGTATTTTAGTAAAATACCAGCCAGCTTCAGACAATGACGAAACGGGTAATGTTTATCCTTTGCTTATAGGTAATGAAGAAATATCTGTAACAGTCATCGCAACTACTTTAGATAATCCCATTTCATTTGCAAATAGCATTGGTACTTTGATTGTAAGTGACGACTTATATGATGCAATAGCAGAAGAAATTAACCCCGAAACGGAAGTCCTAAGTATAAATGGGCAGTCAATCAAAGATAATGAAGCTCTGTTTCTTGATTTATCCGAATATTTAAATGATAGTCCTTATTTACAGGGAAACTCGCATAGGATACATGAGATATTTTCCCTAAGCAGTTCAACCTTCTTACTGCTTGGATTTCTTGTAATCTTGTTTTTTATCGCAACTGGAAGCATATTATATTTTAATAATCTTTCTGTCATAAGCGATTCGAAGGCTGATTATGAAATCTTAAGAAAAATGGGATACACAGACAGAACGGTGAAAAAAATAATAAAGAAGCAGACGATATCTTTTTTTAGTATTCCGTTTTTATTCGGGTTGGTAGACTGTGTCTTTGCAACATTAGTATACAGGACAGCCCTTATGCAGAACATTCTGAAAGAAAGCCTTATTCTGTATATTCCTACGTTTATCGCTATTCTGCTTACATTTATAATTTATATGATATATTACTGTATGACTGTCCATACTTGCTGTAAAACAGTTCTAAAGAAATAAAAAGCTATATGAAATCATCGAGTTTTATAGCTCGGCGATTTCATACACTTTATTTGTTCACAGAGAGATAGTATAATTTAATGAGAAAATAGGAAGGAGGCAAAACATGAAGCAAACAATTTTAAAGCTACTGCTTTTTATAAATTCTATTTTACTCATTGCATATATGGGACTGACCGCTCATGCAGATTTGCATTTAAACACCAGAGGTGTCATTCCCTTATTTTTATCGTCTTTGCTGCTAATAGATGTTACTTATGTAAGTTCCTGCAACATTAGGGAAAATAAAACTATTTCCCTATTTTGTGGTTTATTAGCATTAGAAAGTTGGTATATACTCTTAGCTGCTTCGGGCAACTCCATCACAAACACTATTTTTTTCGCTTTAAGCCCGGTAATATGGTGTGTTTCCATTAAATTCATACTAATGTTTTTGTTCCAAAACAGCGGATACAAATATCAGAAATTAATTAATCTCTGCCTGACGGGAACTTGTATTTTTGCTCTTATTGGCGTATTGGTGTCAAGTAAAATATTTTTCCTTCTCTATTTCATACAATTTATGGCAAGCTGGCTGTGTTTTATTTTTACAGTGATATATCATAGAAAAAGAGTTGCTTTTGTTTTTAAGTCAGAATGGAGGCATATCATTTTCTCCCTTATAGCAGTTATAGTTTTATTCCTTACTTATTATTTTTCAACAATGAGAGTTCCTGAACATCTTTCAAATTTTGGTGTATATATTCCTATACTATTGTTTTGGGTAAGCATCCACGGTATCATACTGAAAGAACAAAACAGCCTTCCATTATCTGCCGTATTCAGTAATCGCCAATTAACACTACTTATATTTTCTGGAGTAATTATTTTTAGCTTGATAACAATAATCTTAAATGGTGGATATTCTTTGCTTTTTATTATGCTGGATGCCCTGTTTGCGTTTTTATATGTTTGCAATATTGCTTTGGATTTCAATTTCAAGAAAAGACATAATAAGATAATCAAGGAAAGCAAATACCATGTCGCACTACAACAATTACAACTGGAAGAACAATTAGATCTTGAATTTGCAAACTTTCTCCACGATGATATTCTTCAAGACCTGCTTTCTGTAAAAAATATGATGAAAAAAGCAGACCGCCCTGAAGTACAGAAAATTATCACGGAAACTCTTGATAATATGAATACTTATATTCGTGAGCAAATGCAGGATTACCATCCTACGTTGCTTCCAAAACTTACTATAAAGGAAAACTACCAAAACTTGCTTGATGGTATTTCGCAATCTTTTCCGAATCGTAATATCTGTGTCTCCTTTGATTGTTCAGACTCCTTATTTCTGGTTGAGCCATACAATATCTTTGTGTGCCGCCTGCTGAAGGAACTTGTCACGAATGTTTACAAACATTCGACAGGGGAAAAAGCATGGATAACCCTTACGCAGGATAATGGGATTATAATACTGAGTGTGAGTGACAATGGAACTGTTGATGCAGATGTTCTCTCATCTGCTGACAGGTTAAAGCATCGAGGACTTGCAATGATTACGGAACGAGTGAAAGACATGGACGGCTCTGTAACTATATCGAATAACCATCCACATGGGATTTGCGTACAAACGATATTGCCGATGAAAGGAGATGTTTCTTATCAACATTTTGTTAGTAGATGACCATGCTTTATTTTCTAAAAGTTTGAAGATTGCATTGTCAGATTATTCAGAAATTGACGCCTTTGATAGTATCAATGATGTTTCTCAATTAGACAATTTTATTGTATCTAAGAAACCAGACATCATCCTTATGGATATAAACTTGAAGAATATATCTTCTGAGGATGGTCTGGAATTAGCCAAACAAATACTAAGTTGCTATCCAGAACAAAGGGTTGTAATTCTGTCTGGTTATGATTTGCCTGTATATCGAAGTGAAGCAAGAAAAATAGGCGCAAAAGGATTTGTTAATAAAAATATTGAACCTGAAAAGCTCATATCTATTCTTTCTAAAATAATGCAGGGGATACTTTATTTTGACAGAGAAATTCCATTCATAGAAGGATTGACCGATAGTGAGAAACAAATTATACAGCTTATAGCAGAGGGACAAAAGCGAAAAGACATATCAAGCACACTTTATATTAGTGAACGTACCTTATCAAATCATTTGCAGCATATATTTGAAAAACTTGATGTTGCATCAGCGGTTGAAGCCGTGACAAAAGCTATTCAACTCGGATACATCCCGCCAATATGTTAATTAAGAGCCGATGAGCTTGTGAAACAGTTTACAAGTTCATCGGCTCTATTTAGTTACACGAAACCATACCTCTAATAACAAGAGATTATATATCTCATTATAAGAGATTTTACATCGTTTAATTGGAAGCTACATCTCTGTAAAATATAAGAGTAACATTTTCAGAGTGACAGAAATGAATGATACACTGATTGAACAGATTCAGGCAGATGCTGCTGCTCTGGATATAAAAATAACAACACAGGAGATTGCTTTATATCTTTCTGACAAGAAAGTTCCACCGGAGCACCTGGAGGCCATAAAAAGATTCATAGCTTTTCTCAGAAAAAATCAGCGAGATAAAGCAATAAGCGCACTATTGCAGCACAGCCGTATTCCACAGAAAGAGCCAAGTACATTCGATGATTTCAGCAGAGTGACTGGCGAGCATGCAGCGCAGATAAGAAATCTTCCGAATCTGACAGCGCTATACTCAAGACAGAATATAGCTTTTATCGGTCCTCCGGGTGTTGGAAAAACGCATTTATCAATGGCATATGGTAATGCCTGTTGCCAAAAAGGATTAAAAGCTTATTTCATAAAAGCCACAGAACGGAATGAAAAATTCACAAAGGCCCGAAGAACAGGCACTGAAAGCAGTGCAATATCCGGGCTTGTCAGACCATCATGTCTGATTATCGATGAAATCGGCAGAAGCATCTTCGACATGGAAAACACCCGTCTGTTTTTCGATATGATTGACCGAAGATGCAGTAAGGAAGGCCCAAACTGCATGATTTTCACCAGTAACCTAACACCAGATAAGTGGAGGGACTTCTTTCGAGAAGAGGATTCATTACTCTGTGCGTTAGATAGGACTTTTGATGCTGCCACCGTTTATCTCATGAAAGGTGAAAGCTATCGAGGTCGTAACCTGAAAACTTATTCGATAGAAATCAGTGATCCTACCGAATAATTGTCGATAATTAATTAGACAAGCAGGTGCATTGGCTATTTCTAATGAGTTCGGATTGGTTGTTTCTACTGGACTCTGAGTGATCGATTCCTCCGGGCTCTAACAGTAGTCTTTACCTTGTCCACGGAAAACGCAAAAACGCGAAAAAATAGCGCGTAGAAAAGTATCATTAAACAATAGTGTCTGTCAGTCAATTGAAGATAGAGATACGGCTATTCTTGACCGTGATAACTATGGGCATTGGGAAATGGACACGGTTGTTTCGGGACGTGGTGGCAAAGGAGTGTTATTAGTATTTACTGAACGTATGACACGGGAAGAAGAGATATATAAGATTAACTCTAAATCTATGCATGATGTAACTAATTGCATTAATCAGATTGAACAGGCTATTGGTTTAAAAAAATTCAGACGACGGTATAAGACAATTACTTGCGATAATGGCGTTGAGTTTCTCAATGCAGACGGTATTGTTTCTTCTGTTCATGAAGATGCAAAAAGAACAGAACTTTATTATTGCCACCCTTATAGAAGTTGCGAAAGAGGTAGCAACGAAAACGCCAACAAGCTTATAAGGCGTTGGATTCCAAAAGGGGCAAATATTTCAATCTATACAGATGATTATATTAAGCATGTACCAATTGCATTGTTCTGATTAATTCATAACATGCGTCCGATTTTCCGTAAGTAATATCTTCCGGATCTGTTGTAATAACTGTAACCTTTACCCCTACTTCCTGTCTCTTCTTGATTAGTAATAAAAATCTGTCAATTTTATCCTGTCTGATATCCGGACTGGAAATTACCACCATTTTTTCTGACTCTACAATATCTTGCTCGAATTTTTCGGTATAATTTACAGAATCAAATATTGCATTTATTATTTGTTTAGGTTGCAACTCTTGCGTCCAGATTGAAAATCCCATCTTCCTGTATGTTCTCAATCTTTTTGCATACATTTTATCAAAATAACGCACATGCGAATCGATATAATCATACACATAAACGGCTTCTTTTCCGACATAATCTCTGTTTAATCTACCTACATACTGTTCCAGGCGTCCTTCAAAAGATACAGGTGCTGCAAGCATTAATACATCCAGTCTTGGGAAATCAAACCCTTCTCCTATTTTCTGACCAGTTGCCACCAAAATAAGCGATTCATTTTCAGGTATCTGCTTTAATTTTACTCTTATTTCAGCATTTTCCTTATCCGAATTATCCCCATATAGAAGGAATACATGATCTGCTTTTTCCTTTAAGTCATCATGTAAAAATTTTGCATGTTCCTTAAATCTTGTTAAAATTACAGGAGTTTGTTTTCTTGCAACACAAGTTATAACATCATCTATAATCATTTCATTGCGCACCTTACTGGTGCTAATCAAATTATATGCTTTATTAATATTATCCTTGCTTTCTGCAGTATCAACTACTCTCGTGTATCTTGGGACAAAATAATGTCCAATCCCCTGTTCCTTAGCCCTCTCTAGCGCAGTAAATCTATGTCTCAAAGGTCCCAGCAGCATATAGATAATCCGATCAAGACTGTCGCCACGTTTAGGCGTAGCAGAAACACCATACACGTATTTTGCATTTATTTTCTGCAATAATTCCATAGATGTATTAGAGGCTGCGTGATGACATTCATCCATAATTACCATTCCGTAAGAATTAATTCGTTCATTAAATTTTCCTCTGCTGTACATCGAACCAACCATTGCAACATCTATGATCCCCGTCAATGTATTTTTATTTCCGTGCAAAACGCCTATCACACTATTCCTTTTTTTCTTTCTTCCTGTTTTTGTTTCATATTCCGGTGGTTCTTCTCTTATCTTTAAGAAATGATTCAATTCATCAACCCACTGATTAAGCAAATCTTTACTTTGTAGCAAAATGAGCGTATTTACTTTTCGCTCTGCAATAAGATAACTACATACTACAGTCTTTCCAAATGCAGTTGCCGCACTCAAAACCCCATCTGAATGTGATAATAATTTTTCTGCTGCTAATTCCTGTTGCATTCGCAGATCACCTTTAAAAGATACTCTGATAGGTTGTCCTGTTTCTCTTTGATCTGAAACATCAACTGAAATGCCTGCTTTTTCACATTCCTGTATAACATTTTCACGCAGTCCTCTCGGAATCTGTATATATCCATCTATATCCTTACCTAAATATACAGCACTGAAATTATAATAATTAGAATATCCCAGCCTTTTATTTTTGTAAAATTCCGGATTATCAAATGCCGCCAAACTACGAATCTGATTTTGTATTCTTGGCATAAGATTCAGAGTATCTATATAAACTCCATTTCCTAATACCATGTGCAGCTTGCCCACAACATCTGAATTACAAAACTCGCATTTCTTCTTCCATGGTTTCGGTCTGACATTCTTCTCAATATTAGTAAGCAATCCTCTGACTTCTGCTAATTCTCTCTGCCATTTTGCCATGCATTGTTCGATATCTTCTATTCCCAGCTTTCTTGTTTTATTAAAAAGAGCATCCCATTGATCAGGATATGCATTCCAATTTTCATCTACAAAAGCACTATTTCCATTTTTAAGCGCCTGCCCCTGTAATGGCAATGCAATCAAATTACCTATGCTGCTTGCCATATCCTGCGAAGGATACATTCTATCATAATAATGAAACGATTTCAGATTGATGGAAGTTGAACCCTTATCTAACAGGAGAAATCCAAAATTCCTTGCTGTTGCCGCAGGTATTGCCTTTTTAAAGAAAATCCATACATGGGCACCTTTTCCAGATCGAGATCTCTCAACTAAAGGTCTGATACCATTAAGCTCACACATTTTTCTAAGTGCTTCTACTTCTTTATGCCACTCATTATCCGTATTTGCAAAGTCCGTAACCTCTGCTCCTTTTTCGTGATTATCAAAATCAAATACAATAAATCTGCATGTACCATTTGGTAATAAAGGATATACACCTATTACATCTGATCCATCTTCTTTTGTGCCTAACAAATGAGCAATTATTTTTTTAACATCCAAACTAATCCATTTGGTATTTTCACATTCATCACAAGTTACCTTCTCTTTACGTTGTTTAGGACAAAGCCGGTCATTCCAACGATTTGCACATTGTGGAAAATACCCCCCGTTCTTTCCCCGTCTAGCATATACATCTTCTCTTCCCCAAAACATCGAAAAGAAACGTATTGCCATCTTCTCTGTAATATACGGTGGATTTACAATACGATTCCCTTGATCCAGGTCATATTCTTCTGCACTTTCTATTTTTTCTTCAAAAGGATTCACCTTTTCATAGGAAATGCCTGCTTTCTTCAATTTATCTTTTAATATCTTGTTCTCATATTCAAGCAACCTAACCATCTTTCTCAATGAATCCGCATCATATGCTTCTATGTTCAAACCTTCCACCTACAATTCTTATTATCTCGTAACATAACTTCCACTCAATGTCCCAACTTAATTTTAGTACTTGTTCCAACTACTTTCAATACTTATTTTCCGTATTGACGCATTTCTTCGCCAATCGTATAATTAAGTTAGATACAGAGCATTTCTGTTATCAAATATTGCCCGCCCACCATTGGCGACTTATAAATGATTGGCTCGAAAATATTGTTCGCTTACCGGAAGCGTCTAATAAATGTCCGGCTTGAAAATTATTTAGAAATAATTTCTGTTTTTGATATTGTGTTTTTATCACACATTGCATATACTATAAATACACAAAAAAGCCAAAAAAGAGGAGGTGTTAGTATGGCTACTTCAAGTATTACTCATAATTTTGTCGTATCCAATCCAAATAGCGTAAAGCGTTTTGTCGCAGCAATTGACGAAGCCGACCGTGACCGCACACCAAAGCAGACACTTCCCGGACGTCAGTTAACGAACCCACAGGAAATCTTAGCTTTAATGTCAAAAAGGAAGAAAAAACATGTCTGATAAATATTTTACCGTTAATATTCGGGCATATTTGGATAAAGACGAACCGACATATATCGGAGAGGAAAGTCTTTACGACTTACTCTCCGATTTTTCTTGTCCCAAAAATCCCGATGTGGAATACTTTTTATTACATAATGCGATTGAATTTACCAAAAAAGATCAATCTATCACTTATCTGGTATTTGATGCTGAAGATGCTTCACTGGTTGGTTATTTTTCACTTACAGTAAAACCAATCTCTGTCCGTGCTTCAAATATCAGCAAGACAATGGCAAAAAAGCTGTCCCGTGTCAGTATTTTGGATGAAGAAACACAATCCTATACTACCGTAGCTTACCTGATTGCCCAGTTGGGAAAGAACTATTCTCTTCCAAAGAATAAACGAATTCCTGGAAATATTCTACTGGGATTTGCACTGGAAACCATATCCAGTCTCAAATATTCCGTAGGCGGCGTTATGGAGTTTCTTGAATGCGAAGATAATGAATTTCTTCTGAGCTTTTATACACAGAATCATTTCAAGCCATTTGATACTCGTATTACCGCTTCCAAGAATAATGAGTCACACACTCTGCATCAGCTTTTAAAATTTATTTAATATAAAAATACACGAAAAAAGCGACAGTTTGATTTACGTTTTGTATTTCAGGAAACTGCCGCTTCTTTTTCTTCCTTATTCTGTTTTTCTTCCTCCAACTCCCGGAGGACTTCAGCGCCGTACTTATCAATCATCCGTACCAGAAAATCAATGCACCGCTCAAATTCAATATTCTGTTGCATAAGCTCCTCTCGTTATTGTTTTTTCATATAAATGACAGCATACCTCAGATTGCCAATTATGCAATGTTCCTGACAGAACAGCAGGAACCCGAAAGAGGCATCTCCGAATTACAAAAATTATCCGGCATCCTCAAGGAATACCATTCCGATGACTGTCTGGATTATGCCAAAGTACAGGAAACCCTTGGAACCATTTATCTGATGACTGCCAATCTTCCGCAAGCCAAAACACATTTTAAAAGAGCTTTCAAAATATATGAAAAGATCTGGGCTGATGAACTAGAAATGATTGAAGCAAAATATCAGGAAATTCAGGAGTTATATCCACAGATTGGATTTTGCATTGGAAAAAATCTATCCGGTCTTTTAACAAAATAATCATAATTTACGGCGGGCAACTTGCCCGCCGTTATATTCAACTATTCGTCAAATAAATATATGCATCTTCCAAAGTGATATCATTATCCAGGACACAATTCTCATTTGGCTTTCCTTTGCTTAATATTTTCATATGAATTCCATTTTCTACATACTGCTTAGATGAAATAGAATAATTGGCTTCTAACAAACGGGCTTCTTCTGCATTTTGTACCGTACAATTCCAAACACAGCCCTTTGCATTTTCCAGCAACCCACTCACGCTTCCGGAATATAAAAAACTTCCTTTTTTCATAATGGCAAGCTGTGTACAGGTTGCTGCTAAATCTTCTACTACATGAGTGGAAAACAGCACAGTTCTATCCTTTGAAAAATCAACCAGAAGATTGCGGATCCTAATTCTTTCTTCCGGATCTAACCCAGTTGTTGGTTCATCAATAATCAAAAAATCCGGATTATTAAGAAGTGCCTGTATGAGTCCGACACGTCTCTTCATACCACCAGATAATTGCCGCATTTTTTTATTCTGATGCTCTGTAAGAGAAGTCTTTTCCAGATAATAGGTAATTCTTTGTTCGAGGTCATTTCTGGCTACTCCTGACAGTCCCCCCATATATACAAGACATTCTTTCACCGTAAGATTCGGGTATAAGTCGATTTCCTGTGGAAGATAACCAATCTTTTTCTGTATTTTCTCATAATTTCCCTCGTTATACAGAATTCCATCAAGGGAAACCATTCCTTCCGTTTGTTTTAAAACAGTTGTAAGAACCCTCATCAAAGTGGTTTTTCCAGCACCATTCTCTCCCAAAAGTCCGTAAATTCCCTTAGGTATTTCAAGAGATGCCTTATTTACTGCAACTACACCATTTTTAAATCTAACTGTTAAATCATTTATTCTAATACTCATAATCTATCCTCTTTTCTTTAAAGCCATTGGTAATACTGCAAATAAAAACAGCCCCGCTATAAAAGACACAAGCGTTCCATAAATCCAACTCTCGGACATTAATTGAGTAGGTTCACAAAAGCTGAAAGAAAACAATCCCAGATTTCCGAAAAATGAACTTCCCGCTTTTGATATAAGTCCAATGACAATTCCAAATAAACATCCAATACCTGCCCACATATTTCGAAGCAATGTACACAAAATCACAGAGCATATACTCCAAAGCCAGATAGTTCCAAACATTGCAATGAAATATAAAAGAAATATCTGAATACCCGAAATGCCTTCGTTTACACTGCCCGGTTTTTGCCAGAAAAACAAAACATATCCAACACAAGAAAGTATTAATAAATATAATATTTGAACGCCCACTCTCTGCGATATTACTTTTAACTGCTTTTTTTGATCATACAAATGAAATACATCGGCACGCTTACTTTTTACTTCCATCAAATATGTGTCACTACAAAAAATAATTGTTAAAAATGCTATTGGCGACTGAATCGCTGAACCGATTTCTTCATAGTATATAATCGGATGAATAGCACACAATATCAGTATAAATGCACATGAATAAAAAATCTTATATAACGACAGGCAGTTTTTGAGTTCCGTTTTCAATGAACCCTCCTCCTTTTCCAGATTGTAACAGAAATACATACTAATATAACTGATGAAATTACAAGAATAATCTGATTTATGTTTGACATTTTGGCTACATGTGTTTCAAAAAACCTGCCAGGGAATCGCACCATAATAGAGAACGGTCTCATATAATAAATATCATTCTTCATGGTCAGCATATTTGAATATATAATGTGTAAAAACAAGATTGGTGCTGCCGGAAGCGGATTTTTAAATATTACTGCTGTAATTGTATAGACACAACATATCATCAAAAGATTCGGAACAATATAGATCAGAGAATTCACGCAAAAATCAATTGGTGTTACTGGAAAGCCCGATTCTAAAGACGTTTTCAAACACAGCATAAAGAATATAACATTCAAAATCACTAATACTCCCAGCATACTAATGAATCCGCTTATTACTTTCCCGCATATATATTGGATTGCCGTAACAGGCTTTGTATGTAATAATTCATAGGTACTTTTTCGTGTATCCTGAATAAATAAAAATGATAGCAAGACTGTTGCAAAAAAGGCCATATGCAATCCTGCAAAATCCGTAAATTTTTTGGCAAAGTACCAGGAAAAAGAATGTTCGGATAATTTCCGCTCGATATAATGATTGATTTCTTCTGCTGTCCCCTTATGAATTTCAAGGTCCTCATAAGCATATATTGCATTATAATAGCCATATTGGGATTCCAAAAACTCAGAAGCAGTCTTTACATCCATATTCTGAATTTCTTTCATTACATGATCTGCTTCCTGCCTGCTAAATCCAAAACCATTTTTGGAGGTGTCCATTAACGTCTCTTTGATCGTATCTTCCCACTCCCTTCTTCTTTCTTTATCATCAGATGTGGGAATGTACCCATCCATGACATCAGCATCTTCCAATGCTACGTCATTTTGTGTGATCTGTTCATTCTGTTTGATATAATGAATTTGCAAATACGATGACAGACATTGATACATACTGGCAACTATAATAATCAAGCCAATCCACAAAACAGGGTTCTTTAAATAATCAAGTATACTTCTTTTTATGATTGTTTTCATTGTATCTCTTCCTTTCTTTATTTCTTTAACAACATCATACAAATCAATTCTCAATAAATTCACAACAAAAAAGACTAAAACCACTTTATTTGTGATTTCAGCCTTATAAAGTATTTTTATTCAGCTTTGAAAAGAGCTTCTACATGAGCACCGCCTTGTCTGGCATTATATATTTTCAAATTTCCTCCATGCTTTTCACAGAAAATACGAGAAATATACATACCAAGGCCAAAATGCTTTAAATCATCTTGTGGATTCTTATGATAAAATGGCTCTGTTACTTTTTCCTCAGTATCCACAAATCCTATTCCATCATCTTCAACAGAAATTATAAGAAAACCATCCTTTTTCTTTATCTGCAAAGCAATACTTTTTTGTGCATATCGAACCGCATTTTCCAGTAAATTGTCTGTCACTTCCATGACAAGTTCCTCATCCACTTTCACAATGTTTTGTTCCTGCTCTCTTTCTACCTTACATAATTTACTTTCCTTCTTGAACAGCATGGCAGCTTCTGCCTCAATCTTTTTTGCCAGTTCCGATAATTCTATCTCTGAGCATTGCAGTTCCCTCTGTTCTAAATGGGACATTTTTCTCATGTTTTCCGTGAAATGCTCTATACGGTCAATCTGATACATGCCTGTTTGTAAGATATCAATAACATCCTCTGTTTTTATACTTTCAGCAGAAACAAACTCTAAGAGCATTTCCTGATACCCACGCAATATGGAAAGTGGAGAACGTATATCATGTGCAATTGCATTCCGCAAAACCTTCTCGTCATCAATCATTCGCCACATCTTTCTGTTGTTATCTGCTAAAGCACTTCGCATCATTTCAAATTCTTTACACAACGTTCCCATCTCATCTTTATTTTCATAGGACACATGAAAATCCAGTTCATTATCTGCAATCATTTGCGAGGCATCTTTTAGTTCCTGTAGAGGTGTCTTTAACTTATTTTTATAAAAAAAGAATACCGCAGCAACACTCCCAACAATCGAAAAAATCAGTACCGAATATGTTTCCATAAAGTCACACATTTCCGAAAGATGATAGTCCAAACGATTCATCTGCGATTGATTAGGTCTTGATATCTCAATCTCGTATTTCTTTCCATATTGCTGAAACACGTCCGTATAATCTGCATAATCAATATATTTTTCCCATATTTTATTCTGCATATTGCTTGCAAAATGAACTGTAAATACAGATAACAGAAATGCTGCCGTCAAGCTGATCACAAAATAAAACAGAATTGTTTTTTTCAGTGACAAGTTTCTTATTTTTTCCATCGGTATCCAATCCCCCATACAGTTTCTATGTATTCTTTTTCTGAACAATCTGCTATTTTTTTCCTTATACGCCGTACTAACTCCGTTATCGTTCTACTGTCCCCTTCCGCATCATATCCACAGACTTCTTCATATATACGTTCTTTATCAAACACCTGACCCGGATGCATGGATAAGAATTCAATAATCTGATATTCAATTTTTGTGAACTCCATCCTGTGTCCAGCTATAGCTACTATTTTTTCAGAATAATCAATCAGCATTTCATCCATGAAACGGTATTCCGTTTTTTGTTGATGCCTTTCTTCTCTCTTTATGTTTGTGACAATCCTTGCTTCCAACTCCCGAAGACTAAATGGTTTCGTAATATAATCATCCCCACCTGAAAGCAACCCATTAATTTTATCATCTTCGTCAACTCTTGCTGTCAGAAATAAAATTGGACATAACACTTTACTGCGTATCAGACGACATACTTCAATCCCATCCATGCGTGGCATATTGATATCCAACAAAATAATATCCGGTTTCATTTTTATTTTATTTAATGCTTCCATTCCGTCTGTAGCCGTAATGGTTTCATATTGTTTCATATTAAAATAACTACAAAGCATTTTCACCAATTCTTTATCATCATCGACAACTAAAATCTTGTATTTCATCCAAACCACCTCCAGTATCCATATTATACGATAAAAAACAATGAAATCACAACAAGAGTACATGAAGAACGTAAGCACAATATGACTGGATGAATCATTTTAATCCAATACTGAATAAATACAACAATGTCACATGATATGGAATTATAATTTCCTTTAAAAAGAGGCGCATGGATCAGCAAATCCATACGCCTAATTGATACCTTGTTTCTATTCCTTGCGAATTCTTTCAACAACACTTTCCCGACTCATCTTTTCAAACTGATACTTTGGTATCACATACGCAATCCCAACCAAAATTGGAATCATAAGCACACATGGCACTATCGTAAGATGCAGCCGGAAGAAAAATGCCGTACCAAGCGTATTTATTAAAATCTGCTTTGCTCCAACCACAACTAACAATACTGCAATCATAAATGCGCCTCCCAAATATAGGAATCCCTCAGCCACTAGCATTTTTGATATCTGTTTTTTCGTCATTCCAACAACTTCCAAAAGTGCCAGTTCTTTTTTTCTGCTAATTACAGAAGTTGCTGTTGTATTAAAGAAATTCATAATGCCAATAAAGGCTAAAATAACGACAAGAAAACTACCGATCATATAATATTTGCTGACAAACTGCTGAAAACTCTCCTCCATATCCAATACAGAAGAAACATTTATCATATCATTTTCTTTCAAAACATTTTTATCAATGTATTCTTTTACTTGCTTATCCTCTCCCTTCTTGGCATCGATGGTAGCATACATTGCTGATTGATTTTCTGTCTGGGTGATATACTCTTCTTCTGGGACCATTACTGTAATATAAACAGAATCTGCATACGGATAATCCAGGGAATATGGCATCATAGCTTCTCCGATCACCCCATAATCTTTCTGCTTTCCGTTTCCGTACTCCATTTTAAAAGTTTCGCCAGACTTATAATAAGAAACTGGTTGTTCTGTATATTTATCACCATAGTCCACAATCACATAATCCCCACTTTTAAACGTATCCCAGGAACATTTTTCCCCTTTCCATTCTAACATATCAAACACCGCTTCACTAATTCCGAGGAAATGAACCTTTACAGTATTATCCGCTTTTGTTTCCTCCCAGATTTGCTTTTCATAATCTGTCCAGTTTTCTTTGTTTTTTTCTGCCAATGTCTCCCACGTTTTCAAAAGTGCCGGTTCCATCTTATGTCTTTCTTCCGAATAATACACATATCCTGTTTTCTCACTTTCCGGACACTTATTCAGAATCTCTTTGATTTCAGGTGTAATACCGTTGAAATTTGTATTCGATAAAGTGGCGGTCATCTGATCCAGTTGAAAATCAGATGCTAATAATATATTCTGGTAAGACTCAAAATCATATCCCTGCACCAACATCACAATACAGTTGACCACTACCATAGAAAGAGCGATAGAAAGCATAACAATCAATCCCTTTTTCCAATTTCGTAACACATTTTGAACTGCCATCCCCCACCAGGTTACAGAAGTATTCTTTTTTATTTTCCTATGTGACTGCTCTCCTTCTGCCAAACGCAGAGCTTCCACAGGCGAAACTCTTTCCACCATTTTACAAGCCTGCAGACTGGAGAGATACACCGTTAAAAGCGTTAAAAGTATCGCTGCAAGGAAAATCAAAGGATTGGCTGATACTACTGTCTGAGCCGTTTTTCCTGCCTGTGCACTAATTTGGGCATCTGCAGTCAAGGACGGAGCCATGCAAAGACCTGCAAGATAACCACAAAGCAATCCGATTGGAATGCCAATAGCTGATAATCTCCATGCCTGCATACGTACAATTTTCTTCAACTGCTTTCCCGTTGTCCCCACATTCTTTAACAATCCGTAAGCCCGGATATCCGTTTTCACAGAAATGTTAAAAATATTATAAATAATCAGGTATCCAGCTAATATGACAAATAGAATCATGATAATTAAAGAAGAAAATGAAAATGAATCCTCTTCAAAGAGATTATATGCCGGATTGACTTCCATTCCTGTCCCAGCTTTCGTAAATCCCGCTGCTTTGGATATCTTTTCCGTTTTCTTTTCCAGATTCCAAAGGTTCTTGTACCAGACAGAATACTCTTTCCCTCCATTGTAGATGCCATTTTCTAATTCTTCCTGCGTAACGGGATAACGATTCTCCTTTGCATAGGCTTCGGATACCCAGACCATCTGACCTAAAACAGCTTTATCCCCCTGCCAGAATCCACATATCTGAAACGTATCTGTCTTATATTGTTTCAGCATGGGATTTACTTCCCAGGTCAGCGTTACTTCTTCCCCAATCTTTGGTGTAACACCCAGAGATTCCAATATCGTGCTGCTAAGTGCTACTTCATTTTCTTTCTCCGGCAGTCTTCCTGTAGTTGGCAGACAATTAAAACTTTCTGCCATATTTTCATCTGCATATCTAACTTCTACAGAAAAGCCAAAATGTTTATCTCTTCCTGCTCCCAGAAAAATGCCTGTTCCATATCGTTCCACCTCATCACTTTGTTCTATTGTTTTTTGCAATCTCTCCGCATCTTCTTCTGACAAATTCTGCGCAATAGCATGGGATGAATCCATAAATTGCTTAATTTCCGTTGCTCTTTTGGAAAGTATCATGGATACGCTCCCCACAAAGAGGCTTGTAAATAACAGTGATGTCAACATGATTGCAATAACAGCAATAATATTTCTTGCTCGGTTCATTTTCATAAAACGTTTCGTCAATAATCGTAACGTTTCTTTATTCTCTACTTTTACCATATAATCGCCCTCACTATACCAAACCACTGTCTGAAACAATTTTTCCGTCTTCAATCTGTAAAATCCTGTCAGCCATCTGGGCAATCTCCTCATTGTGAGTAATCATTACAATCGTTTGATGAAAACGCTTACTGGTGACTTTTAAAAGTCCCAATACATCCTGACTCGTTTTGGAGTCCAGATTGCCTGTCGGTTCATCTGCCAGCAAAATAGCAGGTTTTGCCGCTAATGCTCTTGCGATTGCCACCCTTTGCTGCTGACCCCCTGACAGTGCACTTGGAAGATTTTCCAGTTTTGTCCGAATGCCCAGTGTATCTATGATTTCATTTACATAACCTTTTTCAATCTTTTTTCCATCCAGTTTTACAGGAAGAACAATATTTTCCCATACATTCAGCATCGGAACCAGATTATACTGTTGAAATACAAATCCAATATTTCTACGCCTAAAAATAGTAAGCTCTTCATCTGGCATATGGCTTAAATTCTGTCCGTCAACAATGACTTGACCGGATGTTGGATTATCCAAACCACCAATGATCTGAAGCAATGTAGACTTTCCACTTCCAGAGGTTCCAACAATCGCTACAAACTCCCCTTTTTCTACTTCCAGGTTTATACCATCAAGAGCCCTGACTTCTGTTTCTCCCTGCCCATATATTTTTCGTAAATTTACTGCTTTTAATATATTCATGCCATCCTCCCATCAAAAAAGCCTGTATTGATCTTTACAATACAGACTTTATCATAACAATGTCTCCATCTGGTTTCTGAAATGTCACAGTTTTGATACTATTCCTTCTTTGCTATCGGAAGAAACACAGAAAATGTAGAACCCTTTCCTCTCTTTGATGTCACTTTTATATATCCCTTTTGTGCCTGAATGATCTCTCTTGCAAGGAATAAGCCAATTCCTACTCCTGGCTGGTCTGCCACTGACAGACTCCGATAAAACCTTCCAAATATCTTTGGTATTTCTTCTTTTTCTATTCCAATGCCATCATCAATGATATCAATCTTTACAAAAAAAGAATACTGCTCGACTTTTATCTGAACATTTCCCCCACATGCTGTGTATTTAATCGCATTGTCTACAATATTTCCGAGTGCCTCCACGGTCCATTTTGAATCACATCGAACATGCAAATCCGTGTCACATAGGCTCAGAGTAATATTCTTTTCCCTTACTTTTACGTTAAACTGCTGCTGTATAGATTCAAGCATCTGCTTAATAGTAGTATCCTCCGAATGTACTGCGATAATTCCACTCTCCATCCGTGATAATTTGACCAATGATTGTATCAAAAAATCTAATTTCTCTGTTTGCTCCAAAATGGTAGATATCTCCTCCTGATTTTCATTACTCACTTCAGAGAGTATTTCTCCATAGATTTTCAGATTTGAAATAGGAGTCAGTGTCTGATGCGCAATATCTGAAATAAGTTTTTGTATCACTTCTTTCTGTTCCTGTTGATTTTTTCCTGCCAGAAAGCTACTGTCTATATATTGTTTCATGCTGTTTTCAAGAGCAGAATACTTTTCTTCTGATATTTCTGTCCGTTCCAGTTCTCCATCTATTGCACAATCCAGCATTCGCTGCAGACGGTTAAAAAGCTTTTTTTCTTTCTGATAAAAAAAGCTGTACCAAAAAACTCCGCTCAGGACAAATATAACTACAATCAACATAATTGTTTCTATCATCCATTCACCGCCCATGTATAACCAATTCCATAAACCGTCTTGACATATTCAGGCTTCTGCGTATCATCTTCTAATTTGTCTCTGAGGCGTTTGACTGCAACAGTCAGAGCATGAGCATCCACAAACTCTGTATCTCCCTGCCATACCTCGTCAATCAGATATTCCCGTTTCAATACTTTTCCTCTGTTTTCACACAGCACTCTAAGGAGCTTTTGTTCTGTCTTACTAAGTTCAATAGGTTCTCCATCTTTGAAAAATTCCATTTTATCGAAATAGAACTCAAAGCCATCAAGCTCCATAGAATTTTTAGCTGCTGCCTCTTTATTTCTAAGCTGCACAGACACTCTTGCACGCAAAACCATCAAGCTAAACGGTTTCGTAATATAATCATTTGCCCCAGCTTCCAATCCTGTTACAATATCTACTTCCATGTTATTTACTGTAAGCAGAATAATCGGCATCTGACTATTTTCCCTTATTTCTCTTACAAAATCAATCCCATTCCCATCCGGCAAATTCACATCTAATAAAACCAATGTGATATCTTCCTTTTTCAAGATCTCTCTAGCCTCCTGCAAAGTTCTGCACTGATAAAAGAAATAAGCATCATTTTTTAAAGCCAGACGAATTCCATCATTTAATTTTTTGTCATCTTCAACAATCAGTAACTTTTCACTCATATTTTCTCTGCTTTCTTATAAATTACGCTAATTGTATCATTGCCAGTTTTATAAATCAAATCATTAAGTCAAAACCTCCGACAGAATTTATCTTATAAACAGCAAAAAACTCCCGAAGGAGCTTTCTACGCTTTAAATATACACTAGTTCTTTCAACACATAATCTTTGATGAGTAAATATATACCAGGAAATCAGAAACACTTAACATTAAATGACCGCATTTACATCGAAAACGAATTAGCAAAAGGAACATCTTTTAAAGACATTGCTGCTTTTCTATGCAAAGATCCAACGACCATATCCAAAGAGGTCCGTGCTCACCGAATTTCAGATTGGTATCACAAAGGCACATTCTATAATTCAAAGAACTTTTGCATTCATCGTTACCACTGCAAGAAGACCAATGCTTGCGGAAAAATTCTTCTCTGTGGAATTAAGTGTGCCTCATGTCCAACCTGTAATCAGACCTGCAAAGATTTTGAAAAAGAACGATGCAAACGCTTGGACAAAGCACCGTACGTTTGTAATGGATGCCCCAAAAAGATCAATCACTGCACAATCGCACATAAATACTATTATAACGGTCGTTCTGCCGACAGAAAGTATCGCGAATTACTGAAAAGCTCTCGTTCTGGAATAAATATGACCAAACACCAGCTACATCAGAAAGACTAGATTATTTCGCCGTTGATTGAACAGGGGCAATTCCCTTATCAGATTCTTACAAATCATCCAGAACTGGATATGTCTGTCCACTCTATGTATACATACATTGACAAGGGACTTTTCACAGCCAAAAATATTGATCTGAAACGACAGGCAAAGTTCAAACCTAGAAAGTGTCATAAAACACAGATTACAGATCGCTCTGTCTTTAAAAACAGGACTTACTCTGATTTTTGTTTATTAAAGTTGGACTCCTTTGTAGAAATGGATACAGTACATTCTTCAAGAGAATCAAACAAGACCCTCTTAACATTGTTTTTCACACAGGAAAAGTTGTTTCTTGCCTTTTTACTTAATCGTTGTACTAAGGGAGCGGTAAGACTTATATTTGATCGTTTAGAGAAATGATTAAGCACATATGAATTTCTCTCTGTTTTTGAAAATATATTGACCGATAGAGGTTCAGAATTCGAGGATTCTGAAAGTTTGGAAACAGGAATTCATGGTATCCAAAGAAGCAGTATCTATTATTGTGATCCCATGCGCAGTGGACAAAAAGGAGCCTTAGAACAAGCACATACAATGCTTCGTATGGTTTTGCCTAAAGGTACTTCTTTTGAGTTTTTGACGCAATGGGATGTGAATCTCATTGTAAATCATATCAATTCCACTCCACGAGAGAGTCTTGGTGGGAAAACGCCATATGAAGCTGCTTTAGAAACACTTGGAGAAGATATCTTAAAAGCATTTCAGCTTAAGCTGATTGCACCCGATGAAGTCAATCTGACGCCTAAGATGATACGCTTTAACCGTTAATAAAACTAATCGAAATCTGCTGTCAGACTGGATGTAAACTTTTCACATTTTTCGAATGTGGCTGGTGGAATTTAGTCTAGCACACCAAATTCCAGTAGCCCATTTAGCATGCCTTGAAATCGAGAAAATTTCGATGAGTTACATTAATTATAGCAGAAAACGAGAGATTTCAAGCAAAAACCTCTCGTAATTTCGGCAAAATTTAAAACATGATGGAATTTACTTTTTTAAGTCAGCTGGGGTAAAAATTTACCCACCTCAAAATTAACCCTATATTGTAACGTATTCTATGACAATGTTCTTTTTATAAATTCACTATACCGCTAGATATCCAGTTTACAAACGTTTTTCGCAATATTGATTTGTATAAAACATATTTTCGTTGAAACTCAAAATATAATGGATCGCTAAATGGATTGACATCAAATTCAAACTCAAAAAACGAAAAGCTTCCCGCATGAAACAATTTTGAGCGAATACCATATAGAGAATCAAGTTCTTCTCTGGTAGCATCTGAATTATATTTCATTACAAAATTTGTAAATCCTATGTCACCCTCCGTTTTTGACAAAGCTTCAATACTGGCAACCATAAAAGATATTTCAATAGAGGCATCATCTGTACCTAACACCTTACTTTTATTATAAAGCCTGCAAGCATTTCTGAAATATTTATATTTTTCAGAGTCTTGCTTCTTATACTTGTCAATACCTCTAAAATAGTTTCTGATTTGTCGAGGTATTTTTATTGGTTGATTAGAATAATGAATTTCGGGATCAATTTCTTCTTGATATTCATCCGTATTTTTCATTCGCTCCTTAATTTTATAAATCCGATGGCTGCTAAAAGTTTCCTCTATTGATGATACATTTCCGGTTTTCATCTGAACCAATTGAGGTCCATTATTTGGATTAATAGAAAAGTAACCATTCATAAAGTTACATTTCTCAACTTCCTTTTCCGGACATAACCCGTTCATGTTATCTTTTATAATCAATTTCAATTCTGGATCATAAAATGCAGTTCTAAAACGTTCACCAAATAAACATTTTTGAGTACCTATATATTTAGTTCTTATAAAATTCATAAATTTAGATGTTGGTTCATAAAAACCAATGTCCAACAAGACAGATAAGAAATTACAAAACTCTGACACCGTATTGTTTGCTAAAGACCTTGCTCTTTCGAAATTTCGTTCCTCAAGTTCTATATCAAAACATACTATATGCTCTGTCATTGGCTCATCTTTTGGTATTATATTTAGAATATGAAAAGCAATTTTATAATCTCCATTGAATTCATAATATCCATAAATAGGTGTAGTATTATAAATTATTTTGTAATTTCGTAATGTGAATTTACTTTTTTTCTTATTTACCGCATCTAATAATCGTCCCTTTATCTCTTCATGATAAAAAAGTTTCAAATCCAACTCATAGTTAGTTGTATCGCCAGAATCTTCCGGTTCTACACTAAGCTCTATTTTATGAAGTAGTTTTTTATCATACTCGATTTTTATATGAATAATCACCTGATGCTCACGAAACACTCTATGAGTAATACACTCTAATGTAAACATTCCTTTACCCTGATCATTCAAGACTAATGTTTCTTCATCAAATTCCATCAATAATTCTTGTAAATCCTTGATATAATTTTCTTGCATTATATCGTAGTTTAATTCTTGGCTAAAATTGTACATTTCATCACCTCCAACCTTACATTTCTTCAATCCCATCTTGTAGTAACTAAGGCTCAATAATACTTTTGCGAAAAAATATCCTTTCGCCAAAATATATATCTCCCATTTCCCAAAGCCTATCCCCTGGTGTAGACCTTCACTTATATCATCACTCTGTGGAAACAGAAACACACATCCATTTTTCTTCCAAAATCGCAGAAACCTTTGATTTATTGGGCTTTTCTTGATAGAAGGCAGACTGTCTCCACGTGCGGTGTCGTTTTTCACTGCTTTAACAGTACGCGAACCCGCATAGTTACTGAGTTTTTACACCCTTTGACAGGTTGCTAATATCTGCAATCATAAGGTTAAGACATGGCGTACAGACCGTTTGACTTTGTAAACGTGTGGCGGGTACGCCGATATTTTGTAACACTTTTATAATACAAAATTATTCTAAATACTGCTACCAAATTTGCTAATATATCAGTACGCCGATTTGTTTTGGGCATTTTTGCGAATGGCATTAACACCCTTTCAATGTTCACTTTTATTGAAACCGATATTTTCCTTTTCCATGTCCTGTTACAGGTACGATTACCTCACTATCAACCAACAGTTTTATTAACTTGGAAGCTCCTGATGGCTTTAATCCAGTAATTTCTTCAACTATCGTTCTTCCGAAACAATTTTCTTTTCCACATTTTGAAAATATTTCTACTGTATGATTTATTGTTTTTTCTGAAATCGTATCTGAGAAAGAAAGTAATTTATTTCGAATGTCCACTTTTGTGCTTTCAATGTCCACTTCTCCACTCTCAATGTCCACTTTTACTCTTTCAATGTCCACTTCTGCAAACCTTCCACTAATGTGCATCGTACGATTATGAAGTTCATTCTTCTCATCCAACAATAAATTTCTTAAAAACAATTCCAAATACTCGGTTGTTTCATGAACACCATTTTTCAAATCGTTATAATTGGCCCTAACAAGTGCATTTCTAAAATACCATGCATTCTCCGCAAAAATATCGTTAGTTGCATCAAATCCAAGTGTTCTAAGATACTTAATAAAAAATACTGCCGTAGTTCGTGTATTTCCTTCATGCAATACCACATTGGGACTCACAAAGAAATCTATAATTGATTTCCACTTTTTGAGTACGTTCTTTGCCGGTTCCCTCTGCTTGATACACATATATACTGTCAATCAGTTCAACCAGCATAGAACGGTTTAACTCTGTTACGTTTTCATACTTGCGTATGGTTTCTAAAAATTGGTTTGTATTTTTCGTCTTGTAGTCCTCGGCTTCGATTTTCTCTTTTAATGCCTTACGCCTTTCTTCAAGTTCTCTCTGCTCATTTTCATAAGTTACAGACATTTTCTCAAAACGTCCATCAGAAATCTTTCCTGCTACATTCTGCTCAAACAGCTTCATTATGATACTGTCAATTTCAGCAATACGCTTTTCTGCCAGTTCCAATTCCTGTTTAAACTGCTTGATTTTCTTACCGCCGCCGGATTCACTCAACACCCTCATTTCTTCAATGAACTGGTCGCCTAATGTTTCCATATTCTTGATATGCTTTTGAATGTCGTCCATGACAATCTTCACTAATGCGTCATAGGAAATTGCATGAGTTGTGCAGAGGTTGCTGTTTCTGGCATATGTCCTGCAACGAAATCTCGGCTCTCTCCCGTTTGGATTGGAGAACGCCATATTGCGTCCACAGTCCGGGCATTTTACAAGCCCCACAAACATATTTGGTCGTCCAGTCTTATTTGGTCTTTTCTTTACACTGATGAATTTCTGTACCAGTTCAAAGGTTTCTTCATCAATGATAGCTTCATGGGTGTTTTTTACAACAATCCAATCTTCCTTAGGAACCGCTACCAGTTTTCTGTTCTTGAATGATTTTGTCTGTGTCTTGTGCGATACCATATGACCGAGATACACTTGATTTTCCAAAATCATCTTAACATTTTTTCCAACCCAGTCGGTAGGGAATCGGAACCCTGTGCTTGTTTCCAGCGTGCCATTCTTCATTGCTCTGTAGGCTCTCGGAATCAAAATCTTTTCTTCACACAATGTTCTTGCTATCTGATGAACACTGTTTCCCTGTTTCGACATTTCAAAAATACGCTTGACGATAGGCGCTGTTTCCGGGTCTATCAGTAGTTTACGCTTATTGTTCGGGTCAACCCTATAACCATACGGAGCGAATGAACCGCAGAACCCGCCACTTAAAGCAGTTGTTTTCTTGACGCTTCGGATTTTCTTTGAGGTATCACGTGCATAATACTCATTCATAATAGATTTGAATGGCATCATCTCGTTATCTTCATATCTTGTGTCAACATCATCATTCAGTGCGATAAAGAGAATGTCATTGTTCGGGAAGATTTCTTCCACGTAATACATGAACATGGCATTGTTGCGACCGAACCTTGACATATCCTTTACCATGATTCCACTAGGCTGTGTATCTTCCATAGCGTCCTCAATCATGCGGTTTAAATCCGGTCTGTTGAATGTTGTGCCGGAATAGCCATCATCTACATACTCGTCAATAATTTCAAATCCTTTTTCCTTTGAATAATATCGGAGCATTTGCAACTGGTTTGTGATACTGTTGCTTTCTTTATCAGCGTCACCATCATCTTTGGATAAACGTGCATATAATCTAACTCTTAATCTTGCTTGCTGTTTCGTCATTTTTACTCCTTTCCAACAGCAAACAAACAACTTATATCCTGTTAATATTGTACCAAATCGCTGGCGCGATGGCTAGCGTTACGTACAATAAGGTCGCCACTTTTTCTCAAAAATAAAAGTAGCAGTTTTTTTGTATATGTTATATTGTTAAGTTACCACACTCAAACAATTACACACAAA